>Ga0209777_10000567_pt1 | contig 59853 bp, 94 predicted proteins | sample FrelakmetHBP12HB_FD_187147 | JGI IMG/M metagenome (GOLD analysis project Ga0209777, IMG submission 187147) | Freshwater lake sediment microbial communities from the University of Notre Dame, USA, for methane emissions studies -HBP12 HB (SPAdes)... | ecosystem: Environmental > Aquatic >...
AGCAACGAAAGAGATAAATAGAGGAAGAGGAAAAATGAGAGGTGGGGGAAAGGAAAAATGGAGGGGGGAAAAATGGTCTCTGGGAGGGCGGAAATGGTGGTTTTAGGGGAAAGGAGATAAAGAAGGACGAAAAAACGACGGCGGGAATTTGATATTTAAGATGCTAGGATATTTGTTTATATGAGAGGGTGTTTGATGTTTGAGCCGTTTTTGGACGAAAAGATAACAATGAAAAATCGTGTGTGTAGTTGTAAGAAATCTATCGACGATAAGTAGAGTGTTGTGGATTTTTCCAGAAATGCTGTACTATAAGATAGATAAGAAGATAGTATAGCAGGGGGAGGGTTCATGTGTATCTTTGCTGTTTGAGCGATGCTCGGACTGCGACCGGTCTGTTCGTTATATAATATAACGAAAGGTTTATTAACGAGCACGACCATACTCCGTATGGTGTTAGTATGGCGGAGTTTACGATAGTCGGTGAAGAGATGATAAAGAAGACCGTTGGAAAGCACGGTTGCGGGGCCGTGGTATACGTCCCGAAACGGTGGCTTGGAAAGAATGTTGCTGTGATACTCGAAGGCAAGTAATACGGCTTTTCGGCAAGTACTAACCGGTGGTAGAAATGGCTCGCAGAATTACTATTGACCGATGTAACACGGTTGCGAGAGAGCACGGTGGAGAGTGTATTTCGACCGAATATATCGGTGCAAAGACAAAACTCCGCTGGCGGTGCACGGTGGGACACGAATGGTCCGCGACCTGGGACAATACTAATCATGGACACTGGTGCCCGACCTGTGCCGCTGAATATGTGAATGGGCTCAATTTCGCTCACAGAACCGATATCGAAGGATGCAAAGCCGTCGCGAGAGCGCGTGGTGGAGAATGCCTCTCGACCGAATATCTTGTGAAACACAAACTTCGCTGGCGATGCACGAAAGGACACGAATGGAACGCTATATGGAATAATGTCAAACATGGACGTTGGTGCCCCGTCTGTGGAAGAGAACGAATAAGCAAATCTATATCAGCTCGAAAAATTGGTATCGAACGGTGCAAACAGACCGCCATCGGACGTGGTGGTCTCTGTTTGTCAATGGAATATATCGATAAGGAGACCCCGATGCGATGGTACTGTAACAAACATGTATTTGAATGGACCGCAAATGCAGGCTCTGTGGTCACCCAGAGAACCTGGTGTCCTATGTGCGCGAAAAATCTGCTCGTCGGCCTGGAGTGTTGCAGAACGGTGGCAAAAGAACGAGGTGGGATATGTCTCTCAAGAGACTATGTAAATAGCAAGACAACGCTCCGGTGGCGCTGTGCAAAAGGACACGAGTGGGATGCTGCTTGGAGTGGCATTCGGTGTGGGAGATGGTGTCCGAATTGTTCGAGTCTCCGTCCCGTTGGTATCGAGCGCTGTAAACAGGAAGCTTCGGCACATGGTGGAGAGTGTCTCTCGGTGGAATATAAAAATTCCGGTACAAAGCTTTACTGGCGATGTATGAAAGGACACAAATGGTATTCAACCTGGGTAACGGTTCATTCAGGACACTGGTGTCCTATCTGTGCAAAAACCAGGAGAGGTATTGCCGCTCGAAAGGGAATTGAGGCCTGCAAGAAACTGGCTTCAATACACGATGTAGAGTGTTTATCTACGGAATACACCAGCAATTCGACTAAGATGCATTGGTGCTGTGTAGATAAACATGGATGGTGGGCAACCTGGTCCGAAATCAGGACCAGACCCTGGTGTCCAATCTGCCGTGCAAAGAAGACCGGCAGAGCATATAAAACCAATATCGAGGATTGCAAACAAACGGCATCGGGACGCGGGTACCGGTGCTTGTCGGAAAAATATGTGAATGGTATAATACCGATGCGATGGTGGTGTGGTTCTTGCGGACGGGAATGGAAAACGTCTTGGTCCTCCATCAAACAAGGTAGCGGATGTCCGTATTGTCATGCCTACGATATGGAGAGCCGGTGTAGAGTTATATTTGAGACCATCTTTGAGGTGCCGTTCCCAAAGAGCCGGCCATTCAAAGAATCCGGCTCTCTGCTTGAAATCGACGGATACAATGAATCCCTGGCGGTCGCATTCGAATACGATGGACATCAACATAGAACGGGAAAAATGTTTAATTGTCACAAAATCAATCCCTCGATATTCGAGCGCGACCAGACAAAAAATGCACTATGCAAACAAAACAATATCCATCTGATGCGGATAAATGACCTTGAAGCAACGCAAGAAACCCTCGTGGACGTCATAATAAATAAATTAGAGAAAGATGATATAAATTTTCCACCGCTTTCCGAGGAAACATTATCCAGACTGAGAGTTCCCTGTAACTCTATTTATAAACAAATCTGGGGTACAACGTACCTGCAAACTCTTCGAGAAGTATGTAATTCTCACATAGATACGGCAAGTGGACGAAGAGGAGAGTTGTTATCCGCTGATGCGTGGGCCGGAACTTATTACAAATATGATATTCAATGCGAATTTGGTCACATATTCGGGGGGAGCTATGGTCACATCAGAGGCAGACACGGATGGTGTCCGGTGTGCGCAGGACGTTGTCCCGTAGATATCGAACGGTGCAGACAGAAAGCGAGGGTCCGTGGCGGAGAATGTCTATCAACAAAATGTATTAGTGCAAAAACAAAAATGTCCTGGCGTTGTGCACGAGGGCATGAATGGAGTGCGGATTGGGACCACATCAAACGGGGACAGTGGTGTCCGGTGTGCGCGAGGCTCCGACTGTAGCCGAGTCCGTCGGCCTTTTATTTATTCTTTCTGCTCAATCTTTATTTCAGTAAACTGTAATAGGATGATAGGGGTTGGGCATGGTAGAGCATTGGACTAAAACAAAAGGAGACATAGCCGTAGAAAAAGTAAAGTGTTTCCTTTTGGAGAGAAACGTTATCTCTTGTACGCCAAATAGCGAACATCAACCATTTGACATCGTTGCCGTGTTTCCTGATGGAGAGATGAAACGTATATCCGTGAAATATTGTAGTGTTATACCTCCCGGAAAACGAAACGCCGGTGCCATTGCAATGCGGATGCGAAGCAGTTACTCAGATGCAAGTGGTGCGCATAATAGAGCGCACGGGCGCCACGATTATGATTGTTTTGCTTGTTTCTGCCCCGATACTGATAAAGTCTATTTTGTCGGTGTCTCTGAAATCGTCGGGTCAACCCTCCTGTTACGAATACTACCAGAGAGCAGGCATCATCCTACAATAAAACGTGCCGAAGATTACATTTCTCCGATGCGCCTTCTCGAATTGCCCAAAGAATGAATGTTTTTTACTTTTCGATGTTTCCGTGCAGAATCCACTCGATTTGGGGTTTGCCGGTGAACCCCTTGTCCCACACGAACCAGGCATAGGCGAGCATGCCGCTCATTTTGCGAGTATTGCCCTCGGCTTGGAGCGTGAGCCGCTTGGAGAACACGTAGACGGTCCTGGGTGGATGCTCTGCGAACAGGTGATACCTGCTCTCGCTCTCCAGGAACACGAGCTTGAGGAACATTGCGACTTTGAGCGTGGCGCACTCCAGGGCGTGCTCGACGAACTGCCGGGCCAATTTATATGGCGGGTTCGTGACTATGTTATCGACCGTTCGGTGCTCTTTCAGGAAATCAATGCCTCCCTGGCCATAGATATTGTCGGTCCTGATGTCAGAGGCCATACAATCGGGGAAGAAGCGTGCTATTGCTCCTGCGCCGCACGCGGGTTCCCAGACAGAGCCCGGGAAGGCTTCGCGCTTCAGAAGCTCTACAACAGCGATATCCGGGGTCGGATAATTGTCATAGGGGTCGCGGTCGCGCCCGAAGCCCACTATGGAGTGAGCCCTGGTAAGCTCTTTTTTTGGTGTCATGCAAGATGGACCTTGAAATAAAGAAAAATGCAGGTCGTGTTCTCATGACCTGCATGAGGTTCGGTCTATATAAGCCCCGCTTTCCTGAGGTCTTCCATTCTCTGTCCATTTGTGGATTCCTCGACAGTGTAGGAAAGCTTGAGCTCGGGCTTCTTGACCACGCGGCGGAACTTCATGTTCTTGCCCGCGCCGAGCTTCTCGACGTCGCCCCTCGCTACGGCCTTGTTTATGAAGCTCATGTTGGTACCCTTGTTGCCGGGAAGCTGTTCCAGGGCGAATTCGTCCGGTAGAGAATTGAAACGCTCCTTGTAGGTGGTGTTCTTGCGGCCGACCGGACGCCCGATTGGCTGGACGGGCGGAGGCACGCGCCTCCACCTGCGTTCGTTGCGCTCGACGTCTCCGCGGCTCTTGGCCTTGCTGAGGAAGGTGTTCCAGGCGCTCCGGTTGCCGGGCAGGTCCTTTGCGTGGAACCACTTGCCCACTGGCAGGGAATCGAGGCGCTCATCATATTTCGCGTATTTTCCCAGGGGCTTGACGTCGAGCGGCTTGGATGGTATCGGCTCCTTCCGGGCCATTCGGTCTACGAGCTTCGGTGTCGAAAGCGGAGCGGGCTCTGGTGGTGTCGTGGAAGGTATCTTGCGTTCCCACTCGCAGCACGCCGTTCCCGGAACTTTGAACTTCAGTACGTCGCCCATGTTCTTTGCCAGGCTGAGGAAGCATCTCCACGCCTTGACCTCGCCGGGAAGGTCCGAGGATTTGAACCGTCCGTTCGGCAGCATTTTGAGCCGCGCTTCATAGGATACGCATTCTCCGGGCTCGGCGACCGGAGAAGGACCCCCGGCCGGTTTGCTCGGAGGGACCTTCTTATTCACCCGTTTCCAAGTGAAACAGGTCTTGCCTCTTACCTTTACACCGACCACATCGCCACGTTTCGTGGCTTTGAAGATGAACCCGCCCCAGGTCATCCTATTTCCGGGAAGGTCCTTCTTCCCGAACTCGCCTTCGGGCAGGGATGCAAGCCGCTCCTCATAGGAGAGCCCCGGCTTTCTGTCCGATTGCTGTTTGGGTTTCCCGGTGGTGATGGGCTCAGCGACGGGCGACTTGACCACGCGTTCCCATTCGAGCCCCAAATACCCTGGTTTTCTGAGGCTCACCACCTCGCCGAGGTCCCTCGCAACGTTCAGGAAGCTGCTCCAGGTAGCGGGGTTGCCGCTCAGGTCCTCGATAACGAACCTCCCTTTCGGGAGCATATCGAGCCGCTCTTTGTAGGATATGCGGACCGTCTGCCTGCCTTGGAACTTCGCGGCGGGTCTCGTTTTGGGGTCAGGTGCTATTGTCACGGGGTCTTTGCTCGGGCATCGGAACTTAGAGCCGAGGCTCAGTGCCAGCGGTCGACATGCTTCGCAGTACTTACAGCTTAGACAATCGTATTGTTCCATATTGTTCCCTCCTTTCCTTTGTTCTATTCGCTTCCTTCGTGATAGTGATACTCGACGACCTTGTGCTTCTTGGACCACTGCTTGCAGGTCTCGAGCTGCTGCGGGGTCGGCGAGAGGTCGGTCTCCCACCACTGCCCGCCTGTGCATTTCATCCAGCCCTTCTTTTCCAGAAGCCGCTCTTCGTTCTTGGACGACTCTTCGGGGTAGAACCTCTCGGTGAGCTTGGTGGAGAGCGGTATGTGCAGGCCGAGCCCGCAGCCCCAATATTTGCCCTCTCTATCGAGCCATCCGGAGCCGTGCTCGAACTTCGGGTCCTCCTCGACATCGGGGTCCTTGCCCACGTTGTCGGCGAGCTCGAGCATACGTTTCTCCTGTTCGGGAGGAAGGCCCATATCCCTTATCCGGTCCTTCGAGTCCTCCCTGAGCTCGTCCATGATATCGCCCTCGCCGACGTGAAGGGTCTGCTCCACGAAAGCGCGGCCTTTCTTGGCGCGGACTTCTTTTATATCTTCGCTCCACCGCTTGCCGTTCTCTTTCATCCAGCTCAGGGCTATCATTTCGAGAACAAGTGCACGGTTGTGCGTCTTAAAGACATTGTATTCCATGAGGTCCTTGATGCCCTCGGCCTCAGAGCGAAGGTAGCGCCGTTCCTCGGAGGGGAGCATGTCGAACCATGATACCCTCCCGTCGTCAAAGGGGTGCCTCTCGAAAGCATGCGAGCACCATTCGAGGATGCGCCTGATATTATCCTTCATCTTTTTTATGTCCGGCGGGGTCCAGTTATCGTCCTCAAGCTCCACGGTCGTGCCGTCCTCGCTGGTAACGAGCTTGGATTTGCCGTCTATGATTCTCTCCGCCTGGTCCGCCGTTATGCCCCCGAAGTCCTGCATCAGCAGCAGGACCGCGTCGGCGCGCTTTGTCTGGTACCACGCTTTCTCCCTGGCTATATCGGTGATTAGCTGGCCGAAGTCTTCTCCAAGAGTGAAATGCATATTACCATGCTCTACTATCTCTCCCTCTGGAATATTATTGCTCTCTGCCTTGTCCTTGCTCATACACTTTCCTCCACGCTCTCATATACGTTCCTGTTGGTTGTGAATTGACTGTGACCCCTGATATATTCGCGGTCCTTCCCGATGACGCCGAGACCGAGCTTTCTCATTGCGCCCGCTATCTCGCCCGGCGTAGGTATGGTCATCCTTCTGTGACATTTCGTGGGGCTCCGGTCCTTCACGGGGATATCGAAGATGAGCATCTGGACCTGTCTTGCGGTCATCCTGCGTTTCGGGTTCTCCTCCAGGATGCGTCTCACCAGGTTCAGGACGCGCTTGTGCCTTCTGTTCCGCCGTGCCATCTCATTCGCCGCCCTTGAGGATTAGCCGGCCAGCGAGAAAGGCCTCGATGAAAGTGCATCCGAGCTCCACCACGGAGCCATCGGTTATCTCGCTGATGGAACCGAACTCCTGCGGTATCTTGTTGAGGCCGCTCTTTACCAGGAGGAGCCTCGCGCGCCGAAGGGCCCGCTTCTCCGAGTCGGAGAGCTTCGCGGTATGCGACCTCCGCTTTGGCGGGGTCATCAATAATCAGCCCCGGGCTCCCAATCGTCCCACTGGTCTGTCGATGCTTTCTCGTAGAGTATCACGGGGTCGGGTTCCAGATACTCCTTCTCGGCCACAGCAGGACGCTTGCCTGGCAAGGACCAGCTGCCATCGTTGTTCCGGGTGAAACGGTTCTGTCTGAGCAGCTGTCCAATCTCGGCCGTGCTCATCGCAGCGTTCCTTACCCCAAGGCCCGTGGTCGTCTTGACGTTGTTGATGATATATCCCTGTATTTGGACGGCCCTGCCACGTTCGTATCTCTTGAAATATGCCTTTATCGCTTTTATTTTTGTCAGTTTCCAATCCTGGCTTTTCATCGTCTTCCCTCCCATCCCCGGGCTTTATAGTATTGATTGACTATTATATATTACTTTGGGTTCATCAATCTCGGGTTCGATGTTTTAATATCTGTATCATATTCTGTCGTCGGTGATATATAAGTATTGGTTGGGATACCCCAGGGATACCCCAGGGGTGCAACGGGTATACCCGAGAAGAGCATTGATATTATGGTGTCGTAAGAGAGTGGATGATTGTAACTGCAAGATACCGAAAATCGAGAATGTGGACAACAAAGGTTATCGCCGTGCGAAATGCCACGGGATGCTCCGCTGGAAGGAAGGAGCAGCAGGCGCAGGCATGGATACTTAGGTCTGAGGTCCGGGCCTACGGTATACTGTTGAAATCCTGTGCATCGCTCCATTTCTTCTTGTCTGGACACTCTGCCGGGCACGGTGGACCATTGGGAAAGGCCTTCCTATCGGCACAGCAGCTCCGGAGGTTCTCCGAGAAACTAATGCGCTTGACGCCGTTATAGAGGCATTTCTCGTGGTTGCACGGCAGGATATAAGTATATTCTGGCGCTTTCATCGCTATACCAATTATCTATATTAATATAAGAGGGTTTTCATTCATCGGTCGTCGATACTATATCACATTCGGCATTCCGCGGTTCATGAGCTTCACATTGCCGAGCACGTGGCGGACGGAGAACTTCGTCGATACGTCAGCGGGTTTGAAGTCTTCGAGCTCCTTCTTGGTGAAGGGATAAACAACGTTGCCTGTCTTGGGATGGATGCTGTAGGGGCATCGTATCTGCCCGCGCTTGTAGTTGGGTGACATATCGATTGCTATGTCCTTCAGGAAGAGCTTCTTATCCTTTCCGACGACGGCACCGGCGGTGGTCACGACATTGGATACGAACTTGACAACAAAGTCCGCGACGGCGGCCATGCCCATCTTGCATTCCTGATAGTTCTCGCTTTCGAGATAGAGCCGCTTCAGCTCCTCCCAGGGAACCCAGGTGTGGAACCCGCCAGAGCCGGAGAAGAGCGCCCAGGCCTCCCTTATGCCGAGCGATTTAAGGATATCACGTATAAGATAGACGTTGGCTATACCGACCTCCCAGTTATCGGTCGTGCCCTTATGGGCAGCACAGTCCATCTCGAAGACCGCGTCCTTGCCAGTGACAAAATCATCACGCTCGTCCTGGAGAGGCTTGAACACGTTCTCGCGCCACTCCGCGAAGCCGTGGAACCTCGGAGGCGGCAGCTCCGGGACCAGCCGCCAATCATAACGCTCTGTCGAACAGTAGAAGGTGAAGGGCCGGTCCATGCCGACGATTTCCTCTATGGCGAAGGTTATGTCCTTCATCTGGCCGAGGGGGATGTCCCTGAACACGAGCTCCCGCTCCTTGCCGTTACCATCGGTCTTCTTGTAGACGAAGCCGCAACCGCGGATGTAGACGAACCGGTTGATGTCGAAAAGGACGAAGCTCCGGCCGTACCATTTCTCGTTGAGGCTCAACATCTCAATCGTCTCGCGAGGCCGCCTTGGCCACCGGCCTGGCGAAGAAGAGGGCGAAAATCAGGAACATGGCGAACCAGGTCGAGATATTGTATGCTATGTTGAAAGAGAAGAGCGTGTTGAGCGCCCATATCGCCAGCAACGGTGCTCCGATGAAGAACACCACGACCATTATTCCAATCATAAACCCGATGATACCGTCCTCGCTGCTCATGAGACCATTCCTCGGAGGAAGGAAGATAGATTATAGTATTTATATTTTTTCAGAGAAAGGAGGAAACATCAAATTTAGTTATACTTAAATACTATAGAGACTATAGAGCGTAATGATGACCATGCCCGCGAAGAAACGACACGACGGCAAGACCTCTGTTTGGCTGCACACTTCGACCCAGAACGCGCTCGAGCCCTTCCTGCAGGGTACTGATACCTGGGATAGTTTCATCCTTCGTATGACCGACGAGCTCTATGTGAAGAAGCGGGCGGTACCAGGTGTCCAGTACAAGACGGAGTTCGAGAAGAACGACAAGAGAACGACCATGTGGCTCAACAAGACCACCTTCTCCCGGATTCATGGGCTCAGGCGCGGTGGAGAGACCTGGGGCGTGTTCTTCGAGCGCATGCACGCCAATATCCTGGTGGCCGGGATAGAAAGGAACCCGAACTGATGAGACCGCCGATACCCTATTCGAACAGCCCGACATTATACCGGTAGTGGTCTCCAGCATCGTCCTTCCACTCATCACAATCCTCACCAGCGTGAGCGAGAATGAGCTTTTTTCTTCTGACGCACCGACCCTTCATTTCGAGAAAGGTGGGCCCGCTATGCAGCTCGTCGGGAATAAAGAACTTGCAATCGTTGCAAATGTGCATGGCAACGGGAGCGTACCCTGCCGGTGGAGCTGGCTGGCCCATGAAAAGAGGATTGGCGATGATACTATTTACTGGTTATCATTGTCCGCGTGTAGCAAGACCGGCGGCAGGAGCTCTTTCGGACCGGACCCGAGCTCCATTGGCCGAGAGGGCAGCTCTTCCATGCAGAAAGGACAATATGGTATTTCCAGGGCCGTATCCCGACTCATGAAGGTGCTCCGGATGCATCCGTTCTTGCAGGTCAAGGTCGTGCCGTCCCACACATGCATATGTTTGGATGCCGTGGCATTCGATACTGGTGCCATTATGCCACCCTTGCACTTAGGACAAAATACATGGTCCCCCTTCACGGCGTAGCCACAGTCCCGGCATAGGAGGAACTCTTTCTTCTCGCGCCGCAGCCCTCCGGTCTCACTAACAACGATACCGCAGTTAGGGCATCTGTTCGTTCCGCATTCCCTGAAGCCGCAGCATGGACATATGATACAGGTCTGGCTCATTGAAATCCCCCTTTCCATTCATTCGATGTTATCGTTCCTGGCCATCGGGACGGCGAGCACGTAGGGCGCGCCGGTCTTGCCAATCATGGTCGATTGGATGGCGGCCTCTATGTCGAAGCCGACACGAACGAGCTCGTGGCGGACCTCTTTGGGAGTGAACCTCAGGATACGATAGCCCCTTGCCCTGAGGCCCGCGTCCTGTCGGCCCGTCTTCTCGGTGTGACCACTGTTCTTAATGAATATCATAACATTGACCTCGGGCAGGTAGAAGGATGGAAAGGCGCTGTACCTGATGCCTTTATAATCATAGGTCACGCGCCGATTGGCCTCATAGGCCACGTTCATATCTCCGAGGAGACGTGACATGGAGAAGACCTCATTGGTCTTCCTCGAACGGAAGCATTTCGATACCCCGAGCTGTTGCGCAGCCTCTTTGATGACAGATATATCGAGGCCGAACTCGCTGGCGAGAGCGGCCGGACAGAACCCCGAGTTGACGAGGAAATGGAGAACGATACCGAGCTTGCCCAGATGGTCGAGGATTTTGTAAATGGTATTGTTCTTCTCCGTGAGGTTGTCGCCAAGGGCAACGCAGTTCTTCTCGGCGCAGGCAAGGACCTGCTCCTGCGTCTGCCGGTCGAGCTTTTCGAAAATATCGACGGTGGCGCGGGGTCCGCCGCTCCAAGGATGTGCATCAGTTTCGTTATCGGTCAATTATAACACCAGATGGAGTAAGAGCATTGTATCTGATACGAGATATACTTTGTGCTGATATAAAGAATATTTTGTTTTTTTAATCAAAAAAGAAAAAAATAAAAAGATGCTGGACCTCAAGGCGATATCAGGTCCGGGTTCATCGCCTCGTTGTCCAGGACCGGAGAACCTCCCAGGAAATCGCAGAAGTTGGAGCACTCGATTTTCTTGCTGCTTGTCTTCCTGCGCTTGACACATTCCAGATAGTTCAAGCAATGGGCGCAGAGATAGCCCCGTCCTTCAGGCCTGGCGAACATCGTTCTCTCCCTTCTCGGTTGTGCTATTTTCGTTCCCCCCAACACTATTTCCGATGATGAGCGGAGGTACAGTTCTCAGAAGCCCCCGCCCGTGACACCAATCGCAGTCCTTGTGATTGATGTTGATTATGACCTTTCCGGTACCTTGGCAGTTAGGACACGGAAGTTCTTCATCGCTCATCGTCATTCCCTCTATTACCATCTATTATACCCTCTATGAACAGGCACGCTTTGGATACCTCATCATCGCTGAGACTCTTGACATGAGATTTGAGAGCACCGCACAGGGCCTCGCGGATGAAATCACTGTCGACGACGAAGTAGTCGCCCTCCGAGCGTACGACACCGCTCGCCGCGAGCTTGTCCAGTATAGACATGAGCTCGGTGTAGTCCTTCTTGCTGCCCATGATTGTGAGTAAAACACCTATAGTATTTATAGTTTATTAATATAGAATGATATATATAGTATAGGATATAGGTTCAAAAGCTTATATTGTGCTCTCTCAGTATCTGTTTCAACCGCGAGAGCTCGGCCTCAAGCCTGGCGAGCTCGGCGTCTTTCAGGTCGAGCATGTCGCAGACGATGACCGGAAGACTGTCACGCCCCCTGGTTGGCATCTTTGGGCTCGCTGGCAACCTCGGCACCCCCCGACGGCGTGCTCTTGTTCGTCCATTCCTGGAGGACCCAATCTATGATTTTCATGGCCAGGATAGGGCCGACCTTGTCGATTTGGCAGAACCGGCTTTTTTTGACATTAACGGTCCCGGACTTGACCGCCTCGGCCTCTTGCAGGAGGTCGCCCAGGGAATCGAACTCATCATAGATACGCTGAGCAATTTTGTAGGATACCTTTTCAATGTTCGTCAGGGCATGGACCATGCTCTCGAACTCCTTCACGGACTTCCGGCGGATTTCGAGCACGCCAAAGGTGCCTTCGAGGAGCTTCTTCTCCCTGGTGCGGACGAAGTCGCGCAGCATATTGGCGTCCTTGACACGGTAGACCCTGGTGTGGTCCTGGATGCCGTTTATGATTGTCTGCAATACGACAAAATCGAAGGCGAAGTCCTCCTCTCCGAGCAGGATAAGACCGTCGACCTTCTCGAGTTGCGGGTTCAGTGTATCGTTGCCGATATGCCGGTTCCAAAAATCAGAAAGGGTCTTGAGCTCGAACTTCAAGGAAGGTTCCTTCGCCCCCTCCACGAATATCCAGATGTCGCCCTCCTCATCGGGCAGCGGCCAGATGGCATCGCAGATATCCTTGAGAAGAGCATGTCCTTGATTATCCCCCACTATCATTCAAGACACCTTCGCTTCGCTCGGTTTCTTGAGAACTTTCGGGTTTTTCAAGCATTCTGAACAGTCTCCGGTAATAGGGACATAGAAAGTACGATTGTCCACATCACAAGAGAGCGGACACGCATTATCTTGGTCCAAGATGAATATCCCACGCCTCTTGCATCTCCTACTCATCGTCATCCCTCTCATTGCCAAGAACACCCATCTCTTCGAGAGTGGAAGGAATTGGCGAATTGATATTTTTTCCGTCGCAATAACCTTTCAGGTACGATGCAAAGGCATAATAAATGAACCAGTATGCCTCTGGATATATTTTCGTGTCCTCCATCGCCAGAACATCAAGAAGGCATTTCTTCAGCTCGTGATAATACTCTTTGTCGGATAGTCCCAGCTCGGTCTCCAGCTTCTCGATGTTCTCTATGATATCGTATATATCTTCTTTCGCAATAGGTTCCATCAATTCCCCTCCTCTTTCCACGGACCGGTCACCCACTCCCTGAAGAGCTGCTCGACCTTCTTCTCGAACTGCTCGCTCATGACATTATCCGAGGGAGCCTTGAACGGGTCGTCCGTGCCGTCATCGGCGTCAAAGTAGATGGATATTTCGGCCTCAACGTAACAGCCTTCTGTGAGACGCGATACGCGGAGCAATGATTTTTCCTCTTCTTTTACGGGTATACCGACGAGCACGGACGGGTCTATCTCCAGATAGGTCCCCGAGGGAATGATATAGGGGTTCCCGGCCGGAAGACGAACATTATCCGGCTTGTCGATGGACACGGAGTATTCGTTCGGGCTGTTAAGAGGAACCATGGGTCGGGACCCCGGAGATGCCGTCTCGCGAATAAAGACCCTCTTTATGTTCAAGTACTTACATTCGTAATCCTTTGGATTCGGGGGTATATCGATACGGGAGAAGGGGGCAAAGGGTTCGCGCTTGCTTAGATAGCCTGGGATTTTCATTAGTGAAGGAAGTAGACTTGTAATATACTTAAACCATTTCATTCAGCAAACGCCCAAAGCCTTTAAATATATCGCCGGGCCATCCTCGGAACATGGATTTCTCCAAGGTGCCGCGCGAGTACTGGTACGCTTTTGGCGACCTCGGCGAGGCCATTGCCACACCGCATTTCATACGACATATGGAAGGCGTCCTCGGCTGGCCGCCGGAGGTCGTGACGGCCCATGCACCGCTCTACCAAAAATTCTTCCCCATCGATAACTTCGACGAGGAAGCGTGTCACTTAGACCTTGTGGCCGTGACTATGCGGGCCAACCTGAAGTACTGGGTCCACGCAATAGCCGAGGTCAAGTCCACCTTCAGCTATCGAAAAAAGGAGTTCACGCTCAATGGCATGTCGCCAAGGTACGTCCATATGGCGATGAACGCCAAGATACCCGTCTTCCTCTACGTCGTGCGGCTGCCGGAAGCGCCGCCAGAGAACATAATGACCGAAGAAGGAATGATGGACGCCTACATAAAGTTCAAGAACTGCCGGGTCGACGAATACCCGAGCGACAAGTTCAAGCTTGTCAACGACAAAATCATCATCGATTGAGAAGGAGGAGAGTATATGGTAGTAAAGTGTAAGTTCAAGTGCGTGGAAGTGGGCGAGCGAGAGGGCTGGTCGAAAGAACACCCGAGGTTCTACGTTGTGAAGATGTCGCCGGTCACAGGCGGCTCCGGCGAGAACGACAAGTTCTGGGAGGCCACGCCGAGCGGGACCTTTGAGTTCTCGAATATTATCTCGAAGTTCGACTTCGAGGTCGGTCGGGAATACTACCTGACCATAGAGATTGCACCGAAAAAGGAGTGATGAACATGGCAACAGGGACAACAGCATTCTGTATGAAGTGTCATAAGAAGCGAACGATGAAGGCCCCCAAGAAAGGCAAGGCCGGAAAGACCTGCTGCCTGCGGGGCAAGTGCGGGACCTGCGGGACGAAGATGATTAAGTTCGTCGCCAAGGCAACCAAGAAGGCCGCCTCCAAGAAGAAGAAGAGATAGGGACTATCCCTTGGTCTCCTCGAAGAAACCAGCGGCATCTATCTCTTTTTCCGATTTATCCTTTATTTCTTTCTTGAGCTGATAGTGGGCGACCGCTACCTGCTTGTAATGATTTTTCATATTCTCGGCCTGGTCGTCGAACATGGATTTCTTGGCATCATCCATAGCCGCGACCGAGGTTTCGCCCGCTGCCATAGACCAGAGCGCGCTCTGACCCCGGAAATATCCCAGATAGTATTGCATCCTGAGCATCGTTATGAACAGGACGACGAGCCGCATGAAGGCCCGGGCCCGGCGTTTCGAGGGGAAGACGATGTGCGCCACGGTCTGGTCAGGAGCGGAATGCTTTCTTCCGCAGATAATGGCGAAGTCCTCTTGCGACCAGGTGATTATCTCGGGATGGCCCTGGGCGACATCTTCTGATACCGGGTCATTATCGTTAAATCTATAATGGTCGAAACCACTATACGACCGTCCGCCAGAGGCGGCGACAAGAAGCTCGAAGATAACATTATATTCGCTTTTATCGTGATTATACTTATCGCTTTCATCCTGAACCCTCAGGCTGTAATCGGTGGAATGGTCCGGGCTTATGTTGAGCATGGTGGAATAATCCACGGGAACGGCCACCGGACCCGTATCATCACCATCATACTCGGCACGAAGGCTCTCGCGGTCGTCAATCAGGCCGCAGAACATGTCCGCGATATGTTCGAAAGACTCCGACTCGAGGAATTCCTTGCACTTCGGGATATGGACCTTATCGGGGTCCCAGGCCCTCCGCTTGCACTGGCACATCATCTTCTTTAGATAGCCCTCGATTTCGCCGCGGGTCTCTTGCTTCATGGTTCATTATCAGGGTGCTTATAGTATTTATAGATTTTCCCGGGCCGTTCTTCGACCGCCCGGACCGGCTTGATACTCTTACGGTATTTGACCAGTGTATCCACAATAGTCCGGTTGTCCCATTTTCCTCTGCTAACCACCCAGCGTTGCAACTTGGTCTCGGGTATCTTGTAGCAATACATCACACCGTCATCTCCACCCCGAACAGCGAATTCGGAATATTCTCCATCCAGGTTTTCGATAAGCTCTAACTGAAGGCCGTACTCTCCGTTCCATCGATAGACCCTTATATCCACGGCAGAGGTGATTATCATATAGTCAACATCGGAGGTGAACAGCCATGATTTAATGGGCGGACCTTTTTTACTCTCCTTGTAGGCCTCAATCAGAACGTTCATGGATTTGACACCGTACCATTTATCGGCTTTGTGCTCGTAGAACGGCCTGGAGCCATCCGCGCCCTCGATATCATGACCGGACATGAAGCTCAGGAAACGATGACGTTTCAGTTCCTTTTTCTCGTACCAACTATGAATATTATTATCGAGCCAAGGCAGCAGCCTCGTCTCAATATCATACTCGGCAAACTCCCACTCATTTATAAAGGACCCGGTGGTCTGCTTTCGGTCGGACAATCGTAGCATCCTCGAAATGGGATTGTCTAAATATATATAAGAAAGCTTGGGACAACAAAAACCTATTAATACTATCGTGTTCTATTCGAGCTCGTGCACGAATATCCATCCCTGCTGAGGATTAGGTACGACAATATCTCGCCGGCCTACGGCAAGAGATACTTCGAAGAGATTGGCGACTACAAGGACCTCTTCAAACAGGAGCTTGTCATCACGGAGAAGGTCGATGGAAGCCAGATGGCTATCGGTTGGAAAAACGGTCAGCCCTATCTCCAGGGAAAGAACAGTCACATCCCCGAGTTCGATAAGCGGAAGGCCTACTATGGAGCATGGAGCTGGGCGTGGGCGAACATCTCGAAGCTCGAAAAGCTCAGCGGGTTCCTCGTGTACGGCGAGTGGGCGAGGGTGCAGCACTCACTACCTTATGACGATTTACCGGACTGGTTCCTGGCCTTCGATGTCTATGACCTGGAGAAGGCCCGGTTCCTCAACTGGGACAAGGTGGTCGAGTTCGCCAAGGAAGTGGGCCTGACGACCGTTCCCGAGCTTCACCGAGGCAAGGTGCGGAAGGACGAGCTTCCGTTCTACGTGACCAACCGCAAGTCAAGGTTCTCGACCTCCGCGATACTGGAGGAGACGAGGTTCGACGACGGCGAGAGAGCGCTAATCCAGAAACGGGACGCCAACGGAAACGCTGGACGGTTCAAGGACGGAATGGTGTTCTGCGAGGGTTGTGTTATAAAGCCCTTACAGAACCCGAAGTTCGACCAGAAGAAGAAGACGGTCTACTGGACCAACTGTGGAAAAGTAATAACTCAGGAATTTGGCGATTGCTTCGAGGATGACTCTCACTGGACATCGGAAAGGATGAGAGAGAACAAACTCGCTGCATGGTACGGGGTGAAGAAATGAAAGAACTTCCATCAATAACCAGACACCGGAAGAAGGTCCAGAAGATACTCGAAAGCATCAACTGCGATGCCTGCCTCGGCGAGGCGGAGAAAGCGTTGAAAGAGATAAAGGACAATCACAATCTCAATAGGATTGAGCGCGGATGCCGGGACCAGCTTTACAAGGACGCGGTTAGAGGCGATAGTCAATGAGGATTGGAATTGTTGGAAACGCGCAGGACAAATTCACCAAGGAGACGGAACGGAAGGCCCGCGACGTAATCAGAGAGATACTCCTATCCGCCGATAAGCCAGTGACTCTGGTAAGTGGACATTGCCACCAAGGCGGGGTAGATATATATTCCGAGGAGATTGCCGACGAGCTCGGGATACCGGGAGACATAAAAACTCCCAAGGTTCTATGCTGGGATGATGGTCGTGGTGGTTACGGTTTCAAGGCTCGCAACATCGACATCGCCCGCTGTTCCGACGAGGTTCATGTAATTGTGGTCAAAGAATACCCACCAGGATACACGGACCGAAAATTCGCAAGCTGCTACCATTGTGAGCGGATGCCAGGTAACGACCCGAGGGGACACGTAAAATCGGGAAGTTGCTGGACCGCACTACAGGCCAAGCGCATGGGGAAGCGGGCGATATGGCATATCATCGATTGAAACCCTTGTTGATGAAGATGTGACTGCAGCTCGGACAGGTTATGAGCTCCTGGCTATTGTCTTCAAGGGCAAACTCGCTGTCACAATCGGGACAGACCCTTCTCTTCTTAATCCTCTCAAGATAGGACCGTCCTTCCTCGCTCTGAGATAGCTCTTCTTCGAGATGCTTCTTATAGGCAATACCCTTATCGGTCAATACAAGATAGTCGGGTCCCATGATAATCACCAGGCGGTCAGAGGCGCAATACCAGTCCTCGGGTCTATCTTTTCCAGGATTTCCAATACCTTGTAACACTCATCCCAGGTATTACAGTAGTGGACATCCTTGAGCCGGTCGAAGATGATTTGTCTCGGCCCGACGACTACAATAGGTTTCTTTGCGTGATAACAATAACCTTCCTCGAACCGCATCCCGCCACGGCTCTCGTTGCATCCAAACGTGCACAGGACCAGCACCTCGCAGGCCTCCAGGTCCTCGACATCGATGACGGCCCACTTGTCCCAGAACTCCACGACCTCCTCGCCATCGGGCCGCTCATCCTTTGAGAGCGCCCACCGGGACACGATGGAATGACCGCGCTCGACGAGGGTATCGGCGATTGGCCGGAGCATCGCGCGGTTGCCGAACCAGGAGGCGAGATAGAGCTTCATCTATTTCCATCCCGGGAGGTCGCCATTACTGGCAATCTTGATATCCTCGTATTTTGAAATCCGCCGTCGATACAGCTCGAGCTTTATGCATTCCAGTACGCCGACCTGGCGGTTATAGTTGAAATAGCTCTCATCGGGATAAAGAAGCGTCAAGAGACGGCAAACGGTATAGTTCAGAACACCGTCCCTTGCGTTGACCTGATGACACGCCTCTTCAATCACATCAGCAAGTTTCACGATTTCCTTGTCCACTCCTTCCCTCAAATCATCGTCTATGTACGGCATGTTCAACTCTCCTTTCTCTCGTTCCGTTCTCTCTCCTGACATTTTTTGCACACGAACAGTTCAGGGCACTTCTCCTGTATGAGGGCGATGAGCTGCTTGGCCTGGTACCGGGTAAGGTTCAGACCGACGTAGAAGAAATCAAAGGTATAGATATCGCTGCCCTTGTCATGCTTGAAGTCCATCGCTTCCCCTCGATTAATTAACCACGATTATCGAAATCACTCGTCTTCTTTAGACTGTTCCTCGACCGAGACTTTAACCCGGAACTTTGCATGCTTACCGGAGTCGAGACCGAATTGCTCCTTGACCTCCCAAAGAAGCCGGGACGCGAGCTCGGCGGTCTGCTTATCTCCATCATATATTTCCTCAGACCTTTCTATGACGGTGCGGAAGAAGGGTACGTGCTCGCCATCGTCGCCGAACTCGCTGCTGGCGGTGAGAACGAAACCGTTGTCGACGTGCTCTATGAGCAACCACCAGCCGTTCTTCCAGAACTGCCGGGCCGACCGTTCTTCGAGGTTCTCGATACTGCTGCGAGCCTTCTTGACCTTTGCCTTCTTCACAGTTTCAGCTCCCGCTTGATTTTCGACCAGCCGCAGGTACACTTGCCGATGATACAACCTTGATATTCGTCGACGGCAGGACACTCTGGCTCATGGTCAGCGTACTTCTTGAGGTATGCCGTGAGCCCGTCGATATAGAGCCCGGCCGCTTTCATGGCCTCCAGAGACCCCTCCAGGTTCTTCTTCGTGTCTTCAATCAGACCCTTGCGTATGAGGACGTAACCGGGGGGACACACGAACTTTGGCGATTTCTTGGCCATGCTATCACCCTTCCTTGACCGGAGGTTCGTCGACATAAGGCTCGACACCGGAGAAGATGACCGGGGCGACGACCTTCACTTGCCGGAGCATCTCGTTGGCCAGCTTGCGGATTTCCCACTGAGCATGCTTCGTGCACCTCAGCGAGAAGAAATTACGGAGGGCCCTGGCGTTCATCGTGATAACAATTTTTGTGATGCAGGCATTCGGGAGGACGAACCGGGCATCCTCCTTGTTGAGACCCATCTTCCGGAGCTTGTCATAATGGCCCCACGCCTCTTTCATGGAGACAAGGAACTCATCCTTCTGTTCTTGTGTCGCGCAAGTGTCCGGCACGACATAGGTCGGTTCGTCCATGTTGACGTACCGCTGGCTCTGCTGAGAGTAGGACGCTATCCGGTGGCGGACGAGCTGGTGCGTCAAAGCCCGGCTCACGTCCTCTACGCCGAAGGTGAAAGAAGCGTGCTCCAGGGTACTGGTATGTCCGAGCTTTATCACATGCTCGATAACCCGCTTGACGTGGTCGGGATGTTCCCTGAGCCACGCAACCATATCATCGAGGCTCCTCTCGTCGGGCTCGTGACACAGCTTGGCCGCTGCACAGCACATGATATCCGGGTCGGGGGTATGAGCTAACAACTTTATCGACGTCATAACGATACCTCGGTTCATTGTCTCGGAAGAATCAACAGCTCCATCTTATCATCGCTCTCGCGAATAGCATAGTACCGCTTGCATTCCCAGCATATTATCGAGCAGGTGCCAGGCATTACAGCAAAATGGTCCTTGCCGCACACGCACTTGAATTGATTTGCCATAGAGAACACCCACCGTTCATTGCTTCTTCGGCGCCGCCGGAGGCTTGGTCTTGGGAAGCGACGTCTTCTGCGCCTCAAGGTTCAGCTTGGAGAGAGGGAACATCGGTGCAATGGTCTCGGCCTTGCCCTTTGTGCAGTACACCACCAGGTCGAGGGTCAGCGTGAAAGTGGATTGATTGATGAACCTCACGAACCACTTTCCCTCTCCGCCGAGCTGGATTGGCTCTTCCAGTATCAGGGTACGGTTCGGCATACGGGTCACCATACCGGCATCGTACGGCTGGGTACCGACCTCGTCCTCACCGCCGCTCTTCACAAAGAAAATCAGACCCTCGTCGAACCGGCCTCTCTCCGTCACACCGCTCGGGATTTCCTGCGTCACATTCAGATACAGCGCGGTGATATCTGTGGTCATGCCCTTGATGTCCAGGGGAACATCCTTGGTCTCGGAGTAAGCGATGCTCGTTCTAATCATGATTTCGGTCATGGATGTGACATCTATACAATGAATATAAAAAACTATTGAAACAGCAAAAAAGAGAAAGAACCCCTAAAAAAGGCCGGGAAATCACGGTTTTGTGTTTATCAGGATTGGTACGCCGCCATCCGATGGGACGACGATATACTGGATTCGGGTGTTCGGGTCCGTCAGGGCCTGTATGTAAACCCAGGTCAGATAGTCGCGGGTCGTATTGTTGATATCGGGCGATTGCAGGGCCTTCATAACGACCGATATAGCCTGGGCCTGACCATCAGCACGTATGACCGTGGCATTGGCAAAGGCGGTGGCATTGAGTATCATGGACGCGGCCTGCGCGCCCATCTGCACGACGGTCTTGTTGGCAACGTACTGCTCGGCCTGAAGGTTGTACTGCTGTGTCAGGACGTTCTGCTCGGCCACCTTTTTCTGCTCGATAGCCGACTCCAGCTGTGCCGGGAGACGGATGTCCCTCATGGCAAACTGCTCGACCTCGATGTACTTCTTGTCGAGAGACACGGTTATGTTCTCCGAGATGGCAAGCTCGACCTCGGCTCGGTTCACACCCCGTATGTCCATAGCGTTGTAGTGGGCCGCGATATCGCGAGGTACAGACCTTGCGATAGGCTGGATAATCCTCTCCTGATAGTTCTGACCATTCTCAATCACAAGGTCCGCCACGCGGTCCTCCTGAATATGATACATGATTGAGAAATCCATGTATATCATGATATTATCCTTGGAGGATACAGATATCGAACCATGATTGTCACTTCCCTGGTCGCTGCCAACGAAGTTCACGGTCTGCGTCCTGTACTCTACGAGGACAACGTCTGACAGCAGGTACCTGAAATCGAACTGCCATCCCTCGTTTATTTCCGTGTCATCGGGCCCGGTGGGGCTGTTGATGATAACACCCTTGTACCCGGCGGGTATCACCTTCGTGCTCTCAGAGATAGTCCCGAGCACCACAATGGTCAACACTATGCCCATTATCATGGCCACTACCTTTCGTAGCGTCCAGAAATCTCCATCATCATCGTGCCTCATATTCATTCCTCCTCTATATTCTTCTCTTCATCATCGCCTTTCTTCTTCTTGCTGAAAAACCCGCCCCGGCGATTCTCGCGGAGCTTCTTCCTGCGGGCATCGCGGAGCTCGGCCTGGAGATGTGCAATCTCATCCTTCAGGTCCTCGCTCTCTTGGTCTTTCTCGCTCAGCCGCGCTTTCTGCGCCGGCGACCCGGCCTTCTGCGCCTTCTTGCCGAAACGAAGGGTCGCCTCGCTTATGAGCCACCCTATCACAATCCCTATGACTACGCCCACGATTATGGGTCCGAGACCTTCCAATGGCATTCTATTATCACCAGGCTCCAGATGAAATGTGATAGTATTTATAGATTTCTCGGGACTACCACACACAATCCCTTTTTCCGGTTTAAAATTTTGCCCGCCGCTGCGGTGCAGGTGATTCGTCAAATCCTGATGCTCAGTCCACCGTACTCTCTATCAATGACCCGCACAATAAGCATGTATTCCGGGTCTTTCTTTTCAAACTCTTCATCGAACTCATCATCGTTCGCCGTCCTGTAGAATTCATAGCTTGAACATATATCGCTCACGATATCGCTTTTGATATTCTGCTTCCTGGCGATGTCTTCCATCTCCGCGCCCGCTCGCCAGGCATCGAGGATTGCCTTGACCTCATCGTAGGAAAACACGGCTTCATATTTTACTGGTTTAGTGGCATCCCGTTGCTTTCTGTGGACCGCGGAGTAAATCGTTCCATTGAAAGATTGCCACAATGGTGATGAAAATACGTGGGTCGAAGGGACCTCCTTCACGGGGCCGTAATCACTCAATACGGACCATGCGACCCTGCAGTGGCGGTTCGATGTCGGCGACCCGTAGTCCGAACGGCCTTTGACCTTGAACCGATATTTTTTGCTGCCCTTGCGAAGAGGATATCTCTTGGCGATAGGCTCGGCCCAGGAATAGAGAGTGTCATCGTAGAATGACAAGTGCTTCGAGGTGCCCCTTGCCTTGCCCTCGGCGAATCTCATTATGCAACCTTTGTTACTGTTGCGGGACCGTCCTCGTGGAAAACGTGATTGTTGGAGAGTTGGAACGGTGAACACCGGTCTGGGCTCCGGCCTGGCGGCCTCCTGCTGCGCGATATGAATGGCCGCCGAGTATTTCGTGTCCTTGGGCCCGCGACGGTCCCACTCGCCCTGGCTGTAGGAATCGATGAGAGCCTTTATGATATCGTCCGGCAGGTCGAACCACAGTGCTAAATCGAGGTCTACATCTCTATTGATGGAACCGTGTGCAATTTCATCCTCGGGTATACCTATATGGAGAAGGACCGCCCTTGCTGCATTGGTCCTTGCGCTGTTCCATGCCTCGCTCACCTCGTTTATCGAGGCCCGGATATAAGGGCGCCTGTCAACGGCCTTGCGCTGGAGCTTGTGCACGGCCGCCGAATAGACCTCTTCGGTGGCCCTGGCCTCGGGCATGTCGATGTCAAAAAGGTTGACCCTATGTGTGACCCAAATGGCGTTGTTCGCTCCCGGTCCGTACGGCCCCCACTGCTGGAAGTTGCGTTCGACCACGCCAAAGAACCTCAAGGCTCTCATGTTCACGTAGAAGGCCGGTCCGCCCGAGCAGCTGATTACAGGACGTTTCTCATCGGGGTGCCACCAGGGGGCCGGGGACGGGTTGAACATGACCAGGTACTCGTCTTCGGGTCTTTTCGTCCCTTCCCGGACGCCCTCGATGACACCTTCGCTACCGACCTTTATCAGGGTATCATCGCTTTTCATGACGCGCACGAAGTCACCGGGCCGGGGACGCGGGTCGGGCCGCGCGGCGGCGGTCTGCGACTTGTGGACAGCCGAGTACACGATATTATCGGAATGTGCGTCCTCGTCGTGTGTTTTCATGCATCCATCGCAGAGATAGATATCACATTCATCGCAATGTTCTATATGTTCCTCAGCGCAGCTCTTGCATGCTTGGATATCGCAATGCTCACAGCCGTGTCCGCCGCAATCCTCGCAGAAGTTTCCCTGACAATACGAACATTCGATGAATGGCTCGCCCCTGCTGATATTGATTCCTATATTGCATAGACCGCACGTGACAATGGTATCCTCCGGTTCGCTGACCACTTTTTGCTGCGCCCGGTGAATCGCGGAGTAAGTCTTTTTGCCGTCGGACTGGATAATATTGCCTTCGGGGTCAGCGTGATTATTGTATTCCATCGTGTACCATTCACTGCCACGCCACCCGCATTTCGTACAGCTGGCTTCGTAAAAGAGAGAGCCGACCGCGCTTATATCGCTGGCACCGTAATCGAGGCCCTCTCCGCATCCCGGACATTCGCCGGGCGTGCCGGGGATATTCGAATTCTCGTTATCCGAGAAGTCCACAAAATTGAGAGTATAGACCTCGAGCCCTTTCCATGAACAATCTTTACACGTAACATCGTAGTAATAGCCGTCTCCGTCCTCTTCGGCATGACCATAATCCAACTTGCCATCGCAGAACGGGCATTTGGCCTCGACCCCGTTCTTGGAGAGCGGTACCCTGGGGGGAGGTATCATGGCCTTTCTCTGACGTTCATGGATAGCCGCCGAATAAGCTTTCGCGCGCAGGGCCTCCCACTCTGGGTGGTCGCCGGGGTCCCACATGTAGAACAGGGCATAGTCGCCGTCGGCCTCGTTGAAATGGCAGTAGAAGTTCCCCGGGAGCCCGAGCCATTTGTTGAGCAGGTCTGTTTCCTCCAAGCTGACATCCTCGAGCTCTTCCCAGGCAAACTCCCACTCGTTCCACGGAACACCCTTCGCTTCATCCGGGAGCTCAAGGCCCCAGAAGTCCGCGACCTCGCCGGGCATATGTGTGCCCGAGCCGCCGTTGGCGAGAGTGAAGACATACATGACAAAACGCCCATCCTCGTCTTCGACGTAATCGTTTGCGAACCGGACCAGGTTCATCTCAACCTCTTTCTTGACAGCGTTGGCAAACCCCTCTCCGAGCCGGCCGTAGACCGGGAGCGGCTCCGCGGCATCGCGCTGTTTCTTGTGAATGGCCGCCGAGTACGCCGTGTCCGGGTCCTTGGCCACAAGCACGCTCATGTTGCATCTCTTGCACATGACATAGGTCAGGCCCTGTTCGTGCTCGACGACCATGCGATGGCCGGTGTGGTCCATGATAATACCATAGCTCGGCCAAGATATAAGCTTGCCGAACTTATCCTCGCTGGGCCTCGGAGCCACATCGCCAGCCGATTGATTGACCCAATAGAGCACCTTTGTGCAGGGCTTGCAGGTCAAGGCAGCAGCGTTGACATCCAGATTGTAAGGCTGGTGCAATTGCTGGATGATGACCTCGTGACCGATGTGTTTGGCGAGAGGGGTCCTCGTATCGACCGCTGGGCGCTGGCGCCGATGGACGGCCGCGGAGTAGCCTTTTTTCTTCCTGGCCTCTTGCCATTTTATCAAATCGTGGTCGTTGCCAATCCTATCGAAGACACTTATCGTCTTATCGTTCAGTTCGAAGAGTTCGACATTGTCTGCGTCACCGCCAAGACGCCAACCATTGCAGCTCCGACAGTTCGGCAGGCGAAGGTTCATCTCGTTGCCGTAGTCCCACTGTTCCATCTCGTAATCATCGAACCAAGTACGCTCGATATCATCCTCGGTCTCGTCGATGCTCACTATGAAATCGTCATAACGTACGGAGTTGAAATCATTGATATCAAGACCCTCGCACATCACTCTGACATAAAAATATATACGCGGAGGCGACACCGCTTCACGCTGTCGTTCATGTATGGCAGCAGAATACTTCGCGGCCTTCTCCTTGTAGAGCGGTATATCCCTTTGGAGGATTCTGAGCTTCGAAATCCGGAGCTTGCCACCGTGCACGGTGTTGCGGAATTTCGAGCCCCAGTGAGTACCGCTACCGAGCCGGAAGACCATTTTGATAGCATCTTCGATGGTCGGCATCCAGGAAGCAGCAACGAGAGTTTGACCCTTTATTTCTTTTATATCCGATATTACCGCATATTCGGGATACTCTACGGGACCCTTTTCATCCTCGAAGTACAGCTCTATCAGGTCCCTGACGCGAAGATATGGAAGAGACTCCTCGATGGTCGCCCACCTGGTCGGCAACACGAAGGTATCGGTAGCCGCTCGCTGCCGTTCATGGATTCCCGGCATCAGGGCACGCCTCCGTATTCTTTTTCTCTGCAGGTCTCACATACACCGTCCATGTCCTGGTGGTCGAAGCACACGTACTTGTTGCAGCGGGTGCAGCTCCAGGCGTGCTCTCGACAGAGGGGCCGGCCGCAGTATGAACATTCGTGGACGTAATCACAATCGAGAGCGATGGTATGTACTGGCGAGTCGCAGCTATAGCACCTGGCGAGGCCGCGGTTCCCGAGGGCCATAGGATAGTCGCAGGAAGCGCATTTGATTGGGTCGCCCTTCAGCTGCGTCCAGACGGCCTGCGCGACCTGCAGAGCCCATAGGAAGGCGACAAGCTTGCCGTTCCAGTATTCCGGGGGATACTCTTCGTCCGGCTTGGCCTCGCACCTGAAATCCAGGGTCTCGTCGACATTGCTATCCAGCCATTCGCGGTAATCGTTATAGAGCTTGCCGGGCCTGCCTGCTGACCGGACACATTGGTCGAAACCATTAGCGGCGTCTTCGAGCCCGAGCCAGACACCGTACCTCCGGGACTCCTCGTCAGTGCCCTTGGATTTCTCGTAGACCTCCCGGGCCGGCTCGACGAGCTCGTCCAGCCGACTGCCGAGAATCCTGCCGAACTCGTCTATGTCGATTTTGGCAGCCTCGCGCTGCCGCTCGTGGATGGCCGCGGAGTAGGCAGCGGCTCCCAGAAAGGTCGGGTCGAGCTCGCTCTCGTAGCTGAAGCCCCAGCCCCAGCCCAGCTCGATGACCCTTTCCATTTCCTTGGCGTCGCCTTCTGCGGCCCGCGCCATCCCGGACCTGTAGGCTTCTCGGGCCTCTTCAATCGTTTTCCTCCACCAGGCGAAGACCATTGCCTTGCCGGGTCTCGTAGAGGGTTTCACCTTGACGACAAGACCGTAATAGGTCCCATCCTTGTCCGTAAAACGGACAAGCATTCTCGGTTTGGCATGGACGCCGAGCGCTCTACGTTGTTTGCTATGAACGGAGGCGGAGTATTTTTCTTCGAGGAGCCGTTTCTTCCATGATTTCAGACGAGGAGAGGTATCCGAGTCCCCGAAAGGACAAGACCTCGCCTCGAGCACCCGTGCCTCACCGTCAAGAACAGGCAACCAGAACTCGTTCCAGAGGCAGTTGAGGTCGCACAGAGCCTCGTGCTTGGTCGGATAGGTCTCCTTGTAGACCGGTCCACCCCTCACATTGTGGAAGACCCGGGTCCCTCTCACACCAGCCTCTTCCTCGTACTCCTTCCCCCCAACCCACCGAACTTTGAAATACGAGACCTCTGCCGGGACCCCGATGTCTGGCACAATCCTTTTTCCGGGTTTTTGTGCCCCCGCTGCGGAGTAGGCGAGCGGCGCGCACTCGTGCGGCTCGCAGTTTACGCAGACCCACCGACCGCACTTGCCACATTCCTTGACAGCATTGGAACATTTAATGAGACAGTAATAGTTCCCGCAGTTATCGCAGACAATCATATCAAGGCTCGCCTTTGTCTGGAAACAATCGTCGCATAGAGCGAGCCCGCAGCCCCGGCAGACCATGCCGACTTGCTTCCTGCGGTCGAAGACATTATCACAGTTGGCACAAAGCTTGATTGGATTGTAGTCCGGGTCTATCGGGAGCCAGACGGCCGAGCGCTGGGCCTCGTGGACAGAAGAGAAGGTCTCGGTGTCCTTGAAATATGTGACGCGCTCGAGCCGGTTCAACCCGATGAAGGAATAAGTATCTTCGGCCTCATCCTTCAAACATTCTTCGTGGACAAGCGGCCCTCCGCTCTCGGCGAAATAGTTATTGTAGACCGCAAGGGCCTGCTCGGGCGAGCTCCTCCAGAAGCCCCATGCCATCTTGCCGGCATCGGTGTCCTCGATATGGACAATCACGGCATACACGGGATGGACCGTTGCCGGCCAGACAACGAGGTCGCCGACGGACGGTGGAGGAGGCTTGACCGCCTCGTGCTGGGCCTGATGAACGGAAGCGTACTTGACCATCGACTTGCCAGCAGCGCGTCTCTTGTACTCCACGGCTATGGCCTCGTTCACGGATGCCGTGTCCAGAGCCGGCCAGGTCGTCAAATCGTCGAGAGGACCGAGGATGTTCTTTTTGACGATACGGTAGACCATCTCATCGTCGGAAATATCCTGGGCCCTCGACATCCTTGAGAGATGATAATATCGTTCGACCTGCTCGTCGCGGTTCCGGAACTCGATTGGACTACCCTGGGCATTCTTCCGGTACTTTCGGACAGCCTCGGCAATAGAGTCGCCGAAAGGACCGTGATAATCGTCATCTTCGTAGAGTATTATACCATAGCCCTGCTCTTCATCGAAATGACCCGAGAACTCTGTATCGTATGGAGTTATCCAGTAGTGGACCAAATCACCAATTGTGGGTAATGGGGTGTCGAGGGCCTCGCGCTGCCTCGGGTGAACGGTGGAAGAAAAGACCCTTCGCCCAAGCTGAGGTGTACGCAAGGCCGCTCGCCATCCTTCTACGAAATACAGACTCTCCGATACGGAGGGACGACGGAAGGGAAGACGGCCTTACTGCGGAGCCATTTCTTTCTTCCGTGCAACGTATCCCAGGACGAGGACCCCAATGGCCCCGACGAGGAAGCCGGTGACGAAGTTGGCGGTCGTGAGCGTTGTCACGAAGTCGCCGGCAGCGCCGTACTTGTCCGAGTAAACGGGCTGCGTGTAGCCCGAAGCGCCATAGGGCACTGCTTGCCCGGAACCGTATGCGTCCACAAAGGTCGGTTGAACTCTTCCCTGCCCACCATAAGGTATATTCCTGCCGCTCAAGTCGTCCATGTTTTCAACTCCATACCAGTCTGCGATTGCGGGTGGTTGAATATAATCCATAGTAGCCCATCCCGCTCTTATATATTAACTATATAGTTTAAATAAGTTTGTGTAATCGGGAGCCTATGAGAATTATTGCGTATTAAAACTATCTATTCCGGCGACTCAGTCGCCGGATGGAAAGAGCTCGACCTTCTCGCCGATATATATAGAAGTATCATCATCGTCCAGGCCGCCGAACTTCGGGGTCTCGGAGATGCCGAAGACCTGGAGGTACGGCAGGTCGTGGCTAAAGGTCGCAACCTTCTTGCCATTGAAGAGGAAACAATCTATGAGCCCGAGGTTTGGCTCCTTCTCCAGGGCATCGCCCCAGTCGAAGGCCATGAACTGGACATCGATTTCCTCAGGGAACCGGTCGACCTCGATTAGGATGTCTATGTCGCCGTGGACCTTGTCGGGCTCGTTGACGAGGCCGCCGAAGAGCCAAACATGCTCCACTTCCAGGTCGGTATTGATAATGCCCACAAAGAGCTCGATGAGCTCCTGGAGCTTTGCGCTCGGAATGTCAACTACCCGCCCATCCCTATTGAAGCGCATCGATGTGTAGTAATGCTGATTGAATTGATATATGTTTTTGTTCTTGCTGAATAGAAACCTTCTTTTATTGAAGGGCCCATTGTTCCGGCAATGCTCACCCTGACAATCCGCGACATGGTCAAGGTCTCCGGGGCGGAGGACCCGATGGTCGAGAAGCTGATTGACGAGACCTGCTCGTACAAGCCGGCCTCCTTTTTCTTCATCAAACTCCGCTACAAAAATTACGACGGCGTCCATTTCTACCGAGGCAGCATCTTCCCTCTCGGTCTCCTGGAGCGGGTGAAGGACGAGCTCAAGAGGGCCGGAATCGAAGTTTCAGTTGTAGACGAAAGGGGGCCTCCGCAGGGGACGACCATACCGGAAAAGGGGGCGCTCGGCCTGCGGCCCTACCAGGAGCGGGCCGTGACGGCCTTCACTCAGAAAGGATACACCGGGATAATCAATGCGTGCACCGGCAGCGGCAAGACCATCATGGCAATCGATATAATAAAACGGCTCAAGACACCGACGGTAATCTACGTGCCGACGACCGTGCTGCTCTACCAGTGGAAGAACGAAATCGAGAATTTCATCGATATGGAATGCGGTGTCATCGGCGACGGGAAATGTGAAATCCGGCCGGTGACGGTGGCGATGTACCAGACCGTCTCGCGGGCGCTCACCGATAACGTGTTCACCAAATATGTTACCGATGCGTGGACCATGGAAAAGGATACGACCGATATCGCCAACAAGCAGGAAGCGATAATATCTTTCATAAAGGGTGCCGGCCTGTGCATCATGGACGAGTGCCACACGGTCGGGGCCAGGACCTTCCTGCAGGTCGCTATCAATACACCGGCGCGGTACAAGCTCGGGCTCTCGGCCACTTCACTGATGCGCCCTGATGGCGCCGACCTCGCGGTGATTGCGGGGTGCGGGGAGCCGTGCTCCGAGGTCACGACCAGCGAGCTCATCAAGGCGGGGTACCTGTCGCCGCTCACTGTCAAAATCGTTACATTGCCCGACCTCCGGGCCAAGAAGCACCTGACCAAGAGGCCGAAGACCGACAAGAAGCTGACAGCAGAGGAAGCGGACAAGGCCAAGGACGAGGGTAGAAAGGAGTACGGCAGAATCAAGAGCGAGCACGTCCACTCCGAGGGCCGCAACGCAAAGGTCGTCGAGCAGACGGTTGCGCTGCTGGACGAGGGCAGGACGGTGCTGGTATTAGTTGCCGAAATCGCCCACGGTAAAGCGCTCAAAGGAATCCTCGAGGCCCGATTAGGCCGGCCGGTCGTCTTTCTCAGCGGGACGGCGACAGGGAAGAAGAGAATGAAAGTGGTCGACGCCCTCAAGGACGGCACGGAGAAGCTCGCAATCACGACATCGATATTCGAGTACGGGTTAGACGTACCACGGCTCTCCGGCCTGGTGATTGCATCGCCCTCCAAGTCCATGATAAAGACCATCCAGCGCGTCGGCCGGATACTGAGGAAGCACCCAGACAAGAAGGACGCGAAAATCGTCGACTTCGACGACATAAATGCCGACTATTTCCGGGAGCACTTCAAAGAGAGGATGCGGTTCTACGTCTCGGAACCCGAGTTCGTTCTCGAGTACGATGGGGTCGACCCGAAGGTGGTCCAGCTTATATCACGGCCCAAAGATGTCAAGGAGTTCCTATTCGAGTGGGAGAAAGGACTACGGTGAGGGACTTGCCGGGGAAATCCCAGAAAACCTATAAAGGCAATAAACGCCGAACAAGTAACGGAGGGAGTTGGATGGACCACGAAGAAATCGCACTGATATCGATATTGTGCATTATGGTGCTGGTATTCGGTATCATCCTATTCGGTGTTGCCGAGAATAGCAAGCACCCCGTAAAGGTCAGGAACCCGCATTACAATTCGACCAACCATACAATCGAGCTCTGGTATTTCGTGGGATATCCAGGGTATCCGGGATACCCGATGGGCTATTATCCCTTCGGGTTCTATCCCATCGGCTATATTATAAACAACGACCCCGCGCCTATCGTGGAGACTGAACCCGAAACCTTTGTTCCCTCAGACCCCGAGTACTATCCGGACATACAACCCAACGAGCCTGTCGACAACACCGATGTCCCGCAGGAGCTAATTGGCGACGAGACCTCTGACGGCAGCACGGATACCTGGAGCTCGGATAGTGGTGATGGCGGTGATGGCGGAGGGTACGACGGAGGCGGGGACGGCGGAGGGTTCGACGGCGGGGACGGAGGAGACGGATAGATATGGTGCAAGACCCGAGAAAGGCCTATAAAGAACCCGAACTTCCCGAGCCTCGAAAACTATGGGATGGCGTTCATCGTTGCATACTCTGCAACGAACCGCTCGCTCCAAGCGAAATACAATTGCTCTATGGCATATATCCTTCAGGGATATGCAAATCGTGCTGGAAGGACATAAGTTTCTGATACGGCTGGTGAACGGATGAAAATGATAATTGTCAAGGAAACGAGGGATTGCCCATACTTCGAGCGCAACGGATGCAAATGGTCTTCGGGTCTCATGGTCCGATGCGAAGGAGTCGAATCCAAGGGGTGCCCGTTGAAGGACGCGGACGACAGATGCCCAGCCTGTAGCGGGAGTGGTAAAGTAATAATGTCGGGCCTTGAAAGCTCCGGTAGGTGTTCGGAAAGAGCCGTATCGTGCTTCGAATGCAAAGGCACTGGAAAAAAGGATTGGTGATGATATGAGAAAGGAATTCTTCGAAGGATTTATAATGTGTCCAGAATGCAATGGGCGGGTGGTCCTCGACCTGCGACTGCACCCCTACTGCATCGATTGCGGTAACACCAGGATATACGACCCTGGGAACTGCCCGATACGACTTCTGCATCCTCCATCGAAACGGTGGACCGAGAAACATGAACACTCCGGAGAGTGCTCTGGCGGCAACGGTGATACCGTCTGGTGCCCCCTCTGCGGTTACTGCTTCGATTGCGGCGGGATTGACAGTTCGGGCGTTACAGCGCATCCATTGCCCTGGCTGGTGAAGAAATGAGACAATACGTGAAAGAATCCTTTCAGACGCTCTTCATCGGAGTGCTCATAATGGGCCTCTTCGGTTTGATGTGCTGCGTGACCCCGATGTTAATTCTCGCCGTGATGTGGGGCTTCGGCCTCGTCACCGCTGTAATGTCCATTGTCTCTCTTCATATGCTAGGGTGGCCAGGATGAGCAGCGATGCAGAAGGCAACGAGACTCAGCGAAAGGCCGCGAGGATACTCCGGGCGCAAGGATACCTCGTCCAAATCTCTCATCGCACCTCTCATTTCAGGGACGGTCACTGGCAATCTGACCACAATGATTTTTTTCACGGTTTCGATTGCATCGCTACAAAACTGGGGTCGCCAGTTCGCTGGGTCCAGGTCACAACCATTAGTAATGTCTCGGCCCGCATCAAGAAGGTCGACCCAATCCCCATCGACCTGCGCTATGCCTCTGTCGAGGTCTGGGGCTGGAAAGGTGGTCGGCCACGCAAGCACAAAATCACCGGAGAGATGCTGGACCGGCAATACTTCCAGGTCTACTATAAGAGCAAGGGCTGGAAACCGTTACCAGAGGATAAATTGTATCTGCCGTAGAACCACTTAAAGTTTGCTGTTTTTTGCTGTTTGAGAAGAAAAAGTCTTATATTCGATTAGCCTTTATTGTAATTGTAAGAGGGACCCCGTGCGAATTGTCTTCCCCCCTTTCCCCGCGGTACCTCTTAATAGCCCGCCGGGCGGGCGTCCTTTGCGGCGCCCGCCCTTTAAAAGGGTTCTCTAAAAATACTTGAACCGTTTCACGGTGCCGGTGTTTTGATATTCCTTGTAAGCCTTGGCGTACATGACAAGATACCGCCACCAGCCACCGAGCTCGTGAACACGTCTCGCCTTTGTCCTGACATAGAGCTCTCTGAGGAACCGGACCTCCTTCTTCGCCTTCCTGAACTGCCTGGCCAGGTCGGCGTCCTCAATCATGGATATGTCCACGCGGAAGGGTACCTGGAGAAGGTCGTGCCGGTAGACAACGTAGTTATTGCCTATGATAGAGGCCTTCCCGCGGACATCAAGGAGCCATGAGAAGAAGGACAATAGATAGAAATTGAAACGGTCGAGCGGGCCGCCAATCCCATAATTGCATCCGCCGATGATATTGGCCCCCGTGGACTCGAGCAGCTTCAGGGCCTTCTCGGCATAGTCGGGCGGGACGCGGACATCCCCATCGAAGCCGATTATGATTTCACAACCGGCCGCCCTGGCCCCCGTGTTCCTGGCAGCGGCTGGCCCGGCCGGGGAGTCGTCGGGCTGATGTATGACCTCGACCCCGTACCCGGAATAGACTTTCGTCCTGCCCTTGACCACGCAGATTATACGGTGAGGCCTTACCGTCTGCCGTTTCAAATCCTCTATGAGCCTGGGCAGGTTCGGCTCTTCCTTTGAAACGACCACGGCATCGTAGGACATATCGTTCTCGACCACCAAATCATTACAGGCCGTTGCCTTCGCTGGACATGACGCCATCGGTATTTTCGTTCGGCTGATAATTGAACGCGCCAGTCGAGAAGCAATAGGGACAGGTGCATCTCCCGCCCTCTGTCACGACCCCGACACGTTCGAAGACCTTGCCGCACGCACTACATATGATTCGCGTAACCATTCAATCCACTCCTGATTTTCTCTATCGACTGGTCCCACAGACCGCGGTTGCCCGGCTGGTACAGGACCGAGGCCGGGTGGATGAGTATGAACAATCTGAAATTGCCCATATCAATGGAGGCGCCCGAGAGCTTCATGACAGACCGCGTCTCGCCGATGAAAAACGACATGGCGTGCTTGCCAAGGGCGATGATGACACGGGGCTTGTACGCCTTAATCCTATTGAACAGATGGCCGCTGCATGCTTCCTTCTCCTCGTCCGTGGGAGCGCGATTCTTTCCATCGGCATCAACTGGCCGGCACCGAACCGTGTTGGTTATATAGAACTCTCTGTCCTTCAGGCCCATGGCAGCAATCGCCTTGTCGAGCTCCTTGCCCGCCGCGCCGACGAAAGGCAGGCCCTTCTCATCCTCGTTCTGGCCCGGGGCCTCGCCGACGAACCATACCCGCGCATCGGGATTCCCTCTGCCGACCACGACGTTCTTCCTCGTCCTGGCCAGGCCGCACCTCTCGCACACCATATATATACCATTGGGCTTCTACAATAAAAAGGTTTTTAAACAACAAACTCTAATATATATTCGGATGGTCGACAGGCCGGCTTGTGTTGGCTGCCGCAAATTCGATTCCGCGGCTTGCGAACGGTGCAACTGGCACGTAGAATACCAGCTAATCAAGGAACACGGTTCTTTTGAACAAGCGTTCATCGTAGTGAACAGGGAGCTGCAGGACGCGAAACCCCGATGTTTCGAGAAAATGAAAACGTTAATATCCGACCTAATCCCTCCAACAGAGTGATGCAAAGCTACGATATCCGAGTCATATCAGTTTCCTATCGCAGAGAGGATGATAGTGACACGGTCACGGTCGACATCTTCGGCAAGACCAAGGACGGTACGGTCGTCCTCGCCCGCCGACCCCACCGGCCGTGGTTCCATGTCATCGAGCCAACCAAGGAGTGCGTTGATTTCCTCAAGAGCAGTCCCGAGACCTATGAGCTCAAGGAGTGCGTCCTCTGGCACAACCGCCTCAAACGGAAGGCCGTTCACGTCGTAGCGAAACACCCCTGGAAGGTCGGCGGCGACGAGGGGATGCGCAACGAACTGGAGAGACGGTTCAATGCCACCGTAGCCTCCTGCGACATTCCCTTCCAGCTCAGGTTCGTGTACGACTATGATATTCCGTCCTGTGTCCGCGTCACCGGAGAGCCCGTCTCGAACCCTAAAATCAAAGAGAAATATTCGGCCAAAATCATAATCGATGCCACGGACTTCCAGGAGCTTCCGCCCTTCGATGTCCCTATCAAAGTATTATGTTTCGACATAGAGAACTCAATCAAGCACAAGACCATCTTTTGTATCGGCTGCGCGTTGCGGGACGGCGACAAGCCAATCGTTACCGAAATTTTCTCGGGCTCGGAGGCCGATATGATAAAGGAGTGGGTCGAGTATATCAAGAAGGTCGACCCCGATGTCCTGTGCGGCTACAACAGCGATGGTTATGACCTGCCATTCATCATGAACCGCGCCGACCTCCTGGGCCTCAAACCCTGGGAGACCAGTTTTGGCAGGGACGGCTCGCGCGCCTTCCAGCCCGGAGAGACTAACAACTGGAAATGCCACGGCCGTGTTATTGCCGATGTGTGGTGGGCCGTGAAGCGAGAGGTCAAGCCGAAGAGAGAGAAGCTCAACTTCGTCGCGGAGAAGCTGCTCGGAGAGAAGAAAGATGATGTCGACTCCTCGAAGATGGACGAGGAGTGGGCGAAGGACAAGGACCGCGTCATGGAATACTGTATGAAGGACGCTTCGCTGACCCTCCGCGTCTTCGAGCACGAGAAGGTGCGTACCGTTCAGAAGGCCTTAGACCTCGCCAATGTCGCAAGACTTCCTTTCTGCGAGGCGTACGACGCGCGGACCTCACTGCTCATCGACTCCTTCCTCATACGCGAGTGCGACAGACGCAATATCGCCGTTCCACCGACCCGCAGGCACAGCGGCGAGGAAGAGGAAAAAATCGAAGGCGGATATGTCAAACTACCGACGGCGGGACTGTACAACATGGTCTTCGCGATAGACGTCGGGTGTTTCTCGACCGATACACAATTATTGACGAAGAGCGGATGGAAGCCGGTTCCTGAAATAAAGATAGACGACACCGTTGCTACCACGAATTTCAGAACCGGTCGGATTGAGTTTCAGCGCGTAGAAAAGACTTATTGTTATGAATATAGTGGTGTGATGAAACACATCAACGGCGTCGGTATAGACCAGTTGGTCACACCGAATCATAGAGTGTATTTCTACGAGAGGAATCGAACGGCGATGAACAAACACGGAGGACTGCACTGGAAATCCAAAATATCTGTACAGGAAGCACAAAATATTCCCGACTTCGTATCTATACCGCACTTCGGTGTGTGGGATAACCCAGGATTAGAAAAAATAAGAATCGGAAAATGGATATTCAACACCGACGATTTCGTAAGATGGTTAGGATGGTTCATCGCCGAGGGAAATTTCGGGAAGAACAAGGTGGTCGTTAGCCAGAGCAATATCAAAAAGATACCGTTGGTAAGAGATGCCTTCAAAAAACTTTCCATTCCTTTCAGCGAAACTACATTTAGACGAGACTATGCAAACTTTTATGGTACAATATACAAGTTGAAATATAATATACATCATACTTTTAGCATTTTTAATGCAGAGTTCCTTAGCGTCTTTTCAACGTTCATGGGCGGTGTGTCCAAGTCGGGAGACCGTCGAATACCACGTTACCTGCTGGATAATCTATCTTCGAAGCAATGTAGGATACTATTGGAGACGCTTACGCTTGGGGATGGAAACAAGACAGATACGATGTGGAGATACTCCACCATTAGTCCGGGCCTCGCCGATGATGTTCAGGAACTGGCACTCAAAGCTGGTTATTCTGCCATTGCAAGCAAACGTACGGCAAATCTCAAGAATAGGAAACCCTTCGCTGTTTACTACGTAGGTATCTCTCGTCACCGAAGAAACGTTCTCAGATACTGTCGTGGTCATTTCAAAAACAAGAAGTATCATGGAAACGTATATTGTGTGACCGTTCCTAATCACACCGTAATCTGCAGGCGAGACGGAAAGGTATCCGTTTCCGGCAACTCTATGTATCCAAGCCAGATTAAAAAGAACAATATATGCTTTACAACAAGAGACCAGGAAGGCACGATTATCAGCCCGCACGACAGTAATGTTCGATATCTAACCGCTGATATCAAGGAAGGTCTCCTTCCTTACATGATGAGAAAACTGGGGGATGACCGTAAGGTGGCCAAGAAAAAAAAGGCAGAGGCTAAGGCTGCTGGACGGAAAGGCGATGCCGGTTACTACGACGGTCTTCAGGCGGCCATCAAGGTGGTCATGAACGCGACTTATGGCGTTTTTGCGAGCAGTTTTTATCGTTTTACCGACCGCGACATCGGCGCGACCATAACTGCTTTCGCAAGAGAGGCAATCAAGGATGCCGCAGAAAAGTTAGAAGCCGAGGGAATAAAAGTCCTTTACAGCGATACCGATTCTTGTTTTATAAAGTCCCCTCACGAGTCTCTGATAGAGACCGTCCGGCTCGGTAATGATATCGCCGAGCGGTACTCCGAAGGTGGCGTCAACTTCGAGTTCGAGAAGGTCATGGACCCGTGGTTCACCCATGGTATGAAGAAACGATATTTCGGACATCTCTTGTGGCCTGCGGTCGTTCCCCTGGTCGAGACGGCCAATGATGAGGTCCGCCTCTGGGTGCCCAAGAAAGAGGCCGCGGTCACGGAAATGGAAAAGATACCCGGCGCTAAGTGGATGTCCAAAGAGAACTACTGGTCGTTCCCTCCGGACCAGCTCGAAGCCGTCAAAGACGTGGTTCACAAATTCTTCAGCGGAGAGCACGACGATGATATGCTGGTCCGCGGGTACGAAACGCGAAGGACCGATTCCTTCGACCTCCAGTCCGAAGCGATGACGACCATGTTCCAAAAAATACTCGACCGCGATATTCCGGGAGCCATAGAGTTCGCCGTCGACGTCGTGCAGAAAACGGTCAGAGGAGAAATCCCTTATCCCAAACTTGTCATCAGCCGTTCCGTGAAGGAGGACGGCGAGTACAAGCAGAACCCTGATAGGATGGTCAATGTCCTCGTGTCCCGAAAACTGGTGGAGATGGGCCAGGAGTTCACCCCCGGCATGAAGGTGTCGTGGATAGTCACGAACTCCAGGAAGACCCCGCAGGAAGCCGAGCCGTACATCGATGGCCGCCTTTTCGACCACGAGCCGGACTGGGCGTACTACGCAGAGCGACTCGCCAAGTCCCTGGCCCGCATAACCGAGCTCTGGGACTGGGATGCCAAAGCGCTCCTATCGAAGAGCCGTCAAGCACAACTATACAATGACGGCGTCACCAAGGCTACCGCAAAGCCGAAGAAACGTCGCGGCAAGAAGAAGTTCCCGCCGAGCACCGGCTCCATCTCCTCGTCCCTCGGCAGCTTCGGGGTGGACATACCCAAGAGAGCGCCGCCCGCCGCGCTGACACAGCCCTTGGGCGAGAAGGTCATATACCGCGCCGACCCGCCGGACTGGCCGAGCAGGTGGGAGACAACCCCGGGATGCTGCATGATTTGCGGCCGCCCGGTCGCGGGCCCGCCCTTTGTCCGGGTATACAAGCCCAGCTCAGAGACCGCCTTCCTGCCCGCGCATGTCGGCTGTTTCGAGAAGAAGTTCCCCGACGTCGATATCGAGGACGTCGACAAGCCGCCGGCGACAACTGATAAACTATAAATACTATCAACGAGTAATCGCATAGGAGGAGTGCCATGAACACCAGTATCAAGAGAACCTCGGAGGAATGGCTCATCGAGTTCGGCATAGACCGGAGAGACATCCTCAACCCCGATGGATGGGACCGATGGAACTTCGACGTATCGTGGGCCGAGAGGATAAGTTTGAGGGAATTCCAGGGGCGTCTCAAGAAATCCACGCTCGTGAACACTCCGGACATAAGGAAGGCACTGGGCTACTGAGGGAAACCGATGCAAAAACGCAAGGACGTAATATGCTGGAACGCAGACCACTGCGACAAAGGATTCTGCACGCACCGCATAATCCACAAGGAGAACGGTCAGTGCCGGGTCGAGCCATATTATTCCAACTGTCCTAATTGCATAGAGGTCGATATCAACGATTACTACAAGAAACGGGAGGCGGGGCAGGCAAAGCCGGATGAACGAGCTGTCGGCACAGCCAGCGTGCACCAAGGTGGTTCAACTCCACCTTCGTCCGGCCCTGAAACTCCGCCTCCTCGAACCATTGCGGAGGCACTCGGTCCTAAAATCCAACAGACACCGATGCCAATCGACAAAATCATAGGATGCGGCGTGTATAAATTCGAAGTGGATGTAAAGCCCGAGACGCCGGGGGGCAGCGACGAAAAGCATGTCCACGAACCCTTCGAGGAGCACCAGGACGAGGGTGTCCTCCTCCAGTGGTGCAAATGCGGAGCCATGCGAAAGTACTACTATGGTTCCATATCGCCTACCACTTCGGAATGGTTCGAGAAGCGGACACCAACTCACGGCCCGTGCTGTACCTGTCAGGCTTGTGGTCAGGCCCTCGAAGATTGCATCTGCAAACAGGACTACTATAACATAAAGAAGGTGAAAAAATGCCCGAGCTAATCATAGAAGCCGATGTCAAGGACTTCATCAGCAGGCTGCCCGAAATAGGTACCGAGCCGCCGACCTGTCATCTCATGATGCTCGCCGTCCGCAGCCGTTTCGCCAAGGCCCTGCTCAACTGCAAAATCTCCGATATAGTGGTCGAGCGGAAAATCGTCCGCCCGGTCGAGGAGTGGCGGTTCAACTATTTCCAGAAGGTCTACAACCTCGCCGTCCTCCAGACCTCGGGTCACTATGCCTACAAGAACATCGGCGAAATCCCGCCCGGCTGCATGGCAATCTACGGCACCGTCGTCCCGCGCAGCGTCATCGCCGCCAACCGTCAGATGTTCTCCGAGGCGTGGGAACACATCACCCGGGAGACCTTCTGGGACAAGGAGGCCCTCGACGGCCGCCTGTACCTCGGCCGGATGGACCTCAACTTCTTCAGCCGCCTCCATGCCCACAAGCACCGCAAGTCGGCCACCACAATCACCATCGATATCGACGTCGCCGAGCACTTCGCCGAGGTGCGCGATATGCTCAGCCCGCTCAAGACCTGGATGATTTCGCGGACATCGCGGGGATACCATATCATCAAGGACATCTCCAAGGACGGCGCCGAGGAATTCCACAAGGGCGGTGGGATTTGGGACCGGATACACGCCAAGTTCGGCAAGGATGTCGAGCTCCAGCGCGACAGCCAGGAGCCGATACCCGGGACGCGCTACATGCGGCTCGAAGAGATGGACAAGGTCCACTATGTACAGATAATAGAGTAGATAGATATGCCATCCAAGAAAATCATGTGCAAAGACGCCAGGGCGGAACTGCTCGCCTTCATCAACGAGAACTTCGACCTGCTCGAGCCCTTCGAGGTCAAAAAAGGTTTCGGGTTCAGCATCGAGCTCACGCCCGAGCAGTACGCACAGCTCACCGGGGATGAAAAAATCAAATTATCCGCCTACCAGCACGGACACAACTCCAGAGCAGATTTTTCCTGTATCTCGGATGAGGTCAAGACCGAGTGGTTGAAATCCAACCTATGGAAGAACACGAATACCTATATATTCCACTTCCACACCAAGAGAAGCTATGTCCTCCACGCAAGGTGCGAATACGGCCCCGAGGACATGACCGATTCCGTGAAACAAGTGTTCATCAATACCGATGAATTTCCAGAGCTCATCATGCTGAACATCGATAAACGGAGAGACAAAGAATGGAGGAACGCTCCGTGATAGACTATCTCTTGATATTGGTAATCATCATCCTGGTCTCGACAGAGGGTGCACTGTTCTGGTATATCTGGACGGGGGTTCGCGAAGTTATCGGAAAGCTCTTCGTCGTCTATCTGCGTTTCAAATCGCCTCATAGATGCCCTCGGTGCCGCGCTGCCATCCTCCGGTCCGACATTCGGTGCCGGAGCTGTCAAACCTCAATTCGCTGGGTCTGACCATCCCGATAATCTATAAATACTATAGCGTTCTTCTTTATCGAACATGGAACTCGAGAAAATCGGCTTCTACACGTTGTCGGACGCCCGTATACTCCAGGTATCGCCGACCTCGCCGATGTGGCGCTGCGAGCTGGTGTTGACCGACCGCTGTAATTTCAAGTGCCCTTACTGCCGCGGGCTCCGCCCCGAGCTGCGCGGCGATATGCCTTTTCAGGAAGTCCTTAGCACCATCTTTCACTGGAACGCCACCGGACTCAAGAACATCCGGTTCTCCGGCGGCGAGCCGACCCTTTATCCATACCTCGGGGCAGCGGTATCGTACTGCCGCAAGCTCGGCGTGGAAAGGATTGCCCTCTCGACCAATGGCTCGGCGCCTCTCAGCAGGTACAAACATCTCGTCGAGTACGGTGTCAATGATATGTCCATATCCCTCGACGCCTGCTGCTCCAGCTTCGGCGAGAAGATGTGCGGCGGCATCGGTGGCGCCTGGGAGAAGGTCACCGAGAACATCAGAGAGATATCGAAAATCTGCTACGTCTCCCTGGGCATGGTGTTCACCGAGGACACGATTGGAGAGCTCGTCAAGACGGTCGAGTTCGGCCACTCTCTTGGGGTCGCGGACATCCGTGTCATCTCCGCTGCGCAGTACAACGAGACGCTCAAGGCTCTGAGACGGATACCAAAGAACATACTGGACGCTCATCCGATACTCAATTACCGGGTCACGAACGGCGACCAGGGCCGGAACGTGCGCGGTCTCACGCCAGCCGACAGCCATCGCTGCCGGATAGTCATGGACGACGGCGCGGTCGCCATGGGCAGGCATTTTCCGTGCATCATCTACATGCGGGAAGGCGGCGACGCTATAGGAAAGGTCGGCCGCAACATGAGACGGGAGCGAATCGAGTGGATGATGAAGCACGACCCGCACAAGGACCCTATCTGCTCAAAGAACTGTCTGGACGTCTGCATAGACTACAATAACAGATATCGAGAGCTCCGGGGGGAGGAATGATGGCCACCACCCGCATCATCACCGCCTATTGGCAGGCAGCCCTCGATGGTAGCATGGACGACGTCGACTTCGGAGAGTTTTTCGACACTTTCAGAACGGCCATAAAGGCAAAGCTATCGGCTCACGGACAGCTCGGTTTCGAGGACTACCTCTCGGTGGTTAAAAAGTATCACGACCTGAAACCGCTCCACGCATTCGTATATCACGGAAAACACTCACACATAGAGGTATCGTACGACGAAGTGGTCCGGGCTATATTCGAGCCAAGGTATAAGCAGTTCAAAAGAAAATACTCGTCCACGAAAACATATCGCAGACTATCGCGGCTCTATACGGACCTCCAGGACGCGCCATACCCGACCAGAGCAAAGAACGTTATCCTGGCGGAAAGGTGCATACACGCTCAGCACCTGTCCGGCGACATCATAAAGGTGGACATCGTAGAGCTCCGCGAGAGGATGGACCGCCTGTCGTGGGACCCATCCTTCGGGATACTGACCCGCCCTGCAATCGAGATGAAACTGAGGAAAATGAGGTTCCCACTGACCGTCATATTCATCGACATAAACGACCTCCACCGCCTGAACCGGGATTACGGATACGAATCAATCAACAAGGCAGTAAGGAAGGCCCTGTCATACTTCGACACCGGGCTCATCGGGCGATGGTTCTGCGGCGATGAGATAATCATACTGCCTGGCTCCGGGGCGAGTGTAAAATTATTGAGGATGTCCTTTCACAATATCGGCCTGAGCTTCAAGCACCGAACCATCGCCGCCAAAAGTTTCGAGGATATCGCCCGCCAAATCGGGAAAACGATATGACCGCGCCCCCGCCCGAGAGCCCTTTTTCCGGTTTAATTTTGTGACCCGCTGCGGTGCATAGGATTCCGCTGTTTCGTGAAAATCTATAAATACTATCAACTACTCTAACTGACATCCCGTAGGAAAGAGGTAAGGATATGCCAAAGAAAGGTCGCAAGCTCATCAAGGCCGCTAAAAAGGACGAGCTTGAGCTTTGCCCGGAGTGCAAGAAGAAAAGTGTCGAGCTCCGCCACTGGACCGATGACAAGGATGGTTCGGAGCACGATGACGCGGTCTGCACGACCCCCGGATGCCATTTCACGGCGTGAGGCGAGACGATGTGCGATATAATATTCGTTTGTCAGGAGTGCCGCGGTCTTGTGGCCATTCCCGTCTGCATGCTGCAGATGCGGGCCGAGGTGGACTGCCCGGAGTGCGGCCGCCGGGTCTGCGAGACGGAGAGGAGCCCTGATATCAATGATTGATATGTCGGTCCCGGGAATCATACTCGCGCAATGCAAACACCAAATCCCCAGGGAAAAGCTCTGCGAGTCGTGCCATAGGGCGCTCGCCGAGCTGTCTATATGGAACCCCAACGGTTTCCCGGCCAACGATTTCGAGGTCCGGGGGAGCATCTGGGACGTGTGCCCGGGCTGTCGGCGGTTCATCGAGCTCATAATCACCAGAGAGATGGAGAAAAAGAGCAAGGAGGGGCAGAAATGACCGGTGGAAAGGACAAGAAGATAAGGCGTCTCAAGGACGAGAAGAGCTATCTGATGGAGATTGCTGTGGCGGCCTTGGCCAACGTCTTCCGTGACGATGACAAGAACGCCGGCCACGAGCTCGCGGCCGGAGAGCAGTACAAGCAGAAGGCCAGGGCGCAAATCGATGCGGCCCTCTCGAAGAAGCTCGGCGGGACCGAATGAGGTGTTCATATGGAAAACATAAGACCCAATTTCACGGACAAGCTTGTCGACCGGTGGCCAAAGGTCACGATAGAGCGGTATCTCTCTCTTCGCGGGGCCTGGTACGGCGAGGTCAGCCTCGGGAACGGGAGCGCTTTCAGGGTCTGTATGACCCAGGTCGACCTGGATGAACAGGAATACCTCTTCGTCGGGGTCGAGGAGCACGGTGCGTATCCCTTTCACAATTTCGTCCACTGGACCTACGCTGCCGAGAAGCTCAAATTGATGGAAGCCGATGCTGCGAACATCGCCGATTTCATCAACTGCCAGCTCGGCCATACCCAGGACCCCGAACAGGGCGAATACGAAATCGGGCTGTGCAAGAGATGAAAGTACAACTACGCGAATGGCGGAAGGAGTTCAGGCGGAGAGTGCTTGAACGGGACAAGATGGCCTGCGTGATTTGCGGGTGGTCGCTGGACCCCGAGAAACTGGACCCGCATCACATCACCGACAGGCACGAGATGCCCAATGATGGCTATGTCCCGGAGAACGGGATAACGCTGTGCCCCGTCTGCCACCGGGGCGCCGAGGACGGCATCTATTCACAAGAAGAGCTCTACCGGAAGATTGGCTCCTCGAAAGAGAAGGCTACCGAGATGGCGAGGCAATTAAGATGAACCCACATGAGCGTGGATGGTACTGGGTACGGTCCCTGAAGGATAGACAGCCCAGCGAGTGGCAGGTCAAGTGGTTCAGTGGTACGCACTGGAACATCTACATACCGCAATCGAACGATGACTATCTGAAAATATTCGAGATTGGACCGTACATCGGGTTGGAACCTGCTCCTATGGCAGCTCCGCCGGTGGCTGAACCGGTGCCGGTGTCGCCTGTCGTGCCGCCTGTTGCCGAGAAGCCCGCTGCGTCCACCGTAGTTGCTACTGTGGTGAACGAACAGAAGCCTGGATAGGATGGACGGTGACAAACATGGAGAAAATAATTATAGATACAGAGATGTGCAATGAGTGTGGGGAACTTCTTATAAAGGATGCTGTCACGTCGTTTTTCTTGACGGTGAGAGAAGGACGGTCAATATCCATCCTGTGTTCCACGTGCTTCCAAGATAAAATAATGAAATCTCTCAAAGACATATCTGGCCGAGCGGCCGATGCGATAATGGAAGAATTGACCAAGGAGTAGATGCCTGCTTTGAGGAGCCTCCGGTAATCATGGTCACTTTCAAAGAGCTCAAAGAGATGCTGGCCGACAAGACGTGGGTCTCCTGCTCATGTTCGAACGGATACCACGATTGGTGCTTTGTCTTCTACGACCATATCAAGGTCTGTCACTGCAGCTGTCACGATGACGATGGTTTCGATACTATCCGAGAGAGGAATGCTCACCTTATAGCCGAGCTCAGGAAACCCGATTGAAGTTTGCTGTTTCAGAAGTGATATATATTCCCTTATCAATCTCTTCATGGTGGAAAGGCAATGCCGTTAGAGTCCGGGTTCTACTGGGTCCGCCCCAAGGGTGGATTAGAGGACGACTGGATAGTTGCCCAGCGCGAGGAGGATGTGGGCGACGATAGCGATACCTGGTGGTGGTTCATCGGCAGCAATGAACCCCTTGTCACCGATGAGGAACTTCTGGAGCACTACGAGCTCGGCCCGCGCGTCGTCTTTCCCCTTTCTTACGTACCGGAGGATGTCTGATGGAGCTTGTTGACAGGGCAGAGAACTATCACAAGACCTTTCCGAAGTGGCCACGGCTCGTCGTGGACGGCGGGTTTATTTTGGGAACCTGGATGATTGGTAATAATTACAGGAGCAAGTCCGGGTTCTACGGCGAGTACCCGCCGTCGTACCTCAAGCGTGTCATGTCGCTGTTCCCCGATGCCGACCCCTCCAAGACCCTCCATCTATTCTCCGGCTCGCTCGGCCCCGATGTGCCCGGCATACGCTTTGATATCAACCCCGGGCTCGCCCCCACCGTGGTCGGCAAGGCCGAGGAGCTATCGAATTATTTCCCTGCCGGCAGCCTGGACCTCATACTTTCCGACCCGCCTTATTCCAAAGAGGACGCTGCCCACTACGGCTTCCCGCTGCCCAATGTTCACAAGGTCGTCGGCGAGTGCGCGAAGGTGCTGAGACCGGGCGGGCACCTGGTCTGGTTGGATACGCGTTTTCCGATGTATAAAAAAATAGAGCTGAAATTGATGATGACCGTAGGACTCGTGCGTAGCACAAACCACCGTGTGCGAATGGTCTTTGGCTGGGAGAGGCTCTGAGATGTCCAGGAATGAATACGACTACTATACTCTGCAGCTGAAGAAGATGGTCATCGACGGCTCGAAAAAGTACTACCGTTTCCTCCAGGACAAGAAGCCAATCACCTGCCGGATTTGCAAAGCCGAGAGGTTCCGGGTCGTTGGCGTGTCGAACAACGGCACCGACTGGGTCAACATGCGCTGCAAGAACAATCACTTCAAGACGGTGCATGGCCAGATGGAGTTTGGCAAAGGCAAGGAGGAGTGACGGCATGGCCGAGGACCCGAGGCGCCCGTACAAGATGCCGGACCCGGTCTTCTTGCCCGACGGCACGGCTCGCAGGGTCGACCGGCTCGAAGAAAAGGTCGACGGGCTCGAACGCACGGTCCACGGTCTAACGAACTATATTGAAATGCTGCAAAACCAGGTCAGTAGACTAAATACTCTTATGTTCGAATTACATGAGAGACAGATAGCCTACGTAAATGAAGTTGCGACAACGCTCATCAAGAAGGATTAGTCCTCGGACACGCTCTTTCTCGAAGCCTGTTCAAAATCTGCGGAGGCCTCGGTCCGTGTTGCCATCCACAGACAACCATCGCGGCCAAGCGCGGTCGTCCATCCATGGCCGTTGCCCCGGTTGTTCAGACCGGGCACGGACCGAAGCATTGCGATATACACTAAGGGCCGAGAACATATAAATAGGTTTTCATTCATCCGGATAAAACCCACCCAAAGTTATTAATATTTAATTAACAAAATACTCCTCTGGATGGACACCGCTCTCAAGAAACGCATACTCGTCCTTCTGTGCGATACGAAGGGCGCGATGAGCATCGACGAGCTCGCTGCCCTTTTCGGTGCTCCGCGGAGGGACCTGCATGGAATACTCATCTCAATGACCTGTCCGCAAATGATTAAACGGCTCTACGATATGTCCTCCAGCGAACCGGTCGAGCGTTTCGAAATCACCGGGCTCGGCCGATACTACGTCGAACATCGCACGGTCAGGGCGCAGCTCACCGACGATGATGATATCGGCCTTGCTGAATGATAATCTATAAATACTATAGTTGTCAATCAAGGACCACATGCCCGACGAAGACCTGGAACCCATCGATACCGATTATGAGTCGACCTTTGTCCAAATATGGGGCAAGTGCAAGAAGTGCGGACAACCATCCTTCGTCAACAGGCGCGAGATGTGTTGCGAGTGCACATTGAAATGTGCGGTCCCGACCCACCAGCCATCGCTGGAGGAAACGACAAAGCCGGAGCCGTCGAAAGACGGCGAGGTTGGTGCCCGCGTCGGAAATGATACGGGGCAGGGTGCGCCCTTGATAGCGCAGGCCCAGAAACCCTCGGACCCTGGCGTCGAAACTCTTTGCCCAAAATGCTCGAAACCATTTGAGGAAAGGATGTGGGTCAACGACGAGGAGTTCCTGTGGCATTGTACTTTCTGCGATATTTTCGTGGGAATGGACGGAAAGACAACCGAGACACCGAAGACCCCGGGAAACATCGTCATGAACAACGTCAAACCACCCGACAAGAAAAAACGCAGTCTCCTCGATGGAATGGCCAGGAGCGGGCCAATACCGTCGGCTGTTTCGGGAACAGCAAAGAGCGGACCGATACCCTCTCCTCTTCCCAAGAAGCGCGGCCGACCGAAAGGGTCGAAGAGCAAAGCCAAGACGACCGTCGTCTCGCAGGAGACGGTCGTCCAGAAAATCGCTGGCAAGGATACGGTCGTCCAGAAGACCGAATATAAGATTACGACCCCGGCAAGAGGCCTCTCCATATCATACACCGGACCGGTGGACAAGTGGTTCTTCGACGAGGGCCGGAAGGCCTGGGTCGTCAAGGACCGGCTGGGCAGGGTCGTCCGCCAGTCGAAGGACAAACCCCCGGAGGCGTAATCGCATGATGCTGATGAACGGTGATTTGAAATTGGTATTGTTCGGATATTTCATGGCCGGACTGGGTTCTGGATTGGCGATAGCGACAATGCTCTTTATGAGGTAGGGAGGAGGCGATACGATGAAAATCCACTGTCCGTTCAAAGGCTGCGACGGTACAATCGACCTGAACGAAAGCCTGCGCCGATTCGCCATGGGTGGGGATGCACGGTTCTTCATCAACGCAAAGGACCTTGACCATTCTTACAAAGGCGTCGAGATGACGGCCGAAGAGTTCACCGAGCTGACGGATGCTATCGATACCGAGCTCAATGTGTTCTATCCCGATGGTGTCACGGAGCGCGACATAACCAAGGAGCACATCGAGAAGTGGCTTGCCGAGTTCCGCGACCAGAAGGACGAGGAGCGTGCCGAGAGCGTGCAGGATGCTTCAAATCGCAAGGGCTTTTTTACTTGCCCGGTATGCTACAACGTCGTGGGCAACATACAGCTCGAGCCGGGCCTTTACAATGTTATGTGCGCGACGGAGACCGACGAGGGCCGGAGCGTGCTCTTCGACACCTCAGACAAGGCTCACGAAAAACACATAAGTCTATCCGTTGACGAGGTGCCTGATAAATACCTCAAGCCCTGGGCACGGTCCATGGAAGCATGGAAGGCGGTCAAGGCCAAGAAGAAAGTGAAAAAGACCTGCCTTGATTGCGAGTCCCCGGACGAATGCTTCGGTTGTCACAATCACGACAAATACAAAAAGCGGGTGAGATAGATGCCTCGAGTACGTGTGACCCAATTGGGCGAGCGAAAACAACTTCACGGCTGCGATACCTGCGGAGAGAAGGTATCCGAGGCGTGCGGGAAGACCAACGCCCCGAAGGAAAAAATGTTCTTCGATGTCTATGCCCACAACTGGGGCATCATAATACCCGGGCCGACCGGAGTGGTCTGGGAGCAACAGACCGACGGGCTCATGTGCCATCACAAGTTCGTCGAAGGGACTTTCGTGCCTCTCAGGAGGCCGAGGCTTCTCGTGCCGAATCCCAGGTGCAAGGACCGCGACCGGGACAAGAAGCTTGCCGAGAGCTGGAGAACGGGGCTATCCAAGAACTTGCAAAAGGTCGTGACCGACAAGCTCCTGCCATTGCATGGAAGAAAACGGAAGCTCGGCGGGATGGCCTGGAAAATATACGAGACCAATCCCTACTGGCTCATCATCGAACTGCTCGACGTTCTCAGCACGGTCAACTACGAAGGCGATACACCGACCGGCCTGACGGCCAGCGACATATGGAAGCTCATAGACAACGAGTTGCACTGGGAGTATGAGGAGATAGAGCCTCCGAAGGAAGTCGGTGTCTACAGGTACTACGAGAACTGCGATAGCGATTGGCCGCCCGCTTTTCCGCTCATGGACGAGCTCTTTCTGCGGGGTTACGACAACGAAGAGGGCTGGAAGTGGATTAAGCTCACAAAGTTCAAATCGGGATACGGGTGCGGCCGCGAGGTCAAGCAATTCCTTGGTAAAGCCGTGGTCCTCATTTATCCCAATAGTGATTGAGGCGATTGGATATGGCAAAGAAGAAAGGTAACAAGAAGGTCTCGACCAAGCCCCGCGAGGTCGAGCTTCCTGCAGGGCTGCGATATGTGCTCGAATCGGCTGCTGAAGAGGTTGAAATGAAGAGCGGCCGCCCGACAGAAATCACGGTCCGCCAGCTCGTTGACGGCGGGGCCGTCGAGGAGACCCTGTGCTCCTTCGATGAGAGGAGAGGCCGGTTCGTGGTCAAAGTAACGGACAAGGACTATTCGGGGCTCGCCGGGGAATACGATTCGCTCGGAGCTATCGATACAAGAATCGATGAGCTGCTGCACGAGGACCTGAAGGCCCGCGGATACGAGGTCCGGCCATATCCGCAGAAAGCAAGGCCCGACATGTACTCCGCTGGCTACTGGACCTGGAAGTGCAAGAAATGCGGCACGTGGGGAGCCGACCTGAAGGAAGGATGCCTCAATGTCGTGGGAGCATACCAGCTCTGCCAGAACTGCGGCATATCGCCGCCGACCCCGCTGGAAGCCGGCAAGTGGGCCTGGCTCAAGGTCAACGACAAGTACGTCTACTCCAGCACCGGCGGGACGCTCTGCTCCATCGACGTCGTTGCAACGATAACGGTACCGATGCTCGGCAAGAAGAAGAGATAGGGGGAACCGATTTGTCAATCAGGTGCCATCAGTGCGGCAAGGTCATAACGGGCCCGGCCAAGGAGTGTCCCCGGTGCGGTGACACGCTCAAGGACGAGATGAAAGAGCGAGTGCGCAAGGACATCCATCTGCGGAGGAAGGATATAGAGCTCGGCCTCGTTGCCGTGATAATCTTTCTCGTGGTCTGCCTCGCTGCCGTATACTCGCAGCGGTTCTATACCTGGGAAGAGCACAGAACGAGCACCGTCCATTCCAAGGATACAAATACCTACATGATGTGCATGTCCTACGGCAAGTATGGCTGCACTATGTGGGTCCCCGAGACCGATTACTATCTGTATCTCGAAGACGGAAATAAAGAGTCGGTGAGCGAAAGCACATACAACCGGGTCAACATAGGCGACAGCTACAACTATTCCATAACGCATACGGATTGGAAACCCGGTATGAAGGACGCGCCAATACCTCCGTGGGCGTTCCTGTTACCGCTCGGCGCGGGCCTCGCTATAATCATGGCATCCTATTGTCGTATCGTATCCAGGCGCGAGAAAGAGATGAAGGAATGGAAAGAGACCGGAGATACCGAAGTGGAAGGTGCAAAGGAGGTCGACCCCGAACCCGACGTTGACGACGAAGAGATGACCCGGACGATAAAGAGCCTCAAGAAAGAATACCGGGCGACCAAGCGGAAGAGGAAGTCGAAAAAAAGCAAGCTGTCACCGGAAGAGCTCATAGACAATAAGGAGGCATAGCGATGGAAGGAATGAGAACGGACCTGAGCCTTCAGGACATACTGACGATGTGGTGCGTGTCCTGCGGCGTGCAGATGAAAAAGGCCGGGGACTGGCAGGACGACAAGGCCAAGTACCAGTGCCCGAGCTGCGGCACTATGTTCGCCGTCGGTATGAGGGGCGCTATCGTGAACCCGGAATACCGGCTCTTCGACGGAGAGAAGAAATAGCGTGTAGATAATAAAACAACACTGGGGCTGAAAACATATCAAAAAGTTTGCTGTTTGAAAATAAAAAGGTTAATATGCAACGTTACCATTACGATTATATCGGGGAAGACGCTGTGCACTCCAAGTCCATGACCACATGCACGCTTTTTTCGCCGCAGTTGAGCGTGAAGTCGTTGATGAACAGTAGCAACGAACCAATAGGGATGGGCGGGTACTATGCCGAAGACAGGAAGATACAACTGGGGAGACATTATCTACAAGGGGTTGAAAGAGCTTGGCGGGGAGGCACACCTCGATGACATCTACAAGGTCGTGTCGAAGTATCCCGAGGCTGCCGAGAAGCTGGAATTAGCCAAGAGCCGGACGCCCGGCAAGGTCGTGGACTTCGAGGCACAGATACGCGTCCTCCTGAGCGCCCGCGACCCGCGTTTTGAGAGGATGCCCGAGAAGCGCGGCTGGTGGAAGATACGCACGACGCCTCTTCCCCCGATGCCTACCACGATACCATCGATGCTCGACCCGAACATTGTGGCGCCGAGGAACTATTCCCTGCCAGCAAGATACAGGGAACGCTCCCTGGCCGTGCTCAAGTTCATGTGCGACTACAAGCGTGGCGAGGGCTACACGCAGAAAGAAATCGCGAAGGCCCTTGAAATCGATATCAACGCCGTCAACAAGATAATCAATTTCATGAAGATGGAGGGGCTCCTCCAAATCGTGGGCGGCAAGGGCAAGACCCACAACCCCTTCAGATACGCCCCGCTGCCCGGCGTACTCGAGGAGCGTATCATCAACCCAATCATGGAGCGGAAGGAGAAGGAAGCCTTTGGCGGTGTCCGGAGTTGACAGAGGAAGCATCTGCGGTCCAATCCCAGGACAACCCCGCGGACCGGAGCAAGGAGCTCGCGGGCGAACTTCGCAAGACCTTGTACTCGAGGTATTTTGAGCGCCGCCCTCCCCTTGTCCCGGAACAGCTCGCGCTGACCCTCTACGCACGCTTCTGCAAAGGGCCTTTTGTCATCCTGTGGTCGACCGACGGCTCCGGCGAGGTAATGGACAAGCTCGGGTCGCTCGATGGAGACTCGCCGGCCCCGGTAATGGACGCTATATCGGAGAGCATCGTATCGGAGATGCTATCTTCTCTCCATACCAAGGCCCAGCATAGGGAAGAGGCCATGCGTTCCGCGAGAGAGCTCTACGTCCAGCTCAGGGCGTTCGAGACCCCCGGCCTGGGACGAAGCGGGTTCGTCTATATCAAAGGATGGGACCGCGACTTCCTCGATGAAGAGCTGTACCGGACCTTCGGAAAGGACTACGAGACGCTCTATGCTGAAGTATACAAACGCTCGCCGGACCCTCTTCCGCCGCCAGCACCGAGCGGGAGACCCATAAACTATTTGATAATATCATGCAGCATGTGCGGTGCCACATATTGCATACCCTTCACCGCCCTCGCCACCGATGCCTCCGGGAAGAAGCCCGATATAATACAGGAAATGGCCAATGAACCCGAGATGAACTGCTGCACTCATTCCGTGCGTATCATGAGAACGCTTGTTGTCACTCTCGTGGAGGACGTCTGATGGTCACGACCGTGGTAAATATCAAAAAGGATTACTATGATTTGTTCATAGGCCGCGGCAGTATCTGGGGAAACCCGTTCAAAATCGGCCGCGATGGGACACGTAAGGAGGTAATAGAGAGCTATCGTATCTATATCATGAACAGGCCCGAGCTTCTTTCTCGACTGCACGAACTCAAGGGTCGACGCCTTGGATGCTACTGCAAACCCCTGCCCTGCCATGGTGATGTCCTTGCTGAGCTTGCCGACCGCTCCGTTTGAAGGCCTTTTCATGGCCAAGGAAATTCGTCTCAAAGAGGACGAATACTATTCCAAGAAAGACCTATTGGCGCTTATATCAATCCTCGATTCCGACAAATTCGCGATAGAATACAGAAAGGGCGAGCTCTTCATAACGGAGTACCATGACCCGAATGCCCGCCCTCCGGACCCCCTGCCGAGCCCGGTGGTCCCGGTGCTCCAAACCCCCGTTCCACCGCTCCCGGCCGCAACAGCGGGCCCGCCGAAGCCCAATATCACGCTGCCGTGGCCCCTCGAGAAGGGCAAGAACGAAAAGTGCCGCCGGTGCAAGACCGAGCGGAACTGCCAGGAATGTGCCAAATGCTGGCGGTGGAGCGCCTACACGGATTGATGTTTGAGAACAAATATATATTGGTATCGGTATAATACTCAGGTGGTATATATGGTCAACGAAATAGTAACGGCAACGGACGAACTTCCTCCGGCACTCGTGTCCAGGCTCTCCAAGCTGAAATCGAAGTACGAGCGCGTCAAAACAGCCCTCGGGCCCGAGCTGGCCAAGGAGTTCAGGGAAGAGCTGAACACCACGTACAAGACCGAGGCGGTACGTGTTATCATCGACACCCTGATGGTCGGCTGTACGATTTCCGAGTGGGTCGAGATGAACAACTCCCTTGCCATGACCGGCACGCTCTACGAGCAGGCCGAGGCCGCGATACGCCCCGAAATCGATATCGTCCTCCAGCAGTTCCTCGATGACAAGCTCACCCGGGAGGCGTGCATAGAGCGTGTTCACTGGCTCGCCCTCCAGGCCGGGGTCAAGGACATGGAAGAGTTCATCAAGAACTTCACTCACCGGCTGGACGAAATCAAAGAACACCTGTAGAGGAATAGTCGTGAGTCATATTATCTTCGACCCGAGAGACGTTCACTGCGAAGTTAAAGGGCGATGCAAGTCTCTGTGCCCCGATTATTGCCAGCGATGTGAGAGAAACTCCAATCGCGAGAACAAAAAATGGTATCCCGACGACCCTTACGCCCCCGGCGGCACCCCGGTGCGGTTCGGAGACCATTTCGAGGATGGAGCCGACAATTTCATGAGCGAACACCCGGAGAGATACGCATGAGCGAGTGCGCCCGCTGCGATAGGATGATATACTGTTTCCTATGCAAGAAGAAGGTCGAACTCTATCCGTACCAATTCTACCAGGTCGGCCGCCAGCTCTGGGTGCGCGGCAACTGCTGCGGCTGCGGGAACTATTACAACCAGTTCATCAGGAACGTATGACCATGGGCGTCCCCGACTTCGATATATACCAGAATTATATGTTCTACACAGCCTCCAGGATGGGCCTGATGTCGATGCTAGCACTTCTCTTTTCCAAGCCGGACCCGAGCATAAAGATATCGCCATGCCCGGAGTGCGGATACAAATACGTGTATTCCAACTGGCAGAGATGCCCGATTTGCCGGAACGTCTGCAATGAGGGGGTCGAGGAATGAACGACGAACCGCTCAAGTGCCGGATGTGCGGCAGCACCAAGGTCCGAAGACTCAAAGACGGCTATGAATGCAAGGAATGTTTCAGCCGCTGGTCGGACTAAAAAGACCCCAAAAACAGCATATCATCTTTATATTTAAACCCTTCTTCCCTGCGAAAGCTTTATTACCGTGGTGGAAAATGTTTTAATCATGGGACACCTAACACCAGAAGAAGAGCAGCTATTGAAGCGGATACGCAACTACAAAGATGAGAAAAAGGACCGGGACCAGGACAAGGACCTGAGACGGCGAGCCTATAACTGACCGCGGCCGTGCTCAAGCCTTTTTCTTTCTCTGCTCATTTGCTTTCTTCGGAACGAAGGGAACGTTGCTCAACCGTTCCTGATAGTCGTTCCAATCGGCTTCGGTCATCCAGGGCATCTTCTCTGTCATCCAATAGTCCCCTTTCGGGAGCTTGCCCTCGATGGCGCGATGGGTGCTATCCTTGACCTGGTCCCAGGTCGCCTCGGAAATCGTCTTATCCTTGCTCTTACTCGACATCGACGCCACCTCGCCGGTCATTACATTGATACTTTCCTCCGCTCCTCTTCTTGCGGAGCTTGGTCTTCAGGGCATCATCAATCAGCCGATAGAGGAAAGAAGAGCGAGGTTCCCTCAGCCGCGCCTTGTCTATCCTATCGAGCAGTTTCTGGTCTGCCAGTATGGATATCACTTTATTTTTTGGCATGAGTATCACCTATCAGCAACTTGATGATGGTATCCTTTTCCAGTTTCAGCGGAGACAGGTCTATATCGGCCTTGTCGGGACTGGATACGAACTTCGCCCCTGCCCGCTCGAGAACTTCCTTGAGCTCTATCGGGCGCGTGAACCGGTTCATGTAATACGTCCTCGCGTGGTTGGTGTACTTGTTGTGCGATGACGAGATGGCCTTGCCGATGCTCACCGACGTGAAATAGAACCGCAGCTCCTGGTCCATCTTCATCAACAGCCCAAGTATCTGTTGTTTCTGGGTCATCATGATGGGCGTCGAGACCAGCACGTTGTTCGGGTCCACGGTGTAATTGCGCTCCAGTTCCTTCGCGTTCTCGTGCGCCACGAACAGCTTGAACGGGACGGGAATGTCCTCATCAAAGTTGAAATAGTTCAGACATGTCATCATCGGCTCGTCAATATCGTCGCTGACGTAATACGTCTCGGAGGCTCCCTTCGGGGCCGGCGCATCGGTCATATCGCCCGAGAAGAGGATATCCCTGGCGCCGGAACGATAAGCTCCGTCCCAGCCGAACTTCAGGTGAAGCGATATCATGGACAGGTCGAGGTCGATGCGGTGGTGCTCCACGTTGGTCCAGTGGACGCCGACCATCATGCCCTGCGGGACCGTAACGAACGTCCCGAAGGGAAGATTGCCTATGAACTGCTTCTCCGAGGACGGCAGGGCATAGTGGACATTCTCGGGTATGTATATGCGCTTCGATTTGACGCGCTTCTCGACGTCCTTCGACACGGAATCCATGACGATATCGAAGACACGGACGGCCTCTTCGTGGTTCGAGAAGTCGAAGCTCGTCGCATAGCCCTTCCCGTTGCGGACCTGATATACGATTGAGGTCTGGGGCGAGGTCCTGAACTGGAGAGCGTAGGCAAGCCTGACCTTCCTGAAGATATTGACCTTATCGAGAGCATCCGTCAGCTGCTTCTTGGTCAGGGATATGCCCCCGCTGATGTTCGCAGTCACGTCGTTCAGGAAGTCGCGCTTCATCGGGACGTGGTGCGTTCGCGCCAGCTTGTTGATTTTATTGATGATTCTGCACATCTGCTCGTCATGCTTGAACGCCAGGAAGATAGGCTTGAAACGGTGGAAGACCTGGGCCAGCCCCTCGAGCCCGTACGACTCCTTGTATCGGAGGAACAGGATGGTATGGGAGGCGTTCATACTATCCTCGACCTTCTTGATAAGGCCATCGTTCTTGATTAGGAGGGTCTCGCCGGTAATCTTAAAGATTACGTACCTGAGGAACTCCACCGGGTCCCTGGGAACGATGCCCTGGCGGTCGTAGAGCATTATCCGGAACTCCCTGTTCTTGACCTTATTGATATCTTCGGCACCGAACCCGACGCTCTCGCATACCACGAAGAGGTCTTCGAGGGTGTCCTTCGCGAGAGCTATCCCGGAGCCGAGCAGCCCGAGCGCCTTGTCCTTCAGCTCGGTCTTAGTGTAGCCATGGATGACAATAAGTTCCAGGCCGTCCTCCAAAGGCACCCTCAGTTTCTCCTTTGGAATGTAGACCGAATCTTTGTCATAGATTCCCAGTGCCTCGAAACCGTAGGTGGTAAAATAGTGAACAATCTGTTCAATAACCAGCTGCTCTATCGAGGCATCTCTGACCTTCTTCCACGACTTGTGGAACGAAGCGTTCAGCTCCTTGCCCGACAGACGATACTGCTTACCAATCTCGCCCACGAGCTCCAGCAGTTCCCCCTCGGAATAATTACCAAGGACCTCTGGGGCAAAAACGAACCCCTGCGCAATCGTCTTCTCGAGCAACTTGTCGCTCGGGGTCCCCTTCTTTCTCTTGTTCGAAATCTCGACGGCCTTGAACAGCTTCACGGTTGCCAACACTATATTCACCAGGTGAGGCGGGGAGTAATATACCGCAAAGGTGGTGTGTAGGAACTCCCTTTGCCTCATAGGGATAATAGGCCTATTAGGTATATTAAGGTTTTCATTCATCAAAAATTTCATAAAAAAGGGAATGAAGCGGGGAGTAGGTACCTAAGCAGGGTGTAGTAGGAACTCCCTTTGCCTCATAGGGATAATAGGCCTATGAGGTATATTAATCTTTTTATTCATCGTTTCCTTCACCATTTTGGAGATTTTACCGTCGATAAAATGGTCCAAAAACGCCAAACAGCAAACTTTAGGCTATCGGTAAACGGTGATATGTATATAAGGTATCAGTGATAGACTAGGCATCCACGCAGACCGTCATGATAAAGTCCACCACCGACGGATGAACGTATTGCTTCCACCGGTCGTCGTGGAATTTCAACAAATGACGGACCGTGCTCGACGATATATGGATGTGCTCCTGCTTGGGGAAGATGCCTATGGTCACAACCTTGTCGTTCAGGTGCCGGTTCTGGTAGGACATGTTCAGTTCATACTCGTAATCGGATGTCGCACGGAGACCGCGGACCAGGAAATCGAGCTTGTAATCGCGCGCGATATCGGCCACAAGACAGGCTGTGGAGATTACCTCTATGTTCGGCAAATGCTCTGTCATGTTGACAAGCATATCTTTCCGCATATCGGGCAGGAACATATATTTCTTGTCCGGGTTCGTGGCGATGACCACGACCAGCTTGTCGAAGAGCTGCGATGCGGCCTCTATGACGTCGAGATGTCCCAGTGTCGGCGGGTCGAAAGAGCCTGCGAATAGCGCGTTTACCATGTGTGTTGCCTCCTAAGCAATGCCATAGCCCCCACTGTAGTGATATATAGTCCTCTTCCCGCACTTGACACACTTATCGACCGTCCAGTTATAGCCATAGGGTCTGTAATTCTCGTAAACGAACCCGTGTTTGTAATGAACTTTGCCCTCTATACAAGCCGGCGGCTCGGGACCTTTATAGGTCACCGTCTTATGAAGGCATAGAAATTTACCGCTCTTGAGGAACTTCCTCCAGCGCAGGTCCAGCGCCTTCTTGGCGGCCTTCCATTCGGCCTCGGTATATTCTTTCATATCTATTCCTTATCCTTTAGGAATTTCTTGAGCTTGGCCAGGTCGATGGTTCCGAGGCAGTTCTTGTTGTCGCCAACCCACACGTAGGCGAGCCTTCCCTTCCCTATGACCTCTATGACCGGCTCGCGCCCCGTCGGGGGCGTTGTATCATCCAGCTTCAGTACTTTTCTCATCATCTATTCCTCCGTCTCGTCCTTCTTGACCATATCAGAGGTCTCCAGGAACCCGGCGATGTAGTCGAGCGTGACCGGGGTATAATTGATGTTCTCGACCGAGGCGTTGAAATAATAGCCCGCCCGCTGGTGCGAGATGCCGTGCACGTGCCCGTGGACATTGCGGTAAGGAGTGGCCTTCTCGAGGTACAGCGGCTCGTGCGAGAAAATCAGGAACCCGTGCCTGATGATTGGCCACTGGACGACCTCGTGAACACCGACCTCGCGGTACCACTTATTCGAGTGGACGTCGTGATTGCCCTTGACGAGCACCATCTTACCGTTCAGCCGGGACACGATTTCGCTGGTGTCGTACTTGTTGTGGAACGTGAAATCGCCCAGGTTGGTTACCATATCATCCTTCGACACGACAGAGTTATACCGTTTGATGATTTCTTCGTCCATCTCATCGACGTCTTTGAAGGGGCGGCTCTCATAGTCAATGATATTGGCGTGCCCAAGGTGCATGTCGCTGATGATATATTCCTTCATCGAGAACCAAATAGCCGTTCATAGTATTTATAGATTATCGGCGCCCGCTGCTGGAACGAACTTCCGCCCCTTGCAGTTCGGACATATCATAATCCCTCTGGGAAAATCACTGAAGGGCCCCTTGAAATTCGGGTCCCACACAAAGCCCTCGCCGTTGCACTTCGGGCATTTGATGCTCCCCGGCCGCTCCTTATTTTGCATCGCCGCCCTCCGTCCCTTTTTCCGGCCGTTTTTTGCCCCCCCGCTGCGGTGCATGCTTCTTCCAGCTATCGTACATATTGGAGACGATGATAGCGGCTAGGGTGAGGCCCGCGCCCACGGCCATACCGATGCCTATGGGTTTGACATATTCCTCGAAGAAGCTCTTGTTCTTCTGCTTCTCGAGGATTGGCCTGACCATGGTGAGCGGCATCACGGTGCCGCCGTGGAACATGGAGACCGCATCGACGATGCGCCGCCTCTCCTTCATGGCGATTGCGCTCTCTTCCACTTCCAGCTTGCGCTCCGTCCTGACCTGCCTCTCCAGGGCATCGAGCTCCCTGGCGCGGGCCCTGAGCTCCTCCTTGTCCCCGAAAAGGGCTTTCCGCAGGCCCTCGAGCTCCCTGCGCTCGGCCTGCATGCGTCCGCGCTCTTCCTGTATCTTGGCCCGCTCGGCCTTGGTCTCGTCGATGAGGCGTTTCATCATCGCCGGCCTGAGGTCGATTTCGGGGGTCCGGCTCTTCTGCTGCGCCTCGTCCAGGATATCGCTGATGCAGAGCTCTTTGGGAGGCACCTCGTAGTGCCCGCCGCCCATGATTGAGCGCTTGACGGGGGGCTTGGGAGGCGTCGGTGGCACAGGCCCCTGCTGGCCCATGGGACAATATCCTTGAACGCCCATGTTGGCGCCGGTGCCGTAGCCCTGGGTCGATAGCGTGAGACATCACCAACTCAATATACGCCCCTTATGAACTGTTCCGATACTATCAGTTTCTCGCCACACTCGCAGATGCCCTCGCAAGCATCGGCGTGGTCGTGCGAGCAGCATCTGCCGATATACTTGAACCTGAATATGTGACCGTCATGGCCTTTGGGA
>Ga0209777_10000568_pt1 | contig 59785 bp, 69 predicted proteins | sample FrelakmetHBP12HB_FD_187147 | JGI IMG/M metagenome (GOLD analysis project Ga0209777, IMG submission 187147) | Freshwater lake sediment microbial communities from the University of Notre Dame, USA, for methane emissions studies -HBP12 HB (SPAdes)... | ecosystem: Environmental > Aquatic >...
CTTGAATCTCAGTTGCATATCTCCCGCCGATATTATGCTTTTCCATAAGCCTCCAGGCTTCATCTGCCGGCACCTGTGATTCAAGCTCCTTCCAGTACTTTACCGCTTTCATTAATTCTTCTCTTTGGTCAATCAGCCCATCATAAAACCTGCCGTGATACAAGGAGCCGCCCCTGTATTGCATGACCTGCGTCTCAAACTGGCTCCTCAGGTAAAGTTCTTCAGGACTCCAGTTCCTCTGGTCCTGCCGTTTGTTGTACGTGTTCCATTCGTCTGCCCTTCTGACAAAATCATCCCAGGTCAGCCTTTTTGTCTGGAACCTGGTCTCCCCTTTTTCCCAGATGGGAACTCGCTTGAACAGCTGGTTTGGGTCTGTCTCGTCAAGGAAATTGCCATCCTTGTCAACATACCTTGGCCTGCCTCCCTGGCTCAGGTCCTGCGCCATCCTGAACTCCGGCTCCCTTATGACCTGCGTCTTCTTCACATCTGTAATTAGCTTGCCGGTCCTGTTGTCAACAAGGTAGAGCGTTGCCCTCTCAGGCTCTTCATTGTAGGATTGGAACATCCTTGTGTTGTGCTCAGAGTCAACAACCGGGTTCCAGGGCTGGTTTGTCATGTCCCTCTGGTATTCCCCTGTGTGCACCACAACAGCCCCGCCCCTGGTGACATCAGCGGCAAACTCAATTGCCTTCCTGACCTCTTCTGTCTGTATTTTCCTGTATTCATCTGAGAAGCCCCTTTCCTGGGGGTTGTAGCCTGACATGTTCCCAACCTGTGTCGGCGTGTGCACAGAAGTCAGCTCAATATTGTTTGCAGCAGCAATCTCTCTGAGCTCCCTTCTTGCTTCCTGTCCATAGGCCTCTGCACCAACAGACTCCCCGCCTCCGCCCATCTGCGTCTGCAGCTCCAGCCTGCCGGCGCCCTTTCTTATTGCCTGCTGTGTTGTCTGGATGAAAGTCCCGAATCTCTGGCCCTCTGTTACTGTCTGGCCTATCTCATTTATCTGGAATTCCGGCCCTTCCTTTCCCCTGAGGTCAATGTCATCCTCGGGCAGCGTCGGAGAGCCCATTATCACAGGAGGCCTTGGTGGGATATAGGACGAGCTAAGGCTAGAATAACCCCTGTCCATAGGGCCATGGTATTCATTGAATATCATTTTGCCAATATACAAATGTGTATACTGATATATAAACCTATCTTTTTTATTGAGGGAAAAATAAAAGAGAAAAAGAGAATGCCAATCACTTCATCAGGATTACCAGGTAAATAATCATGAACAACAGCACCAAGCCTGCACCAACCAGCAGGATGATGTAGATTGATTTCATTGATATGCTCTCATCGCTGAGCCACTTTGTCTCATTTGGTTTCTGCCAGGTTTCTGGTCCGGGTGTCTGGCCCGCATTAATAGGTGTCTGGCCTGCATTAGCCGCTGTTGTAGTGGTTGCTGCCCCGGCTGTAGTGGTTGTCTTTGGGAAGAATGTGGTGGTGATTATATTTGCCGCAGCAGTTGTTGTGGTGGTTGCGCTTCCGCATGCATCAACCTGCAGGTTCACCCTGTCATACTGGATTGGTATGTTGGTGTCAATAAATGTGGTTATGCCAATGGGGTAAATTCCCGGGCTGACATTAGGCCCTACATTGAAATCATAGGTCTTTGAAAAGGTGCTTCCGCTGTAGGTTGGGTCATTATATAATGTAGGCACGTTTTCATTCACATTTATACCAAGGGCGCTGCTCTGTATTGAAAGGACAACAGCGTCTTCTGTGCTCTCATCTCCGGTATTCTCAATCTTGGTATTAAGGGAGAATCTCCTGTCGCAGTCCACTGCGTCCCTGCTTAGCTGCGCCTGTTCTATTCTTACCATGCGGAGATACCTTCTTACATCAAGGCCGAGCTCCCATTGCTCATCATATTTTGCCTTTCTGTGGTCCTTTGCTTCAACCTTGATAATAACCTTGTAGGTCTTTTCCTCTGCATTATAGGGGACATTCACATTAAAATCAAACCTCTGGTAGTCCATGTTTCCTATGTCGCTAAGCCTTGCGGTATCCACATAGTCGTTGCCGTCAATGTCAAACCCCTTAATGGTGAGCGTTACCTTGACATCATCCATACGGACATCCTCTTCGAAAAGGTTCCTTATCCTTCCGCTTACGGAGGTGTTAGTGCCGGCATAGACATCATACACTGTGCTGCCGTTATCGTATATGTCTTCAGTTCCATCTGTCCAGGAGAATTCCTCAATCACAGCCATCCTTTCTCCAGATATGTACATGCCAACCTGGCCGCTACTGTTTGTATTGTTTACATACAATGTTCCCGTGTAGGGGTTCACTGATTTCCTGGCATCAAGCGATTTGGAAGCCTTTCCGGTTACAGTTATCACCTGCTGCTGGCCTGTATTAAGGCTGAAGTAGCCTGCCGGAGAGAATGTCAGGTTGAACCTGCCAAGATTATCTGCCCTTGCCTTTAGGTTAGACTGGCTGGACGCGCCAGTGTTTGTGACTACAAATGTTTCTTGAAAGCTGTGCCCCGGAATCAGGTCAATCACATCAATGCGTGTCTGGCTGATCTGCAGTGGTATTAGCGCGCTTGCCGCGATACTTCCTGCAGCTACAAAAAGAAAACAGGCAAAAAGCAATGCAAATGCATAGGACATTCTCATTTTTATGCCTCCTCCAGCACTGTATTTGTAATTTTTGATTTAATAATGATATTATTACCCAGTAGTTACAAACCCTATTTAAAGATTGTTATACTGGAGTATATATATTAGCCCCGGCCCTGCCCTATCTTATTGTCCTGTCGTAGTCTTCCCTGAACTGCTTGATATATTCGCCGCCCAGCTCTTCCGCAAGCCTTATGCCTGCAGAGGCCATTTTCTCGATTGCCTTGCTCATGGGCCTGTAAGTGTCAGAAACCTCTCTTGCCTTCTCTGCAAACTCGTGGGCGTATTCCAGCCTGCCTGTTATCTCATTGACAGCGGACTTCTGCTCTTGGGTTAGCTCATACCTGCCGGCCAGCTCCTGATAACTCTTGAGCCTTTCATAGTCCTGGCGCAGGTTCTCCATAACTGACTCGTAGCCGCCTGCCCTTGGCGCCCTGCCCGGGTGCTCTCTCTGCACAGCCTCCTCAAGGCTCTCCTCAGCCTTCTCCTCCCCGGCTGCTGCCTTTTTCTCCTCTTTCTGCGGCTTCTCTTTACCGCGCATCATAAATCGCTTGGTTGCGAAGATATCCTCCTCATCGCCCTCTGCAATCAGCGAGAAGTTATCAGCCTTCAGCTGCTGTATGGGTATCTGCTCGTGCTGCTTGCCTTCTTCAATTGCCTCGCCTACAGAATCATCCATGAGCTTTTTTGTCTCTGCCAGCTCCTTCTTCTCTTTCTCTTCCAGCGCCTTTGTCTCTTCAATCTCCTTTTTTTTCTTCTCCTCAAGCTCCTTCAGCTTCCTTATCCTGGCCTCAGGATTAAGCTTTTTAAGGTCGTCAAATTCGCCCATGGGTCATGGAAATGATGTTGTTGCTTATATATTTATTTGAGAAAATAGTTCTACCAGTTCAGCATGTTGTGGGACTTTTTGTAGTTCTTGTAGCAGTCCCAGGTTGCCTCTTTAACATAACTCACAGCCTCCTTGTGGTCCTTGTATTCATGCCCCTTTGTCTTGGAAGGCTTTTGCTCCTTCTCATGCTTTGCGTGGGTGTCCTTTTTTGCCACCTGGTGAAAGCCCTTGAAGATTGAGACAAACGGGTCTGCGAAATTTGGCTTGTGTTCATCCTTGTGCTTGTCCTCTTCGCCGGGGAATCTCTCCCCTGCCTCCCTCAGGTAGCCCATGAGCTCAGAGCCCATGGCAGTCATTGCAGCTTCCAGCGAGGTGTCCACAGCCATGAGCAACTGGAACGATTCCTCGTTTTTCATTGCAATATACCTGTTAATGGTCTCTTCGTCCCAGGCATAGCCCCTCATCACAACGCCGACCTTGCCCACGTGCAATGGCCCCCTGTTGTAGCCCTCCTGCTGGTAGGACATGGCAGGCCTTGTCCTGTAGTCAAAGTTAACAAGCACGCAGCTCCACCACTTGCCCCAGGGCCTCTTGAACAGGAGCTCTATCTCAATGAGCGAGTTCTCAAATGCAACAACCAGGTCTGCAGAGGTCATCTTGCCCTGGTGCATCTGCAGCCTCCTTATGTTCCTCAGGTAGGGCTTGACCCAGTCAATGTAGAGCTTGATTATGTCAAAGTGCTGTCTCAGGTATTTTAGCGTAAAGGTCTTCCTGGTCATCATTTCCTTGTAGGTTGACTCCTTCCACTCCAGGTAGGTCCTGAGCTTTCTCATCAGCACCTCCTTGACCTTCCTGTTAAAGTCCAGCTTTTCAACTGATGCGTCAACGTCGGTTGACCTTATGGGGTGCGTTGCGAAGAACAGGTCCGGCAGTGTTGTGAAGCCCAGCTCCCTTGCCATGCCGTAGACTGACGCCGGGTTTTTTGCGCCCTGCTCAACCATGTCAATCCACACTCCCTTAAGGGTTATCTCAGCGCTCTCACGGCTCTTGCTCTGCTCGTCATAGCTGTCCTTGTAGTAGCCAAGGCGCTCGTCGATGATTCGTAGTTCTCTCACCAGCTGGAACAGGTCCTTTATCATCTTGCCAATGGTTGCCAGGAACTGGCTCACCTTGTCCTGCTGCAGGCCAAGGCGCTGCTGGGAAACCCCAAAGAACGCGCTGTTCTCAGAGGCGCTGAATACATCGGTTATCTTGTGTATGTAGGGGAAGCCCCACTCCTCCCTCAGGAAGTCAACTATCCAGAAGTATGTCTCCTCAATGGAGTCAGTGTAGCTCTCCAGCTCCCACCTGTAGCGGTGCACAGGGTGCGGGTAGCCTGTCTTGCCCCACACCCAGGTCTGGAGCTCCATCTCCTCTTCCTTGTCAAACTTGTATTTCTTAAGAAGGTCACTAGGGACGCCGAACTGCGTCCAGAGAATCATGTCCTCTTTTTCCCCTCCGTGGGAGGGCCCCTCTTCTTTTCCCGCCATCTATTCCACCGGCTGTATAATACAATTCTTGAATTGGGAGGTTATAAAGTTTTCGGAAATGCGGGGCATTTTCGAAGCTCGGAAACTCTGTTTCCGATGGTTTCGGAAATAAAGGCTATTTACCGCCACTCAGAATGCCCGAACTGCACAAGCAGGTCAGCAGAATTCACATTGGGCACGTCGCATGCGCCAAAGCAGCTTCCGCCCCAGATGAGGATTCTTGCGCCTGTTTTCCGGCTGAGCCCGTCGCAGATTTCCTTTGCCTTTGGCCGCAATCCATCAGGCAGCTGCAGCAGGACAGATTTTGCCCTGCATTTTTTTATCTCTGATACAATCCTGTCAAGCTCAAAGTCAAAATCCATTGTAAAAGAATATCCTGCCAGATATAAAAGGCTTATCGTTTTGGATGGAATTTCCCTGGAATTTCAGGATGTGCCCTTAGCAAGTCCTCTATAGAGAGGGCCTGCGGATTACTAATAACTTTGAAAGGGATATACACCTTACTTCCCACTGAAGGTTGGGAATCGTTGGCTTCCATTGTAAGCTGCGCAAACATGCCTAAATAGTGCTGGCCGGTTAGCACATCGCTTGATGAATACTTTTGGATAAGCCCAGCATAAACCGACTGGGGTTTTTCTATTTTTTTCCCATCTGAGTATAGGTCACTCTGCTCTATTGAAATTTGTTTCATCTCTGTGATTGTAACTAGTTGAAATGCGCGTTCGGTATCAGAAAAATCAACAACTATGTAATTAACACCTACAACGCCTTTGCCCCTCCACTCTTGGTTATGCAGCTTGTAGGCGCAAACGTCCCTTGGAACGTCGCCACTCCAGCAGCTTACATAAGTTGCAGCTGTCGCACCGAAAAGTATCTCTTCAACCGTCTTAAAGAAATTCCGCCTTCCTAAGCTTTCAATTTGGTCGTTTATATAAATCACCACACATAATACACAGGAACTCTAAGTTCCTTCTTAATATTTTCGCTCTTTGTCTGGACAACAGCGCTCTCAACCTTTTTAGTTAAGTCTTCCATCTTAGCACCTCCTTTATACAGCCTCGTCTATCTTTTCAAGGTATTCCTTGGACTTCAGCTCTTTCTTTACCTGCTCTTCGTCCTTGACCTTGGACTCCTTCAGAATATCAGTGAGATTTTCCATTTTATGCCCCCAGCGTTTTACTATGGGGGCACAAGTATATAAATCTTTCGATTTTTTAGCTACTTGGTGGTGGTAACACAATAGACTAAAAGGGAAGCATTAGAATTGTCTGGCTTAGAAACAAGGTTATTTTTTGTATTGGAGCCGCATGAAATGCTTGCACTCAAGGCAGTAATAAATCAGCTTTCCTTTGGAGACCCTCACCCTACAGTTTACTGAGGGCACAAGATAGGAATGGCAGTTCTTGCAGAACCTTTTCTTGAGTTCAGAGGGAATCCTGGCCTTGTATTTCATAGAGATTTTTCTCGCAAGCTCCACATACCTGTTTGCCAGCTTTTTGTCTTCCTTAAATGCCCTGCCTGCCTGCTCAAACAGCTCTGCGATTCTTTCCTTTGCTATTGCCGTATGCTCAGCCGGCTTGCGCTGGTATTTGCGTTTCATTCTGCTGGATTTAGTTTTCAGGTTTAAATATCTTCGCAACAAAAAATCCCTCTGTGTCATTGTCCTGGGGCCATATCCTGAGGCAGTCCTTTATCCTGTCGTCGTATTTCCTGCCTTCAAACTCAGTTACCGGCTCGCTGCGCTTTATTTTGAGCCTTATTTTTTCAATGGCTGCATTGGGGTATTTCTCAAGAAGGTGCGTGACAACGCCCTCATTCTCCTCTGGCTCCAGCGAGCAGGTTGAATACACCATTGTGCCGCCCGGCTTCAGCGACTCAAAGCCCGCGCAAATCAGCTGCCTCTGCTGGCCCGCCAGCCGCCTTATCATGTTGGGGTTCCATATGGCCACTGTCTTCAGCGATTTCCTAATTGTGCCTGTGCCTGAGCAGGGCGCGTCAACAAGAATCCTGTCAAACATTGGCTTTGAGAAGAACCTGCCCTCGCTTAGCGTGATGACTGCATTGGAGACTCCCATGCGCTGCATGTTCAGGCCCAGCGGCTGCAGCCGTTCCCATTTGTAATCATTGGCCACAAGAATGCCCTTGTTTTTCATGTACTGGCAAAGCTGCGTTGCCTTTGAGCCAGGCGAGGCGCACATGTCCAGCACAATTTCGCCGGGCTTGGGCGCCAGCACAGCCGGCGGAATCATTGACGCTGCCTCCTGGATGTAGATGTAGCCCAGCGTGTGTTCCACCAGGTTGCCCACATCCCTCCTGTCCTCTGTGGCGTGCTTTATCCAGAAGCCTTCTTTGCACCAGGGCACAGGGGTCAGTGTCCAAATCTTTCCAATCCTTTTTTTAACTTCTGCAGCAGAAATCTTAAGCGTGTTAACACGGATGCTTCTCCGGAGATAGGTAAGCGAAGCTTTCTTGAATTCCTCAATGTCTGTCAGCTTTGAATACCTTTCAATAAAGCGGTCCTTCCACTCGACCTTTTCCTCGATTCTTGCTTCCATGGCAGTACAGAAACAGCATAACTTTTTAAATCTTCTTAACCATGTAGGGGCCCTGCTTCCTGTAGCCGAGCCTTTTGTAATAGCCCCGCACTCCAACGCCTGAAATGATAATCATTTTCTTTTTCCCGTTCTTCTTCGCAATCTGCTCTGCCCTGTGCAGCAGACTTCTGCCAATTCCCCTGTGCTGCACATCGCCCTCTTCGCCAATGGCAGCAGCAGGCCCGTAGACATGCAGCTCCCGTATGAGTGCGCTGTCCCCAGTTATCTCACTGCGCAAAGCCCTGCCTGGAAACCTCAGCCTGCAGAAGCCGAGCAGATGCTTTTGGTCCTCTGCTGAGATGAAGAACTCTGTGCCGTTTGACGCCCTGTATTTCAGCACGCTTATCTTCACTTTTCCAAACCTTGCACTGCCTTTTATCTCCCTGCACCTTATGCATCTGCAGGTTATCCCTTCCTTCTTCATAACCTCGCTGACATACTGCCTCAGGTTGGTCCTGTCAACGCCTGCCACTGTGGCATAGGTTGGTATGTCCCGCTGCACCCTCATAATCCTGCAGTAGGGAGGGACAAACTGTTTCATTTCAGCAATAAGCTTTGCAGCCTGTGCTGTTGTAATGGGTTTGAACTTTCCATTTTTGTAGAGATTATACAGCCTGCTCTCCCTGACAACCAGGCAGGGATAGATTTTCAGCATGTCAGGCCTATACATTGGGTTGGAGAACATCTGCCTGAAGCCAAGCAAATCCCTTTCCATGCTTGAGCCCGGCAGCCCAATCATATAGTGGAAGTTCAGCTTAAAGCCCAGGTCCCTGAGGATTTCAATTGCCTCAATGTTCTCCCTGGTGCCGTGGCCCCTTTCAATGCTTGCAAGCACATCATCATAAACGCTTTGTATGCCCAGCTCCACCCTTGTGCAGCCAAGCCTTAGCATTTCGTTGCCCTGCTCCAGCCTGCCATAGTCAGAGCGCGTTTCAATGGTGAGGCCAACGCATTTTATGCGCGACTTCTCATTCCTGCTGTGTTCCTTCTGCAGCGTTGTCCTGCCTTTTAGCTTCAGCAGCCTTCCCTGTATTGATTTTGTCCTTTTCCCGCTTGCAACCTGGCCGGGCAGCTCGAAAAATTCCCTGAACTTAATGATGTCAAACCCGCCATTCCTGTAAAACAGGTCAGAGAAGTCATTCATTGCCTTAAAGGCGAACTTCACAAAATCTTCCTGGTATTTTTTTGGGAATGAGGGGAATGTCCCGCCCATTACTATCATCTCTATCTTCTCAGGAGAGTGGCCGAGCACAGCATACTGCTCTAGCCTGTTGAACACCTGCAGGTAAGGGTCAAAATTGTTCCTCATTGCCCGCATTGTTGCAGGCTCCCTTCCTGTGTATGACTGTGGCACGCCCTTTGCAGTCCTGCTTGGGCACATAAGGCAGGAGCCGTGCGGGCACCTGAACGGCTTTGACATGATTGCGCAGACCGCAACGCCGCTCTGCGTCCTCATTGGCTTTGTCTTGAGAGATTTATTGAGCAGCGGCACATCTTCCTTTTTTGCATGCAGCATTATCTCTATGTCCGTAGGAATCCTCTTTACCCCATGGGCCTTGCACAGCCTTATCTTTGCCCTTGTAATCTGGTCCTTGCTGAGGCTGCCGGATTTGACAAGCCGGATAATGTCGTTAAAAAAATTCTCTTCGCTCATGCAGGGATGGAAAGCAGCGGCCTATATAAATATTGCCAGGCAAAATGGAAACCGTTTCTTAGCCCCGGCGAGATATCCTTCTGGTGCTTCCCGAATTCAGGCCCACTAATCCAAAAACTTTATAATCTTCCCGCATATCCACAGTTACATGCCACTGCTCAGCGTTAAAAACCTTTCTAAGAAGTTCGGTAAAAAGACAATATTCCACAGCCTAAGCTTCGACGTGCACAAGGGCGAGATTGTCGGCCTGATTGGCAGGAGCGGCTGCGGCAAGTCAACCCTGCTGAAGATTCTGGTAGGCTACCTTAAGCCTGACAGCGGCAAGATATTATACAACGGAAAGGACATCACCAGAAATTTCAGGCAGATACGGAAGCTGGTCGGCTACACCACCCAGGAAAATTCATTTTATGAGAAGCTCACGATATATGAAAACATGAAGTATTATGCAAACCTCTATGGGATATATGGGAAGCAGGCAAAGGACAGGATTGAATACCTGCTCAATGCTGTTGAGCTTGCCGGCAGCAAAAAGCAGCTTGCAGAGAAAATCTCAGGCGGCATGAAAAGAAGGCTGGACTTTGCCATCTCGCTGCTGCACAACCCTGAGCTCATCATTCTCGACGAACCAACCGCAGGCCTTGACCAGGCGCTGGTGGACCAATTCTGGGAGATTGTGGCAGGCACTGTGAAGAAGGAGAACAAGGCAGCCATTGTTTCTTCCCACATCATTGACGAGATTGAGAGGAACTGCACACGGGTTGTCATAATGCACAACAGGGAAATCGCAAAAACACTGAAGCTTGAAGACCAGAAAAAGGGCTTCTCGCTGAGAAAGGTATTCAGGGAGATAACAAAATGAAAGCAAGGCAGCTGCTCTCCGAGATAGGGAAAAACTTCAGGCTCATGTTCAGGAACTGGACAACCCTTACCCTGCTGGTCCTCGCTCCCCTCCTGCTCATACTCCTGGTTGGCTATGCCTTCAGCAGCGACAGCATGCATGGCATAAAAATAGGCATGATTTACAGCCAGAATGAATCCCTTGGGCCATTCCTGCAGAACGTCAGCAGCTATGCAGAGGTCATAAACTACCCTGATGTAAACAGCTGCATCAGCGATATGATGCAGGAAAAAGTCCACATCTGCCTCACTTTCAGGGGAAGCTTTGCAACTGCAAACCTAACCCAGATACCGGGCGGAGAGATAACCTTCTACCACGACAACACACGGACCAAGATAACCACTGCGCTCGTAGCAGAGCTCAAGGATTTTTTCGGTGTTACAGCAGAGCAGATAAGCCTTGTCTCAGCCCAGAACATCTTTGACAACATCCAAAACCTGCTCTTCTTCCTCAGGGAGCGCATGAATGACGTTGACGCCATCAAGTCAGAGGCAACAGACATTAGGGCGGACCTTAGCGAGAGAAAGCAGAAGCTTGAGGAAGTTAGGGAATCATTCCTGCCAAAATATTACAAAATTAAGGACCTGCAGGAGAAGATAAACAATTATTCAGTGGAATTCAATGAAACCTACCTTGGTTTTTATTATGAGTTCAACCAGACCCGGAAGCTGTTTGCCTCAATGCGGCCACTGCTGTCTAAGATGAACGAGCTGGCGCAGAACATTACTGTGCCCAGCATGAATCTCACCAACCGGACAAAGCTTCCCAGCCTCAACAAGACCCTGAACCTGACAGGGAACATCTCTGCGCAGGCAAACTTCACGCCAAATCTTTCCGTTAATGTAACAAGCCCAATCAATGAGACAGGCATCAGGGAAAGGTGGTTCAACAGCAGCAGAATCCTCAACAGCAGCATCTCACTGCTTGATTTGCAGCTCACGCGCATGCTGAACATCAGCAACGCCACAAGGCAGCAGTTCTTTGAGCTGAAGGCAGAGTTTGACTCGTCCATCTATGAGCTTGACATGATAAAGCAGCTGCTTGACGATGAGATTAATAGGACGGACTACTACATCCGCGAGATTGACGCCAGCCTGGTGAAGATAAACGAGATAACCGCTGACCTTAATACCAAGATGCAGAGCCTTGTCTCCCTTGACCCCGGCCTTGCAGAGAAGCTTGTTAAGCCCATTGCCCAGAGCTTCCAGGCCCTGCTCAGCAACGTAAGAAACATCCAGATTGCATTCCCGCTGCTGCTGGCAGCAATAGCCATGTTCATAAGCCTGCTGTTTTCAAACATTGTGACACTCATGGAGGTGCACAGCAGGGCCTACCTGAGGAACATAATCGCGCCTGTCAATGACCTCACCTACACAACAGGCCTCATGCTCACAAACTTCATAGTCGTCCTGTTCCAGGTGGCAATACTCCTGGTGATAGCACAAACGAGGTTCAGCATTAACGTAACAAGCCACCTGGGAGAACTCCTGCTTGTTGTTGTAATCTTCATCCTTATCTTTGTTTTCATTGGCATGCTGCTTGCCTACCTGTTCACGTCAATGCAGGCGTCTGTGCTGACAACAACATTCATTGCGCTGCTGGTCTACCTGTTCAGCGATGCCGTTGCCCCGCTTGAGGCAATGCCTCTGATTGCGGCAAAGGTTGCGGCACTGAATCCCGTTGTGCTGTTTGAAGGCATAGTAAAGAAGCTGCTGCTCTTTGACCTCAACCTATATTTCATGCAGAGGGAACTGCTGATATTGTCAATATTCCTTGTGGCAGCCCTTTGCCTGCTGATTCTGGTGTCAAAGATAAAAAACAGGCGAAGGCTCTAAATCCATTCCTTCATCCTGAAATAGAGCAGCATGACAACAAGCATCACGCACATTATTATTACAATGACCCAAAAGCCCTGGGGGTGCGTAAGGCCCGGGAGGTTTGCAAAGTTCATTCCATAGATACCAGTAATAAAAGTAAGCGGAAGCATAACTGTTGTAATAATGCTCAGCACCTTCATTATCTCGTTGAGCCTGTTGGACAGCGCTGACATGTAAATCTCGAATGTGGTGGTGAGGACTTCCCTGTGGTTTTCAATCTCCTCGGTGATAAGCACTATGTCATCATAGACATCCCTAAAGTAAATCACCGATTCCTTTGATATGAAGGGCATTTCTCCCCTGGCAAGCAAAGACAGCTTTTCCCTCTCTGGCAGCGCGACTTTCTTCATAAGGGTTATCTTCCTCTGCAAATCCATAATCTTTGCCACAACCTCATGCTTGGGGTTCTCTGAAACCTCTTTTTCAATGGCCTCAATATAATCATCAAAACTCTCAAGGAAGGGATAATAATTGTCAACCTCCATGTCAACCAGCTTGTAGAGCAAAAAGTCAACCCCCTTTCGCATCATCTCCGCAACACGCTTTTGGTCTTTCATGAGCTCCTCAAAAAGGGGCAAGTGGCCGCGGTGGGTGGAGACAAGTATGTTGTTCCCGATTATAAATTCAATCTCAGTCAGCGCCAGGCCATTTTTGTAGCTCGCTCCGGAGAAAACGATAAACAGGTAATTTTTGAACGCTTCAACCTTTATTCTTGTGTTGTGGCTAAGTATATCCTCAACAGTGACCGGATGGAGTTTCAGCAGCTGCCTCAGGATGCCAATCTCTTCCTTTGTAGGGTCTGCCAGGTCAATCCACACCTTCTCCCGCCTTCGAAGGCAGTCAAAAATATTTTTCTGGCTGAATGGAACCCTGCTGAGCTTTTTTCCAAGAACAAAAACGTTTGCCATCCTCACTTTAAAGTAGAATCTAATATTTAAGTTTAATGGAAATTTATATAAGCAGCATAATCCTCCCTAAATTTATGATACTTGTTAGTGCATGCCTGCTTGGCAAAAAGGTAAGGTATGATGGCCGGGGCTGTCCCAACCAAAAAGTCATGGCGCTGGAAAAAACTGAAAAGGTGCTTGCAGTCTGCCCTGAGATTGAAGCCGGCCTGGGCATTCCAAGAGGCCCGTTCGAGCTCTCCTGCGGCAAAGTAATTGGCAAAGACGGCAGGGATTATACAGCAGAATTTGCCAGGGGAGCTGAAATCTGTCTGCAGAAGGCACTGAAGGGCAATGTAAAAAAGGCGGTCCTTAAGCAGAATAGCCCGTCCTGCGGCTGCGGCAGGGTTTATGATGGCACGTTCTCAGGCAGGAAGGTAAAGGGAAACGGCATTTTCACAGCACTGCTGAAAAAAAACAACATTGAATGTGTCTCTGAAGAGGAGTTGTAGCATAACATTTAAATACCTGATACCAAAATATTAACCCTGATTCTTTATGGTGGAAAAAGAGGTGTATGAGGGCAGCCTAGGGGAACTTCTCAAAAGCCTGGGTTCTGACCCTGAAAAGGGCCTGTCAGCAGAGGAGGCTGCAAGCAGGCTGAAACAGCAGGGCCCTAACATAACCGCCGGGGAGCAGAAGATTTCTGTCTTTGAGGTTTTCTTCAGGCAGTTCAAGAACTTCATAGTTTATGTCCTCATATTTGCCGCGGTAATCTCCTATGCCATAGGCAGCATGACTGAGTGCATTGTCATTACGGCAATAATAATCTTCATAATAATGCTGAGCTTCCTTGAGGAATACAAGGCCACAAGGGAGATGGAGGCGCTGAAGAAGCTGACACCAAAGCAGGCAAGGGTGCTTAGGGGCGGCAGGGAGCATGAGATTGCTGCCAGCGGGGTTGTGGCCGGCGACATCCTTGTGCTAAGGCGGGGAGACATTGTTGCAGCGGACGCAAGTATATTGAAAGCCAACATGCTCAAGGTTGACGAGTCCACGCTTACAGGCGAGTCTGTGACAGTCAGCAAGTCAGAGCCTGCGCCGGGAAGCACGCCGGGCCAGGACAACATGGTGCTGGCAAGCAGCCAGGTTACCAGCGGAGATGCCTTCTGCCTTGTTGTAAGGACAGGCAGGAACACCGAGATTGGCAAGGTATCTGAGCTAGTGAAAAACCTTAAGGCTGAGGAGACTCCGCTTCAGAAGCGACTTAACAAGATGGGCAAGCAGTTTTCAATCGGTGTGATTGTCATATGCGTGCTTATCCTGATTGTTGGCCTGGCAAGGGGCCAGGACATGCATGTCATGCTGCTGCTGGCAGTGGCAGTGGCAGTCTCAGGCGTTCCTGAAAGCCTGCCTGCTGTCACAGGCGTTGCACTTGCCATTGGCGTGAAGCGCATGGCGCGGCAGAATGCAATAATCAAGAGGCTGCCTGCTGTTGAAACCCTGGGGACGTGCACAGTGATATGCACTGACAAAACCGGCACGCTTACGCAGAACAAGATGGTGATTGAGAAGATATACACAATCGACTCTGAGGTTAATGTTACAGGCGAAGGCTTTAGCCCCAAAGGCCTCTTCATGCGCGAGGATGAGGCCATTGACCCAAAGCTCCACAAGGGGCTCCTGAAGATTCTTGAGATAGGCACACTGTGCAACAACTCAACCCTGACGCAGCATGAAGGCGTCTGGAAGGTTGACGGCGAGCCGACAGAGGCGGCACTGATTGTTGTGGCAAAAAAGGCAGGCATTGACAGGGAAGATTACCACCGCAGGTTCCCAAGGGTGCACGAGCACCCGTTTGATGATGAAAGGAAGTGTATGAGCACAGTGCACATCGTGAAGCACAAGCCCATTGTCTACGCAAAGGGCGCTCCGGAGGAGCTGCTGAGTAAGTCCAGCTTCTATCTTGACGGAGGCCAGGTAAAAAAGATGAGCCGGAAGGTGATGGCAGATGTGCTTGCGAAGACAAAGGAATATGCCTCCCAGGGGCGGAGGGTAATCGGGCTTGCCTACAAGGAGCACAAGGATAAGGAATACCAGCTCAAGCACGTTGAATCCCATCTGATTTTTGTTGGCCTTGCCTCAATGAGGGACCCGCCTGAGCCCTCGGCTGCAGAGTCAGTGAGGCTGTGCAAGCAGGCTGGCGTGCGTGTTGTCATGATAACAGGGGACAATGAGGTTACTGCGCTGGCTGTTGCAAAGGAGCTTGGCATATACGAGCACGGCAACGAGTTCATGACCGGGCCTGAGCTGGACAGGATGAGCGGGAACGAGTTCCAGAAGATTGCTGATAAGGTGACTGTCTATGCAAGGACAACGCCCAGGCACAAGCTCAGGATTGTGGAGGCTCTGCAGGCAAGGGGGGACATTGTCGCCATGACCGGCGACGGGGTCAATGACGCCCCTGCGCTCAAAAAGGCAGATATCGGCATTGCCATGGGCAGGTGCGGCACAGAGGTGGCAAAGGAGGCGTCGGAGATAGTGCTCAAGGACGACAACTTCACCACTATTGCAATAGCCATAAAAGAGGGCAGGACAATCTATTCAAACATAAAGAAGTTCATATATTATATGGTTGCAGGCAATTTCTCAGAGGTCACGCTTATACTGATAGCAGCGCTGCTTGGCGTTGTGCCTCCGCTTACGCCGCTTATGATACTCTTCATCAACCTTGTCACAAGCGATTTTCCTGCCCTGGGGCTGTGCCTTGAAAAGCCTTCTCCCAACATAATGAAGCAGAAGCCCAGGGACCCAAAGGAAGGCATACTCAGCGACTACCTCCTGCTCAAGATAGGGATAGTGGTGCCATGGATTATACTTGGCACAATCGCGCTGTTCATGTGGGAGCTGGTTGTCAAGTCAGGCACAGTGCCAAAGGCGCAGACAATGGCGTTTGCAACCCTTATACTGTTTGAGCTGTTCCACATATTCAACGCAAAGAGCTTCGACGAGTCAGTGTTCTCCAAGCGCACATTCGCAAACCCGGCGCTGTTCCTCAGCTTCGGTTTCTCCCTGTTCTGCACGCTTGTAGTCATCTACTGGCAGCCTGCGCAGGCCATATTCGGCACACTTGCCCTGAGCATCAGGGAATGGGTTTCCATAACCATCATGGCAAGCATGGTGGTGGTGTGGGTTGAGGTGCAGAAGAGCATTGTCTCTTCCGAGATAAAGGAAAGGGAGAAGATGGAGATATATACAACAAGGAGATAATTAGCTTTATAAACAGCAATCTATTTCTTTCCCTGATGAGACTGGGCGTTTTGTTTTCCGGCGGCAAGGATTCCACCTATGCCATGCACACTGTCATGCAGCAGCACCAGGTTGTCTGCCTAATCTCAATATTCTCAAAAAATACTGAAAGCTATATGTTTCACACGCCGAACATCAGCCTGACAAAACTTCAGGCAGAGGCCATTGGCCTGCCTTTGCTGCAGTGGCCAACAGAGGGCAGAAAGGAGGAGGAGCTTGCTGACCTGAAAACCGCAATTGCACAGGCAAAAAAGAAGTATAAAATTGAAGGTGTTGTGACAGGAGCTGTTGCTTCAGCTTACCAGTCTGAAAGAATAAAAAGGCTCTGCAATGAGCTGGGCATTGAATGCATTAACCCCCTGTGGCACAAAGACCCAGAAAATCTCATGCGCAGCATGATTGGCTCTGGTTTCAGGTTCATTCTTTCGTCAGTTGCCGCCGAGGGCCTGGACAGGTCCTGGCTTGGCAGGGTAATCACAGAGAAGGATGTGGACAGGCTTGTTCAGCTGAACAGGAAAACCAGCATTCATATTGCATTTGAGGGCGGCGAGGCAGAAAGCTTTGTTGTTGAGTGCCCCATCTTCAGGAAGAGCCTTGTGATAATTGAAGCAGAGATTGTAATGGAAAATGAAAATACTGGGATTTATAAAATAAAAAAAGCAGAATTAAAATCCCCTTAGCCTGTAAACCTCTTCGAGCTTCCTGATGGCATAGATGTAGGCAGCTGTCCTCATGTCTGTCTTGAACTCTGCAGCTGTCTCTGCAACATTTTGGTAAGCCTTAACCATCATCTTCTTCAGCTTTTCATTGACCTCAGCTTCCTCCCAATAGTAGCCGTAGTTGTTCTGCACCCACTCAAAGTAGCTCACTGCCACGCCGCCGCTGTTGGCCAGCACATCCGGAATCAGCTTTATTCCTTTTTCCTTCAGCACAGCGTCTGCCTCTGGTGTTGTGGGGCCGTTTGCAAGCTCAACAACAAGCTTTGCCCTGACTGTTCCCACATTATCTTTTGTGAGGGAGTTTTCGAATGCTGCAAGAGCCAGGATGTCAGTGTCTGCGGCAAAGAATTCCTTTTCACTAATTGTCTTTCCTCCTGCGAAATTTATGACTGAGCCTGTTTTGTGCTTGTGCTCAATCACTTTTGGAATGTCAAGCCCTTTTTCATTGTATACTGCGCCTTTTGAGTCAGCAGCAGCAACAACCCTGTAGCCGTTTTCATGGCATATCTTTGCATAGTGCAGCCCCACATTGCCAAAGCCGTGCACAGCAACCGTCTTAAAATCCTTCTCTGCCTCTTTTGTGGCAAAGAATGCGCCAAGGCCTGTTGCTGCCTCCCTTCCGAGGCTGCCGCCCACCTCAACCGGCTTGCCAGTCACAACGCCATAGACATTGTAGCCGACTGCTTTGCTGTACTCGTCCATGAACCAGGCCATTGTCTGGCTGTCGGTGTTGACATCAGGCGCAGGGACATCCTTCATTGGGCCAACCATTGGTGCAATTGCCCTTGCATAGGCCCTTGTCAGCCTTTCAAGCTCCTTCTTTGTCAGCACCTTGGGGTTTACAATAATGCCTCCCTTGCCTCCGCCAAACGGGACGCCAACGACTGCGTTCTTAATTGTCATCCAGAAGGAAAGCGCCTTAACCTCATCCTCGCTCACATTGGGGTGGTATCTTATGCCGCCCTTGTAGGGCCCCCGTATGTTGTTGTGCTGCGCCCTGAACCCCTGGAACTCTGCTATCTCCCCGTTTTCCATCTTAACTGCCATCTTAACTTTGAGGACAAGGTCATGCTTCAGCAGCAGCGCCCTTATCTTCTGGTCAATATGCAAAAGGTCAGCAGCAGCGTTGAATGCCTGCTTTGCTTCTTCAAACAGGCTGCTCATTCCTTCCATCCCGCTGAAAGGTCATCCTGCATATCGTCACGGGCATCGCGCAGCTCCTTTTCCCTCTGCAGGCCATGCACCTCGCCCCTTATGTCCCTCAGTTCCTTCCTGCCCTGCAGCTCATCGCGCGGGTCCCTTTTGGGCATGGGCGAGGGCGCCCTTGGACCGCCAATGAGGAACTTCCTCTTCTGCTTGTCCATGTCAGTATACATGTCTGCCTTGGCTATGAGCTTTGAGCTTGATGTCTTGCCGAATGCAATAACCTCGCATCTGCAGCCCAGCGACTGCAAGTGCTCAAGCAGGTCGCAGAAGTCCCCGTCGCCTGAGACTAGGACAACCACATCCATCTTTGACGCCATCCTCATGGTGTCCATGGCAATGCCCACATCCCAGTCGCCCTTCTTTGCCCCGCCGTAGAAAACCTGCAGGTCCTTTGCCCTGACCTCAAAGCCAATCTTCTCAAGCGCGTCAAAGAAATTGCTTTCATCCTTGACATCTGCCTTGATGACATATGTAATTGCCCGGATAAGCTCCCTTCCTTTGACTGCTTCCTTCAGTATCTCCCTAAAATTCACCTTTGTGCCATACAGCTGCTTTGCAGAATAGTACAGGTTCTGCACGTCTACAAATACGCCAACTCTCTGGCTCTTATGTTGTGTCATATATTTTCACCTTTGTTTTATATAGTATTTATCCTATGTTTCTATTTCTTTACCTTCTCCTCATAGCCGCAGTCCTGGCAGATAAGCCTGTTGTTCTCTTCATCAAATTCAAGCGATATGGAGAGGCACTTTGGGCACCTTCTCACAGGCCTGGCCTTCAGAAGTTTTCTCTGAAAGCGTTTGAGCCTGTCCACTGCGGGTTTTACTCCGTCATACTCGTCGATATTTTCTATACCAACCATTTTCATCTGCTGTTCTTTATGTGTTCATAGCAGCCCTTTGCCGCAACTGCGCCCTGGCCTGCTGCAGTTATTGCCTGCCTGAGCGGAGTGTCTGTCACGTCACCCACTGCAAAAACACCGGGAACATTTGTCTTCTGCTCCCTGTCAGTGTGAATATAGTCCATCTCGCAGAGCTCAACGCCCAGCTCTTTTGCAAGGCTAACCACAGGAACTGAGCCCACCTCAACAAACAAGCCATCCAGCTCAAGCGTTTTTCCGGAGTCAAGCTCAACTCCTGTCATCATCTTATCGCCAACCACCTTAACAACATTTGTGTTGAAAATAAATTCTATCTTTGGATTATTCTTCAGCTTTTCCACATTCACCGGCTCAGCCCTCATCTCAGCCTTGCGATAAATTATGTAAACCTTCTTTGCATGCGCTGCCGCAAGAATTGCCGCCCAGGCAGCTGAGTCGCTTCCGCCGACAACGCCTACAACCTTGTCGCCAAAGAAAGGCGCATCGCAGGTTGCGCAGTAGGACACGCCTTTTCCCGTATACTCTTTCTCGCCGGGAATATCCAGCTTTCTTTTTTCTGTTCCGGTTACCAAAACCAAAGCCTTTGCTTCGAATGTCTCTTTTTTTGTGGAAATCCTGAATAGGCAGTCATGCCCCTCTGCTTTCTCAACTTTGCCTGATTTAATTTCAACGCCGAGCGCCTTTGCCTGCTCCTCCACATTCTTCATCAGCTCAACGCCGCTTATGGCCTTAAAGCCCGGGTAGTTCTCCACCCTGTGGGACTCCATGATTGTGCCGCCTTTTTTTTCTGCAATCAGAAGCACCTTCAGCTGGTAGCGCACAGCGTATATTGCAGCGCTGAATCCGCCAATGCCGCCTCCAATTACAATTACATCATACATGAAATTCACCTTTGAGAACGAAACCGGCTGTATTTATTAATTTAACTGACATAATCTACATATCCACAAATATCCTGTGCTTCTCATTGCCTGACAGCTCAAGCTCAATCCTCTTTATGATTGCCTTTTCCGGGTCAGGCATGAGCTTTACCCTGTTCTTGATGTCGTCAAAGCTATCAAACGGCTTTTCATTCCTGGCTTCAATGATTTCCCACATGTGCTTCTTGCCCACTCCGGGAAGCAGCTCTATCTGGTGCATCCTTGTTGTCAGGGGCTGCGCATTGTTGAAAAAGTCAATGAATTGCTTTGGGTTCTTCTGGAGGATTTCCTTTATTACGAACTTTACCTCTGTCTGCGCTGTGGGCGTGAGGTTTTCCAGGGCCAGCTTGCCCTTTATGTGATGTATCTTGTCCCTCTTGCCCTCGCCAATGTAAATTTCCTCGTAGGGCTGCAGGTGGATGCCCTTCTTTGGCACAAGCTCCAGGAGTATGAAGTGGCTCTTGCCTATGGCTTGCGCTATCGGAGTTTTCAGGTGGCTGGGCTTTGTATCAAAAGGATAGCCGTTTGGCAGAAAGTCCAGCACTATGGCTGTTTCTTCCTTTGTTCCGATAGTCATTTTTTACCCCCTTGTGGTCCATATTGTATCCAACTAGTATTTAAATCTAACGGTCAGAAAAGAGGGCAGCTTACTCGGATTTGGGCGCCTTTCCCGAGAATTCATTCACAATGGCAACAATCTTCTTCATGTTGTCGTTGTTGACTGTTATGGTGTAGCCCTGAAGAACAACCTTGAGGTCTTCCAGCGTTTGGGGAAGGACATCAACAATCTTCTTTATGTGCACATCCTTGAGCCTTGGTATGCCTAGCTTGTCAAGCTTCTTTTCCAGCTCCTCTGCCTTCTGCGGGGAGAGCCTGGCAAATACGCTGAGGTAATCAAAGGTCTTGTTTGCCCTGAAATTCAGCTCCTTGTCCCTCTTTTTTATCCTGGCCAGCTCCTCCTTGAGCTCCACCAGGGTTACAGGCTTTTCCTCGATTATGTTTGGATGCACCATTTTGTTGCCTTTACAGCTTTTTCAGATGAACAGGATGGACTATTAAAGCTTTCTCTTTCTGCCTGTCCTTTATTGTAACCACATAGCAGCGGCCTTTCTTAGCAGTCACAACTGCCGCCTTGCCATGGAACCTGTGGTAATACATTCCCTTCTGCACAGCAGGTTCTGCGTTGAGAACAACAATGTCGCCAATATTGAAGGACTGGAAATACCTTGTAAAACTTATCTTTCCCTTTCTCCTCTTGTGCTTTCTGAAAATCTGCCTTGTCTTCCTTCTTGAAGAGCCTATTCGTTTTACCATTTTACATCTGCGAATAAAGAGGGAGTATTTAAAGTTAACGCTATGGTTTTGCCTTCTTCCACAGCAGCTCAAAGTACTTCCTGTAGCCCTCTACAACTGTTTTGTCCTCTATGAGAAGGCCGTAGGGGTTCTCTGTGAATATGACAATTGCAACCATGCTGCCGATTATTATAGTTTCCTGCAGCTGCTCAAAGTCCTGGCTAAGGAACCTTATGTGCGTAATGGGCTTTTTGTTCAGCTCCTCGCCAAATTTGCGGATGGTTTCGTCAAACACCTGCCTGCATGGAATCCGCCTGTCAATCCTTTTGGCGTGCAGGTTCTTCCACCAGGCTTCGCCCATGACGTCATAGGTAACCCGTTTTCCGCCGCCAAAGGTGTTGTATTCTTTGCCGCCTGAGCTGAGCAGCCTGCTGTATATCTCGTTTATTCCGCGTTTGCCGTGGTAGATTGTTGCCTGCTTTTTCTCTTTTGCAAACACCTGTTTCTTTTTCAGCTCAGGAAGCAGCAGCTCAAACCTTTTCCTTTTGTCGTCAATGAAGCTGAAGAAGTTCTCCGGGTCTGTTGCCTGGTAAACCTTCCTTTTTCCCTCTCTTATGAAACTTATGAGCCCTTTTTCGATTAGTGAATGAAGTGCGCGGTGCACAACAGAGTTCTGCAACCCAGACTTATCCACTATTGGGCCTGCTGTTGTGCTGCCAAGCTCAAGCAGAGACATGTAAACCTTTATCTCGGCGTTTGTCAGTCCCAGGTCCTCAAGGATTGATGTGTCCATAAACCCAATAATACTGCAGGCGTATTTAAGTTTTTCTATTATAGTCTCATTTGGGAGGATAAAACTATATATATTCTACAATAGTTACATAGCAGTGGTGATTTGAATGAATAACACACTTGAGCAAAGGGCAGAGGGAAGCATTGTATATCGCTTTGCAACTCCAATTGACCCAAAATCAGGAATCCTTTATGTTAATGTTATTCCTAATTACGAGTGCAGCAACCACTGCACATTCTGCAGCAGGGGAGATGCAATAAAAGGGCTGCCAAACATATATGAAAAGAAGGCTGGAACATCGCTCTATCTTTCAAAGGCGCCAACAGTGGAGGGGGTTGTAAATGCTGTTGAGCAGGAATTGCAAAAGAAAAAGACAAAAGAGATTGCATTTGTTGGCCTGGGAGAGCCGTTGCTGCAATACCCTGTTATCAGGGACTCAATTGCTGGGATACGTCATAAGGGCTTTAAGGGAAAAATAAGGATTGATACAAACGGGCAGCTTAAATGCTGGTCCAGATATGCTTTTGGCTGCTATGAGAAATTTGATGTAAACAATGTAAGAGGGCTTAAGGAGGCTGGACTTGATGAAGCATGGGTCTCACTTAATGCACGCTGTGAAAGAGACTACGAACGAATCTGCCAGCCCCAGTTTGAAGATGCCTGGCAAAGGGTAATGGCTTTCATAGATAATTGCAAAAAAGAGAAAATTAAAGTGAAACTCAGCTTTGTTGTAGGCGGTGACCCATCAATACAATTTGACGACTATGTTGAATTTGCAAAGTCACTTGGAATTAAGAGGAAAAATATAATCCTGAGAAAGTATGTGCCCCCAATCAATACTATTTGAAAATTATTTTTTTTATCTTTTTTGTCAGCTCAAACGGATTTCTGCTCTGCCAGATATTCCTGCCTATGGCCATGCCAAAGGCTCCAGCTTCAATGATTTTCCCGGCTTCCCTTAGGAGCTCCTCCTCGCTTTTCTTTGCGCCGCCTGCTATGAGCAGCTTTGCCCTGCCTGCTGACCGCATCATCCATTTGAGGTCATCCACATTGCCGCTGTATTTCATCTTGAGTATGTCAGCGCCAAGCTCAAGGCCAATCCTGGCAGCATAGGCCATAATCTTCCTGTCAAACTCATTGGTGACTGCCTTGCCGCGCGGATACATCCAGGCAATGACAGGCAGGCCGTGGTCATGCGCCTCGTCCTGGATTTCCTCAAAATCTTTGAACATAACCGCCTCATGCTCTGAGCCAACAAATATGGTGTAGCCAACTGCCTTTGCTCCCAGCCTGACAGCATCCTTCACATGGCACAGCACAGGCGCATAGGGGTCTCCGTTAAGCAGGTTGGTCTTGCCGTTAAGCTTGACAATCAAAGGCACTTTTGCCTTCTTAATCTCCTCATTGTATTTCTCGGCAATGCCCTTCTGCACAATCAGGCCGTTGTATTTTCCGCCCTTTGCAATGCCAATTATATAATTAGGGTCAACATTGGTTTCATTGAAGTCAGTGGGGCTGTGCTCCAGGCCCTGGTCATAGGCAAGCAGCAGCGATTTGCCCTTTGCTGATATTTTGCCAAGGTCTATCTGCCTCACAGCACTCCCTCCCTGACCTTGTAGGCTCTGGCTTTCCTTGCAAGCTCACTGTGGGAGAGCAGTATATTTTTCGGGCCGTAGTGGCTGATGACTGACTGGGAATTTGCAACAGCTGCAGCCAGCGCAAAATCAAGTGTTTTGTTCTTCATAACCATTGCAAGGAGCGTTGACGCAAATGCATCCCCTGCGCCGGTTGATTCCACCACATGGATGTTTGGCGGGTTTGTCCAGTAAACCTTCCTTCCGTCTGCCACATAGGCATTCCTTGCGCCGTCTGTCACAGCCACAATTTTTGGGCCAAGCTTCAGCAGGCTTTTCAGCGTCCTGTTTATGCCCTGCTTTCCCACCAGGTAGGCTGCCTCCTCCCTGTTGAGCACAAGCAGCTCTGTCTTCTGCAGTATTGGCCTTATGTAGCCTGCTCCCTTCTTTGCCAGGTAGGAGCTAGGGTTGTAGGCAATCTTAATACTGTTCTTTGCGGCAAATGCAGCCAGTTTTTTCTGGGTTTCAAAGCTTTTGTTGAGCATTGCAGAAAAGTAGAACCATTTTGCCTTCAGCCGCTGCCTGGGAATTCTGCTGAAGTCAAGCCGGTCATTGTTGCCCTTGAATGTTAGTATTGTCCTGTCATGGCCAGATGCGTCAAGTATCACGCTGAAGCCTGTCCTGCCCTCCCCTGACTGCACCAGAGAGGTGTCAACCTTCTCTTTTTTCAGCAGTCCCAGCACCATGCTGCTGTTGTTTCCAACACCCACGGAGCCGAGGTATGCCGCCTTCAGGCCCAGCCTGCTCAAGGCAACGGCAGTGTTAGTCCCTCCGCCGCCAATCTCAAACCGAAGGTCATCAACAAGAATCTTGCTCCCGAAAGGCACCAGGACGCAGTTGTTGCGGTGCGCTTTTCCAAACAGCTTGTTGCCTGTCCTGACAAAGGCGTCAACTGTGGCAGAACCAACTGTTACGACGTCAAACACATTTTCACCTCTTTGCCTAATCTTTTGTTTTCAGGTATATATAGTTTTTTGTCTGAAAATAAGAAAACTATTTATACGGGCAAAGCAAAAAATCCAGATATGGACATGGAAGACCTTGAGCCCGATGTGCGGGACGAGATAAAGTACGTGCTTCTGGCAGTCAGATACACCAGGGACGACCCGGTGCTCCAGGCATACATGCTGCAGCGGCTTGTCAGCACCTACAAAAAGCACCAGCTAAAGATTCCTCCAATGGTTGCCCAGTACCTCAGAGAGGAAGTGGCGCTTCTGCAGAAGCAGATTGGCGCGAGGCTTGCAGCAGCAAAGCCGTAAAGCTAGTTCTGGATAACAATAAACTATATATAGAGGTGGCCTGGGAAAAGATACCATTCGAGAATGAAACATTGAGGTGAGTACTGTGAGACGAATTTGCGTTATCAACCAGAAAGGCGGCGTTGGAAAGACGACAACCGCAGTAAGTATTGCAGCAGGCCTGTCAAGGCATGACAAGAAAGTCCTTATAATCGACCTTGATCCACAGGGAAATGTTGCCCTTTGCCTGAATGTTGAAGGCGAAAAAGATTTATACAATGTCCTCTCCGAGGATGCAGAACTTAAGGAATGCATAAAGAGCCTTGGCAAGAACCTTGACATTATCACCAGCTGCGAAACCCTGGCCAAGACAGAGATGCTCCTTGCAGGAATGAAGAAAAAGGAGTATGTGCTCAGGGAGAAGCTCAAGGGCATAGAGGGCTATGACTATGTGATAATTGACTGCCCGCCATCAATCGGCCTGCTGAACAGGAACGCCCTGCTCTATGCGCAGGAAGCCTTTATCCCGGTCTCCACAGACCACCTGGGCTTTGACGCGCTCAACAAGATGCAGAGGCACATTGAGGAAATCAACGACGAGTTTGACCACAGTATAAAGATAACCAAGGTCATCCCGACGCTGTTTGACAGGCGTAACAAGACCTGTAGGATATATCTGGACAAAATCAACAGCAACTTCTACGATGTTGTGACCAATCCTGTAAGGATAAACTCAAAGCTCAAGGAGGCGCCGGCATCAGGCAAGTCCATATTCTCCTACGCGCCCAGCTCCAACGGCGCAAAGGACTACATGGAGGCTGTCCAGACAATCCTCAGCGAGGAGAAAAAGGTTCTGTCAGTCTACCCCAACCCTGTTACCAACCATTTCTCAAGAAGGGGAGAGGCAGCTGACTGAGCAAATAAATCTGTTTTATTTGTTATCGCCTTGCCTATGGCGGGGCAGTTTTCTATCTAGAACATTCAAAGCAAAAGAAAAAAAACAAAAAAAGGTGTGACTATATGACTAAAGAATCAAGAATTAAAACTTCTTTCGTTTCATATAGCATTCTTTGCAGTAGACTGGCTTGCCCTCAGCTGGCTTGAATGGCACTTCGCATTCTGCGCCGCACTCTGAGCAAGTTGCCTTATGCATTTCTCTGGGTCCAAATGACTCTCTTCGGAAACCGCCGCCGCCTCCGCCGCTGCCTCCGCCGAAACTCCTTCTTGGGCCTCCTCTGCCAAATTCTCCCATTCTAATTCCTCCGATATACTCATATAACACGGCAAAAGACCATGTTATATTTGTTCTTGTCACTTAGAAACAATGCCCACTTTATAAAGCTTTGGAAAACACAGGCATAAACACTGGGTTTGCCGTCATGCAGGGGAAAGATTTATAAATCACCATTTAATTTGTTTTTGCAAAGAGAGGCTTTTTTTAAGCTTATTCAATTAAAATGAACAAACAAACAATTTTATTCATAGGCGTTGTCATCCTGCTGAGCGCAGCTGTGCTGGCAGCCGGCAACTCAACAGAAACAACGATTACTTCCACGACTATCGGGAATGCTACAACAACAACTGGTATTAATGCAACAACCACGCTTGCAAATGCAACCACCACAACTGCAGCCAACCTGACAACAACAACTATTGAGGCAACCACAACCACCACATCCAGCACAACCACAACAACCCTTGCCTGCAATTCCACCAGGTGCGACACAGGCTGCGCTGTCTGCTCTGACTCACTATGCCACGAGACAGGCTTTGTGTGCAGGGAGGAGCTGAGCATAGAAAAGATTTTCCCCGCCAACATAAGCATTGGCGTTACCCAGATTAACATTATTGTCAGGAACACCGGAAACGTCGGCCTTAGCAACATCTCTGCAGACCTAAGCGGCGACGGCATAAGGACGCTGCAGAAGATACCTCTTGCAGCGCTTGCATCCGGCGAAAAAGATTACACATTCACAAAGATAAATGCTACCAAGGCAGGGGCAATTGACCTGGTTGTAAAACTTATTGTGAATAAGCAGCTTAAGGGCACCCAGGTGAGCCCGCTCAACGTAATCCGGGAAACCCCGGCGGCGTCAAACACAACAACTGAAGTGCTGAACATAACTGCTCTTTCTGACAGCATTAAAACACTGAAGGACAAATACTACACGCTGGAGCAGAACTATCAGGAAAAGAAGATGCAGGGCTATCAGGTTGATTTGGTGCCGGATAGCCTCAAGGGAGCAGACGATTCGATAAAAAATGCCAAGGTGGCGCTCCTGGAAGGAGACCCAAAAAAGGCAGTAACCGGTATCAATCTGGCAGAGGAAAACCTTAATACCGCGACAAACCTGCTGGGGAACGCCCAGAAGCCAACAGAAACCTTCGGCGACAAGATTAAGAGCAACCTGATATTAATAGGTTCAATCGCAGCTGCCCTCATCTCAATTTTTACAGCCTACGGCCTGATAAAAAACCACATAAACAAGCAGAAGATTCAGGACATCCAGCAGAAGATAAAGGCAAAGAGCCAGAAGATAGATGAGCATGAAGAGATAATTGAACAGCACGAGGAAAAGCTGGAAGAGCAGGGGAAGAAGCTGGAAGAGACAGAGAAAAAGCTTGACAAGCTGGAAGAGGAAGAGAAAAAATAGGCAATTTTTATTGTTAACTTTTTATTGTTAGCTTTTGTTATCTCACTTGCGAATCAGAGACTGGCTGATTTCAAAGATATCCTCAATTGCATCTTTTTGCGTTTCCATTATCTTTCTTGCCCCGCTGTTCCTGTGGCACTTGACATTGCAGCTGTCATGGAGCGTTTCATGCATCCTTAGTTCCCCATTCTCCCATGTCAGGGGATAAAGCCTGCAGATGGACGGAATAATCCTTTTTGGCGCTTTATTATTGATAACCAGCAACCAGAGGGCGCACCCTTTTGTTCCGTTCATGTGGAAAACGCAGGTGTTGTTAATTGTCTTGCACCATATGCCGTTTCCGCCAAGGAAATCAGATTCATTCAGCCATTCCTTCCTGAAGCAGTCTTCAAGCTTCCTTCCAATTGCCTTTTCAATCTCCTGGCGGTGGCTGAATATGAGGTCATAGCTTTCCTTGTCAACTGTGCAGCCCTCAAAGCAGCAGGCATCGTCGCAGTTGTGGCCATGGCAGCCGCGGTGGTCAAAGCCCTTGTGCTGCCTGGCCTCATCAGCAATCCTGGTGATTTTTATCTTATCCATTGCAGGCCGCAGAAAAGGGCATTGTTTAAATAGGTTTGCAAAAGCTTTAAAAGCAACAGCGCACTTGCAGTAAAACATGGAATATGACATTATCTTTGTCTCAGGTGAGCTGTTTTTTGACCATCCCCTGAGTGGCATTGCCATGCTCAAGAGGCTGCTTGAGAAGCACGGCTACACTGTCGGCGTAATAGAAATGCCGCAGAAGGAGGCAGATGTCACAAAGCTTGGCAAGCCAAAATTGTTCTTCGGCGTGAGCTCAGGCGCCATTGACTCCATGGTCCGCAACTACACCCCACTTAAGAAGCTGAGGAAGGATGACAAGCACCTGGACTACAATGAATCAGTGCCTGACAGGGCAGTTATTGTCTACAGCAACTGGATAAAGCACCAGTTCAGGGAAAGTATGATTGTGCTTGGCGGCACAGAAGCCAGCGTGAGGAGGTTTGTGCACTACGACTACTGGGACAACAAGCTCAGGAAGCCAATACTCTTTGATTCAAAGACACCCATACTTGCCTACGGCGCAGCAGAAAAGCAGATACTTGAGATTGCAGCCAGGCAGAAACACGGGGAATCCCTTGAGGGCATTCCCGGCACATGCATTATTTCAAAGGAAAAGCCAGAAGGCATGGAAGAGCTGCCCGGCTATGATGAGGTTATGAAGTCAAAGGAAAAGTTCTGCGAAATGCAGAACAGGTTTGACAGCAGAAAGGACCTGTGCCAGAAGATTGACAACAGGTATGCTGTGCAGTTCAGGGCACCGTTCTATACATCAGAGGACCTGGACGAGTATTATGGGCTGCCGTTCACCAGGAAGGTTACCTCAAAGCACCTAAGGGGATTTGAGTTCAGCGTTGTAACGCACAGGGGCTGCATTGGCGAGTGCAATTTCTGTTCCCTTAATGTCATGCTGGGCAGCAAGGTCATCTCGCGCTCTGAGAAATCAATCCTGAATGAAATTGAAAGGATTACAAAGCTGCCCCACTTCAAGGGCAACATTGACGACCTGGGCGGGCCCTCTGCCAACATGTATGGCATGGACTGCGAACTGAGGGACAAATGCAATAAGAGCTGCCTCACCTGCCCGAAGCTGGACAGGAGCAACAAACGGCTCATTGGCCTGCTGAGAAAGGCAAGGCAGGTTCCCGGGATTAAGCATGTTTACATAAAGAGCGGCGTCTACTATGGCCTTGCTTCGCCTGAATACCTGAAGGAGATTTGTGAGCACCACCTGTTTGATTTTCTCAGGATTGCGCCTGAGCATGTCAACAGAAATGTGCTGAAACTCATGAACAAGGACTATGGAGACCTGCCTACATTCATAGAGGATTTTAAGAAGCTAAATACAAACAAGAAGCTGTCTTTCTATTTCATGGCAGCCCACCCGGGCAGCGGCATGAAAGAGGCAAAGGAGCTGCACGATGCCATGAAGGAGCTGCACATTGAAAGCCCTGAATCAGTGCAGGTATTCACCCCAACGCCAATGACTGTGTCAACCTGCATGTATTACACAGGCATGGACCCAAAGACTAAAAAAAGCATCCATGTGCCATACACTTATTCTGAGAAGAAGAGGCAGAAGCGGGCGCTTATTGGCAACATGAAACAGAAAAGCATTTAGCCTCGCGAGACTAGGTAAGCTTTTTTCTACAATCATGATTTTCCGCTGCCCATAATTATTTTTACTAATCAAAAATAGTAATTCTAAGAAGATTTATATATTTCGCCAGCTTCCTCAGTGGCATGGAACAGTACCACGTTGCGTTTGTCAATCCGAAGTCAAGCACAAAGGTGTTCATGGGGCAAATTCCAAGCCTGGCTACACCAGTTTTGGCAGGCGAGCTTCTAAGGCTAGGTTATTCAGTGAGCCAGCATTATGAGCCCATAAGAGAAGTGAGTGCAGAAGATTTTGCACATGCTGATGTAATTTGCTTTACTGCTTTTACTAACAATGCCAAAAGAGCTTACTCAATAGCCAGAGATATTAAGCAGGTTTTTCCAGAAAAAATCACGATTATGGGCGGCTGGCACGCTAATTTTTTATTCAACGAAGCGCTCAAAAGCGGCATTGACTATGTTGTCAGGGGAGAGGGAGAGCAGGCAATCATTGATTTGCTGCAAATGATAAGGGCAGGCGATATTAAGCCAGGTGTAGTGTATGAAAAACCAACAGCCTCCCTTGATGAGACTGCCTTCCCTGATTTTTTCAGTATTGTTGGGATAAACAGCCAGCCCTTCTCCTACCACCCACTACAAATCTCAAGAGGATGCAACCATAGGTGCTCATTCTGCCAGATTGTTCAGCTATACAGCCAAATAAAAATCAAGTCGCCTGAGCGTGTTGCCCGAGAAGTTGAGAGAGTGCACGAAAATTATGCGCGAGGCTTTTTCAAGCTTGATGGAAATTATGAGCATATTTTCTTGTTTGATGACAACTTTGGGGCAAAGCCAGTCAGGAACGAGACAAAAGAGATACTTAGATATTTGGGAAGCACAGGGCTCATGGATAATTTGCGCATCTCAACACAGGCCAGGATAGACATTGCTGAAGATATGGAACTGCTCCAGCTTTTCCGGCAAAGCGGCGGCACACAATTGCTGTTGGGCATAGAATCTGTCAATGACATACAGCTTAGGGAAATGAGAAAAGGCACAAGCGGCAGACAGATTAGCGAAAGTATCAAAAAAATAAGGAGCTTAGGGTTTGAAACCATGGGCCTGTTCTGCGTTGGCAATGATTCTGATACTGTGCAGGATGTTGAAAGAATCCCTGAGATTGTGCATTCATTAGCATTGGACAATTTTTTAGTTCAAATTCTAACCCCGCTGCCTGCAACAGCTGTGTATGAAAAATTTTCTAAAGAGAGGAGGATTATTGATACTGACTGGGATCACTATGATTTTGAGCATATTGTTATCCGGCCTGCGAGAATGACCCCCGAGGAATTGCACACTGCTCATGACAATGTCAGGCGGCAGAATCCTTTATCATCGATTTATGCAGGGTCTGCAGTAAAGCCGTAGGCAGCCCGATAAAGAAACTAATATCTCATCTTGGCAATGTCAGAGTCGCAGTAGGGGCACTTGCTGGGCTTCTTTGCAAGAATGTCATACTGGAACTTGTAGCCGCACTTTGGGCAGGTGTATCTTACCCTGTCGTCGCTGATTTTCTCTGCCTGCACAACCTCTTTCTGCTTTTCCCTGTAGAGCTTGTCAAGCGCATCGTCGTCCTTGTCCCAGCCCTTTGGCTTTTTCTCGTCAACAACCTCAATGCCCTTGTTTTTCTGGGCGTCGAGTTCCTTGTGCACATCCTCGCGCATCTTCCTGTCCTTCACGCAGGTCCTGCACACCATCATCCTGAAGACATTGTCCAGCACAAGCTCGTTTGTTGGCACAAGCCTTCCGCAGTTTTTGCACTTAACCTTTATCTCGTTCATGGTAAACCTTCTTCGTAGGGTTGGTATTTATATATTTTTCTGTGTATTCCTGTTTCTGCCTTTTGGCTCTCTTTCAAACCCCTTGTTGCTTTTCCTTCCTGCAAATGCCAGCAGCAGGCCAGCAGCTCCTGCAATTATCCAGTAGAGCTGCTTTGAGCCGTATACATAAGGCACTTTAACCCCGCCGGCGCCGCCCGCAAGGAAAAAGCCCACAGCAGCCAGCACAAGGACAATGATTCCGAATGTTGCAAGCTTCATGCATCTCACCAGTGCTATCCTTGTGGTATTGGCTATATATACTTTCCTGTCTGCTGCGTTGCTCGCTGCCCTGCCCCGCCCGGTGCAAGCACCGGGTTATTTTTGGCTCCCCGCACCTGGCGAGGGGAGACCAAAAATAAGCCGCGAGCAAACGCGGCCGGGGCAGGGCTTGAAGCAAATTTATTCAAAGTTTCAGAAATAATTATAAACCCCCGTGTTTTCTGGCTTGCTATGGGCATACTATCACAGGCAGTGGCGTATCTGGCATCACTGGGCATGCAGGTAGTTTCCTTCCTTGGCTATTTTGGCATTTTCATCCTCATGGCGTGTGAGAGCATGATTCTTCCAATGCCCGCTGAGCTTGTCATGCCATTTGCAGGCTTTCTTGCTGCAACCGGGAAAATGAACTTCATTCTGATAATAGTATTCAGCTCCCTTGGCAGCATCTGCGGGTCTCTCATATCCTACTATATCGGCAAGATTGGAGGAATAGCATTTGTCAGGAAGTTTGGCAGATACCTCCTGCTGGATGAGGATGACCTGCTGAAAACCAAAAAGTGGTTCAGGAAGAGCGGCGACAAGACAATCTTCTTCAGCAGGTTTATTCCAGTTGTGAGGCATATCATATCAATCCCCGCAGGAATAGGCAAGATGGACCTGAAGAAGTTCTGCATTTACACAATAGCCGGGGCAACAATCTGGAACACCATACTGGCATACTTTGGTTACCTGCTTGGGAAAAACTGGCTGCTTGTAAGGCAATACACTGAGCCGGTCTCAGTTGCTGTGACTGTAGCAATTCTGGCTGTCGCATGCTGGTTTGTTTACAGGCACATACAACATAAAAAACAGAATAAGTGAGCGCCTACTTAACCTTCCTGCAGAATTCCTTTACCTTCTCCAGGTGCGTGCCGCCTTTTACCTCTTCAGTTTTCAGCTCAAGCACTGCAAGGGGCTTTTTCAGGAGCTTCTCCATCTCTGCAAATGCTTTCATGCCCCCTGAGCCGCCCATTGTGCAGAAGAATGCAACCCTTTTGAATTTGTGGCTGTTCTGGCTTATGTATGTTCTTACTGCCGGTGTCATTGCCCAGCCCCAGATGGGCGTTCCAATTGCAACAACATCATAATTTGCAGGGTCTTTCTTTGCAGGCTTTATTTTTGTCAGCCTCTTCTGCATGGCATCCCTGCCTGCAGTGAGGTAGCCAACAGCACCCTTTCTGTCCTTTGTGTCAATAATCTCCTCTATGTCTGTCCCAAGGGTCTTTGCAATGTCCTCTGCCAGTTTCTTTGTTGTCCCGGTCCTTGTGTAGAATACAACTAGTGCTTTTGCCATTGCATTGCCAAACGCGTCAGAGAATAAATATCTTTCGCTGGCATTACTTCTGTATAAGGACCAGCGTTCCCTGCCTTGCAATTTGTTCAAAAATGTGGTTTATCAGCTTCTCGTGCACTGCTCTGCAGTCAGCGCTGGCCTCCACCCACCCTTTGGGGTATTTTGCATCACCAGGTCTCAGAAACAAGGGATATTGCCTGCAGGTTGAAAGCATTTCAGGACTATCATGTGCCGCACAACTTGGCTCTCTGAAGTGCGGGCATGGCTCAACAAAAGTCTTGTAGACATAATGGTCTCCAACCTCAGTAAGGGCCCCTGCCTCAATGAGCCTGTCCCTGTTGCCATTTGCAATAAAGCCCACCTCATTCTCACTCAGGCTAATGACGCTGTTTTTGCAGCATTGCCCTTCACAGGTGTTAAGGCAGTAATCGCTGATGCTTCTTCTTGCCCAATCGAGCATTTCCCTTATGTCCATTGGGTGTGGGGAGAAACAGGGGTATATATTTTTTTGTAATCCTGAAGTTTTCTGCAAAAACCTTAAATACAAGATAAACCGTGTCTTTGGATATAATCTCAAGGAGGTGTTAGAATGGAAGGATGCACACCGCAGTGCAAGGCAATGAAGTTGCTTGTTTTCGGCATTATTTTGGTGTTGGTCAGGTACTTTAAAGCAGGCTGGGACATCTGGTTAGTTATCGGTGTTTTGCTGATAATCAAGGGGCTTCTGAAGCTAATTATGCCCACATGCTGCTGCCATAAGAAGGAAAAGAAATAAATCATTTTTTTTCTTTTTTTTTTTAAATACCTCTTCTGTTTTTTGCCTGCACACATAATCCAAAATAGAAAAGTTTATAATACACCCCCTAACCAGTTTTGGGTATGGGCGAAGAATACGCTATAGAAGTAGAGAAACTGGTAAAAAAGTTCAAATCAGTTACAGCAGTAAACAATGTATCATTCTCTGTAAAGCCGGGTGAGATGTTTGCCTTCCTTGGCCCGAACGGGGCTGGAAAGACAACGACAATCAAGATGCTGACAACCCTGCTTTGCCCAACCTCTGGAACATTGCGCGTAAATGGCCATGACCCTTGCACGCACCAGGATATGGTTAGGAAGTCATTCGGCATTGTATTCCAGGACCCCAGCCTTGATGATGATTTGACTGCGTTTGAAAACCTTGAGTTCCATGGGGTTTTGTACCATGTTCCAAAGCAAATAAGGCGGGAGAGGATAAAGAACCTGCTTAAGTTTGTAGAACTCTGGGACAGAAAGGATGACCTTGTCAAGACTTTCTCCGGAGGAATGAAGAGGAGGCTTGAGATTGCGCGAGGCTTAATACACCATCCGCACATACTTTTCCTTGACGAACCAACCCTTGGCCTTGACCCGCAGACGCGCAACCACATGTGGGAATATGTCAGGAAATTAAACCAAGAGGAAAAGATGACTGTATTCTTCACAACCCATTATATGGAAGAGGCAGCAAAGATGGCTGGCAGGATTGCTATCATTGACCATGGAAAAATCATAATCCAGGGAACTCTTAGCGAATTAACAAAGAAAACCAAGACTAATAACCTCGAAGAGGCATTCCTCAAGCTGACAGGAAATACGCTTAGGGATGAATCTGCATCCTCTGTTGACAAATTGAGGCAAAGGAGGGCCATGAGGCACTGAAATGGGAGCAGTATACGTTATGTGGCTTCGCCAGATAAAAAAGTACTGGAGAAGCAAGCCCAGGATGATTGGCTCGCTTGGGCAACCTATACTATTCCTAGTAGCCTTGGGCTTTGGCTTTGGGGCAATCTACCAAAAGGCAGGCGGCGGAAACTACCTGCAGTTCCTTGCGCCCGGCATTATAGTAATGAGCATCCTGTTCACAGCCATGTTTACAGGCATTGAAGTTATCTGGGACAGGCAGTTTGGATTCTTGAAAGAAACGCTTGTTGCGCCAGTTCCAAGGCTGCAAATCATGATTGGAAGAACACTTGGCGGAGCAACAGTGTCAATGATTCAGGGAATTATTGTTGGCATTATCAGCCTATTAATCGGCTTTAAGATAACAAACTGGTATGCAATTCCCCTTGCGCTTGTATTTATGTTCCTTGTGGCAATGGCATTTACTGCATTTGGCACAGCAATTGCATCAAGAATGCAGGACATGACTGCATTCCCTCTAATTATCAACTTCCTTATCATGCCAATATTCTTTTTGTCAGGAGCTCTATTCCCGCTCGAGGGCTTGCCAAGTGGCATTAATCTTGTTGTAAAGCTAAATCCGCTCAGCTATGGCGTAGATGGAGTCCGCGCAGCGTTGACCGGCGTTTCACAGATGGGAATAGCACTCGACTTTGGAGTTATTGTTGTTACAACAGCATTATTGTCTGTTCTCGGCAGCTGGCTGTTCTCAAAGATAGAGATATAATCCAGTGCAAGTATCCCCCTATATGGAGCCTGTCAGAACCCCATCCATCTGTCTATGTCCTTTGCAACGCCTTCAAGGTCAGAGTATGAACGCTCAATGTCCTTCTTCAGCTCGTTGATGAGGATTGACAGGGAATTCTCCCTCAGCAGGTACCTGTTTGCCTCTGAGACAACAATGCCTGCCTCGACCAGCTTGTTTATGTGGTGTATGATTGTGCCTCTTGACAGATTAAGTCTTGCTGCCAGCTCGTCGCTTGTAAGGCCATGGCCCTTCCTCGCTGCCTTGAGCAGCTCAACAAAAATGCGGTAGCAGCTTGAGTCCTTGTCGCGCAGGTTGAACAGGCCAAGAGAAGAGCCGAACCAGCGCAGTTCCTCATTGACATCATTCACAACAGGCTTCCTTATCTTGATGATTGTGATCCTGCGGTAAACATTGCTCATAGAATGGCCTGTAGGGCTTCTAGTATTTAAATTTTCGCTGAAAAATGCGGAAACCGAAATAAACAGGGAGCTAACTTCCATAAGGTTTATATACCAGTAGTTCATTCTAACAGTATTCCGTTGAGTTAAGCTCAACAGAACAAGCAGGAAAAAACAAACAATATATACAAGCTCCACCATGGAATTGGAGGGGTGTGACTGATGGCAGAAACAAAGGATGCAAAGCAGGAAGAAGCAAAGCCAGGGAAAGATAAGATTGTCAAAGTTTCTGAAAAAGAGATACTGGATTATCATACAAGGATTGCAGAACTGACTGAGATGCTGCAGCGCCTTCAGGCAGAGTTCCAGAACTACAGAAAGCGCGTTGATGCAGAAAAGTGCGATTTCATCAAATGCTCAAACGCAGAACTGATACTCAGGCTGCTGCCAATAATTGACAGCTTTGAAATGGCACTGAAGAACACTGCAAAGCACTCTGACTTTGTCAAGGGCATTGAACTCATATATTCACAGCTCTATGATGTGCTGGAAAAGGAAGGCATACGGAGGATTGAGACCACAAACAGGAAGTTTGACCACAACCTGCACGAGGTTATGCTGGTAGCTGAGAGCGATGCAGAGCCGGACACAATCATTGAAGAGCTCCAGCCAGGATATACACTCAACAGCAGAGTCCTGAGACCCGCCAAGGTTAAAATCAGTAAAAAGAAGGTGCAAAAATGAAGCAAACAGAATCAGTCATAACAAGGCTTACGCCAGAGGATGTTGTCCTTAAGCTCGGCGAAAAGTGCAGCAGGGACGGCAAGTGCTGCTCATTTGACGCAGGCATTGTGCTGAAGCACGAGGTTGACGGGCTTGCAAAGAAGCTTAACGTGACCAGGGAAGAGATGATTAATAATTTCCTTGAGGAGGTTGAGAGGTTCAATACAAAGCACTATAAGTTCAAGACAATCCGGGAAAAGGGCAAGCCCTATGGCAAGTGCATTTTCCTGAACGGCAATGATTGCTCCATACACCAGCACAAGCCCTTGCACTGCAGGGTGGGCAACTGCTCTGAGCATGGAGAGACACTGAGTATCTGGTTCACGCTTAACCATTTTGTCAACCCACTCGACCCGGAGTCTATAAGGCAGTGGGCGGTTTACCTTAAAACACATCCCACAATCCCCGGCGGCAACCTGGAGGAGCTGGTGCCTGACAAGGATAGGCTGAGGAAAATACTCAGCTATGAGATATTCAGGTAAATCACAGGAATCATTTTGAAGCGGCAGGAGGCCCGGCTGCACCTTCCCGGGCTGCCTGCCATTCATACTGAAAAATATTGAAAACAAATTTACAAACAATACGTGAGGAGGAATAAACATGGGAAAGGAAAAAATTATCGGAATTGACCTTGGAACAAGCAACAGCGCAGCATCTGTGCTGCAGGCAGGCAAGCCTGTGATTATACCCAGCGCAGAGGGCACAACCCAGTATGGCAAGGCATTCCCTTCTGTAGTTGCATTTACAAAGGAAAGCCAGCTGCTGGTTGGAGAGCCGGCGCGAAGGCAGGCTGTCAGCAACCCTGAAGGCACAATAACCGCTGCAAAGCGGAAGATGGGGACAAAATTCAAATATAATATTCACGGAAAAGAGTATACCCCACAGCAGATTTCTGCGTTCATCCTTCAGAAAATAAAGAAGGACGCTGAGGAGTTTATCGGAGAGCCGGTCAACAAGGCAGTCATCACCTGCCCTGCATATTTTGACGATGACCAGAGGCAGGCAACAAAGGATGCAGGCACAATTGCAGGCCTTGAGGTTGTGAGAATCATAAACGAGCCCACAGCTGCAGCGCTGGCCTACGGCCTTGACAAGTCACAGAAGGAGATAACAATACTTGTGTTTGACTTTGGCGGCGGAACACTGGATGTCACAGTCATGGAGTTCGGCGAGGGAGTCTTTGAGGTAAAGTCCACAAGCGGAGACACCCAGCTGGGCGGCACTGACATGGACGCTGCGCTGATGAAGTTCATCATTGAGGATTTCAAGAAGAAAAAGGGCGTTGACCTGAGCGAGGACGATGTGGCAATGCAGAGGTTAAGGGAAGCTGCAGAAAAGGCAAAGATTGAGCTGTCCACTGTAATGGAGACAGAGCTTAACATACCATTCATAACAGAGAAGGACGGCGCGCCCGTGCACCTGCAGATGAAGCTCAACAGGGCAAAGCTCGAGGAGATTGTAGAGCCGATTGTGCAGAAATGCAAGAAGCCAACAGAGCAGGCAATGAAGGATGCAAAGCTCGAATCAAAGGGCATTGACAAGATAATCCTTGTCGGCGGCCCCACACGAATGCCAATTGTCAGGAAGTTTGTTGAAGATTTCTTTGGCAAGAAGGCAGAAAGGGGCGTTGACCCAATGGAGTGCGTTGCCCAGGGCGCGGCAATCCAGGCAGGTGTGCTGGCAGGAGAGGTAAAGGACATACTGCTGCTTGATGTTACACCGCTGACTCTCGGAATTGAGACGCTTGGCGGAGTGCGCACGCAGCTCATCTCAAGGAACACCACCATCCCCACAAAGAAAAGCCAGATATTCTCAACAGCAGCTGACAACCAGCCTGCAGTCACCATCAACGTGCTGCAGGGCGAAAGGCCAATGGCAGCTGACTGCAAGAGCCTGGGCAGGTTTGACCTGGTTGGAATACCTCCTGCTCCAAGGGGCATTCCTCAGATTGAGGTCACGTTTGACATTGATGCAAACGGCTTAATCCACGTGAACGCAAAGGACCTGGGAACAAGCAGGGAGCAGAGCATAAGGATAACTGCCAGCCAGAAGCTGAGCGAGGACGAGGTTGAGCGCATGAGGAAGGATGCAGAGATGCACGCTGACGAGGACAAGAAGCGGGCAGAGTCTGTTGAAACCATCAACCAGGCAGATGCGCTGGTCTACTCAACAAAAAAGCTCTTCAAGGACTTTGAGGGCAAGGTTGACAGCAAGGAGCTGGAAACAGTCAAAGGAAAAATCATGGAGCTCGAGGAGCTGCTCAAGCCGGAGAAGAAGGATGCTGACAAGATAAAGTCCAAGATGGACGAGGTCAACGAGCTTGTGCAGAAGATGTCAACTGACATGTACCAGAAGGTTGCGGCAGAGCAGGCCAAGAGGCAGCAACAGACATCAGGCGGCTCTGGCGGCCAGGGCGGAACCGGCGGTGCAGGCGCAGGTTACGAGGATGAAGGCCAGGAAGCTGAAGCGGAGCCAAAGCCCAAAAGAAAAGGCAAAGACAAGGTAGTTGACGCTGACTTCAATGTGGAAGGCGAGGCAAAGAAAAAGAAAAAATAAATTTTTTTACTTTTGTTCATTTGTGAAGGTGCATTAATGGAAACAAAAGCAGTAATATTTGACTACGACGGCGTTCTCATGGATAGCCTGGGGCTTGTCTACAAATGCTATGAGGACATAACAAAGGAATTTGACAATGAAATCCTAAAAAAGCTCAGCGGAAAGTTTGACATTGCTGACATTGACTGGAGGATTACCCTTGCAAACGCAGGAATAACACGGCCTGAAGATGTAAAACGGGTTGTTGAGATTTTCTGGAAGTCCTGGAAGGAGAATGAGCACCTGCTTAAGCCAATAGCCGGCATCAAGCCTGTGCTTGAAAAGCTTAGCAAAAAATATCAGCTGGGCATTGCCTCAAACAACTGGGAGAAATCCATAAGTGCTTCGCTTGAGCAGTTTGGCCTGGCTGGTTTTTTCAAGTCCATTGCAGGGGGAGGAGACAAGCAGATGTTCAAGCCTGAGCCAGAGCTGCTCCTGCACTGTATGAAGGAGCTTGGCGCTAAGCCGGCAGAGTCAGTCTACATCGGCGACATGGACGGCGACATAATCGCGGCAAGGAATGCAAAGTGCAAAAAGGCAATTGCAGTTACATTCGGCTTCCACAGCCATGAAAAGCTGCTGAAGCTGAAACCGGACGTAATCGTCCACAAGCCAGAAGAACTGCTGGAGGCAGTGAGATGAAACTTCCCACACGACAGCAGTGCCTTGCAATGCTGAAGCATTACAGTATGCCGCGTAACATGCTTGAGCACACAAAAGGCGTTGCCAAAGTTGCAGTAACAATTACAAAAGCGATGAATCGGGCAGGGCAAAAGATTGATGTTAATCTTATTGAAAGGGCTGCGCTCCTGCACGACATCATGAAAATTGCCCGGATTAATGAGCAGAGCTTTCAAAAGCTTGGCTTAACCGGCAGCAAACTGCAGATGTGGAAAACACTGCGCGGGAAATATGGCAATACTGGTCATGCAAAAGCAGCATTCCTGGAATTGAAAGCAAAGTACCCTGAACTGGCATTGGTTGTTAAGAAACATAATTACAATGCAATGCAGCACCCAAAAAAGTTATCCATTGAGCAAAAAATCCTGAATTATGCTGATAAAAGGTTTGAGGATTATTCAACTGTGCCGTTGCACAAGAGATTTAACAGTTTCAGCAAGAGGTACGGCGGCAAAAAGAGCGAAAAAGAGATTATGAAAATAAATCAGAATTACTTTTTGCTTGAAAAGCAAATCTTTAAGAACCTCGATATAACTCCCGAGGACATTAATTTCAAATCAAAATGGCAGCCAAAAAAGACTATTACGAAATCCTTGGAGTAAGCAGGGACGCATCCAGGGATGACATAAGGAAGGCCTACAAGAGGCTTGCAAAGAAGCACCACCCTGACCTGAACAAGGAGGCAGGCTCTGCTGAGAAGTTCAAAGAAATCAACGAGGCTGCTGCTGTGCTCGGCGATGACAAGAAGCGGGAGCAGTACGACCGCTTTGGCACAGCTGCCGAGGGCATGGGCATGGGTGGCGGCGAGGGCTTTGGAGGCTTTGACTTCTCTGATTTCACGTCAGGCTTTGACAGCCATGAGTTCAGCTTTGATGACCTGTTTGACGGCCTGTTTGGCAGAGGGCCGTTTGCCAGGGAGCAGAGAAGGACTGCAAAGCCCAGGAGGGGCTCTGACCTTGCTCTAGAGGTTGAGGTAACGCTTGAGGAGGCTGCGGCAGGAGCCACAAAGACAATCAATGTGCCGCGCTACGAGCAGTGCGAAGAATGCAGCGGCAGTGGCGCAAAGAGCAGTTCTGACATTGAGACCTGCCCTGACTGTGAAGGCACAGGCCACATCCAGACAACAAGAAGGATGCCGTTTGGCATATTCCAGACAACCCAGGTGTGCGCAAGGTGCCGCGGCCAGGGAAAAATAATCACAAAGCCGTGCAAATCCTGCGCAGGCAGGGGCAGGGTCAAGGAGACCAGGAAGATTGACGTCAAAATCCCAGCAGGCATTGAGGATGACATGAGGCTCAGGCTTGCTGGAGAAGGCGAGGCAGGAGAGCATGCAGGGGAAAAGGGCGACCTCTATGTTATTGTGAGAATAAAACAGCACGAATTCTTTGAAAGAGAAGGAAACGACCTTTACTGCGAGGTGCCAATCTCATTTGTGCAGGCAACGCTTGGCGCAGAAATAAGGGTTCCCACAATTGACGGCAGCGCAAAGCTGAAAATCCCGCCGGGCACGCAGACAAACACCCTTTTCAGGATGAATGGCAAGGGAATGCCTGGCATGAACGGCTATGGCGAGGGAGACCAGCTTGTAAGGGTTGTGGTGCAGACGCCAAAGCACCTCAGCAAAAGGCAGAGAGAGCTGCTTGACGAGTTTTCCGACGAGAGCGGGGATGACGTCCAGCCGCAGAAAAATTTCTTTGAAAGGCTGAAGGGTTCATTTGGCAAATGAAGATTTAGCAAAGCTTAAATACATGTTCCGCCATAAATAAGCCAAGAGGTGGTTGGCATGTCTTTCCTGACAAAATTGTTTGAAAGGCAAAAGGCGGCAGAGGATTCTGACAGGATTGTTATTATCACGCCAGCCAAAGGCAGCATCAATGACGACGAGTTCGCAATCCTGAAGGATGCGCCGGCAAAGGCCAGATCACTTAAGGAGAAGTTTGAGTGCAGCTGCGGCTTCAGCTTTGAAATGGACCCGGCAAAAGTGCCGAAGGTAATCTGCCCCTGGTGCAGCAAGATACTCAAGAACAACGAGCTGTAGGAGGTATCCAAAATGGAAACACCCGGCTATTGGAATGATGACGATGATGATGACAGCGGGGACGGCGACAATCCCTTGGACCAGTAGAATTCTTTTAAGTTACTAATCTTACTCTTTATTCAGGTGCTCTTCCTTAAAGATAATGAAGCATTTCTGGCAGAGGTACATATACTTATCATTGCCCACAACATCGCCGCCGCAAAGCGGGCATCCACCTTTTACAGTAACCATTTTTTCCACTCCTTGGGCATTCTGGCTTCAACCAGGGTTTTTATATTTTTTCGTGATAATCCCGGAAATCTGCGTCAGAACGCCTGCGGGCAGGAAACTTATTCCCTTATGTGAATCGTTGTGTCCGGCCTCTTCAGCCTGACAACTTCAACGCCTGCTTCCTTGAATACCCCGGCTGCTTCAGGGTCATCATATTCTGCAAAGCTGACAAACCGCTTTATTCTTGCATTGACAATCATCTTTGCGCACAGGCCGCACATTGAGTGTGTGCAATACATTGTCGCGCCCTCAATATTGACACCGTGCAGCGCAGCCTGGATAATGGCATTCTGCTCTGCATGGATTGCCCTGCACACGTCATGGCCCTCCCCATGCTCAATACCCCTTTCATCCTTAAGGCAACCGAGCTCAAGGCAGTCCTTCAGCCCTGCAGCAGCGCCGTTGTAGCCTGTTGTGAGAATCTGCTTGTTCTTTGCAATAACCGCGCCAATGTGGTGCCTCCTGCATGTGCTCCTTTCTGCAACCAGCATTGCTATCTTAAGGAAATATTCATCCCAGCCCATTCTTGGCTGCACTTCACGCCTGAACGCATTACCCATTTAATCCACCTATTATCCTGTCAACCTGGGCATAAAGCTCTTTTATGGTGCCTGTGTTTATGACAGTATAGTCTGCCTTGGCAATGGGGCCGGCTATATTAAGGTTTTCTATCTGCGCCCTGTCCCTTGACTCAAGCTCTTTTGCAGTGAGGCTCCGGTATTTTCTCTCTGCCATCCTTTTCTGCCTCAGGTCTGTCCCTGCAAACACTGCAGCTACGCGCATGCTGTCCCCAAACTCTCCCCTAAGCAGCAGGTATTCCTCCCAGGAGTACATTGATTCAACAACAACATTGCCACTGCTGAGCGCAGCCCTGATTTTAGGCAGCGCCCTCTTTGCATAGGCGGCCATGCCCTCCTTCTTCCGGATATCCTCGCGGACCATCCGTTCATTCTTCTCATTGACTTCAAGGCTGCGCTTCTTCATCTCCTCAAATGTGGCTTCGCCGAGATATATTCTCTTCCAGCCCTTCTTCTCCAGATATTCAACCACGGTTGTTTTTCCAGAGCCTGCAAGGCCTACAACTGCTAGCACACACCCCATAATAATGGGAGAAAATTCAGGGATATTTAAAGATATCTGGATGAAAAAACATTATCCTACGGAATAATTACCATCCCAGAGTAATCTCAAAAACATAGATTTATAAATCTTAATTGAAACATCCTAAAATAAAATGATAGACCCGCACGTGCATTGCAGGGATGGAAGCCAATCCTACAAGGAAACAATAGGGCATGCGCTAGGGGTTGCAGGCAGGGCCGGGCTTTCAGCAATTTTTGACATGCCCAACACAGACCCGCCGATAACCACCAGGCAGCGTGTTGAGGAAAGGCTTGATATAGCTGACAGGGCAATGGCAGTTCTTGGCAATGGCGTTGTCTATGGCCTGTATGTTGGCATTACTCCAGACCCTGAACAGGTAAAAGAGGCAGTTGCCTGCTGGAAAGACTTTTTTCCAAGGGTTGTTGGCCTGAAGATGTTTGCAGGCCGCTCTGTGGGAGACATGACTGTAATCAAGGAGGAGGAGCAGCAAAAGGTATATGAGGTGCTTGCAGGGGAAGGCTTCACCGGAGTGCTGGCTGTGCACTGCGAAAAAGAGCATTACATTAAACCAGGCCTTTGGAATCCTGCAAATCCCAGGTCGCACTCACTGGCGCGGCCGCCGGTGTCAGAGATAGCGTCTATCGAGGACCAAATCTTTTTTGCCTTGAAGGCTGGCTTTAACGGAGTGCTTCATATTGCCCATATTTCTGTGCCTGATTCTGTTGCGCTCGTTGCCAGAGAGCAAACAACTTCACATTTTCAAATCACCTGCGGCGCAACACCGCACCACTGCATGCTTAGCTATGAAGATATTCCTGACTCAAAAGAGGGATTGTTATACAAGGTCAATCCTCCGCTTAGGAACAGGGAATCAAGAGATGAAATGCTTACTCTGCTCAAAAAGGGGTTTATTAACTGGATAGAGTCAGACCATGCCCCTCACACCTTAAATGAAAAGCTGGAGCAGCCGTATCTTTCAGGCTTCCCGGGGCTGCCATTCTATCCCCACTTCATAATGCACCTGAGAAAAAACGGATTCTCCGAAGAGCAGATAAGGGATTTGACGCACAGGAACATTTGCAAAACCTTTGGCATTGACATTAAACTTCCTGAAATTAGTAAAACTCCTAAATTGGAACTCCACTGGGAATATGAAGTGGACGTGTATATAAACCGGAGAGAACAGATGAGGGGGATTTAAAATGGCAGCGATTGAAAAGCAAATGATTGGGGATAAGCTGGTGATGCCTTTTACAATACCCTCAGGGATTGTTACAACAGAGCCATCCTGCCTTGAGAGTATTGCCTGGGAGGTTCCAGAGATAGGAATCCTCACCACAAAAAGCATTGGGCCTGAGCCAAGGGCCGGAAACAGGGAACCGATTTTTGCGCAGTATGCCCCGCACTGTTTTATAAACGCAGTCGGCCTCACAAACCCCGGCGCAGAGGAGTTTGCAAGAAAGCTTTCCGGGATTAGTCTTCCTAGCGACAAATTTTTGCTCATTTCAATCTTTGGCAAGAATGCAGAGGAATTCGTATATGTTGCGAGGACACTCGGGGAATTTGCAGACGGGTTTGAGCTGAATTTGTCATGCCCGCATGCAAAGGGCTATGGCATGCAGCTGGGCCAGGACCCTGCGATTGTCGCTGAGATTGTTGGCGCTGTGAAAAATGTTACACAAAAACCAATCTTCGCAAAATTAACTCCTAATGCTGCCAGCATTGGTGACATTGCAAAGGCAGCAATGGATACCGGCGCCTATGGCTTGACTGCAATCAATACAGTTGGGCCAGGGGCTTATATGTTTGATGACCATTATGTTTTGACAAACAAGGTTGGAGGCCTGTCAGGCAGGGGCATTACTCCTATTGGGATTAAGGCTGTAAAAGATATAACCGAAAAGCTTGGCAATGTCCCCATTATTGGCATGGGGGGAATCTCCACCGCTGATGATGTCCGTGCGTATGCAAGGGCAGGAGCTACATACTTCGGCATTGGCAGTGCGCTTGCAGGAATGACTGAGGAGGATATTCAAGGATATTTCCCTTCGCTGATTCATGATTTAAGGCAAGGCACAAACATCGCAGCCGGGCTCATTCATTATGTGGATATGACACCCCGACCTTTCAAAGTTGCAAACAGAATCGACCTTGCCCCTGATTTCCATGTGCTTGAGATGTCATCCGGGCTTAAGGCTTTGCCGGGCCAGTTTGTGTTTGCATATATTCCAGATAAAGGAGAGAAACCATTCTCGGTTATGGACACTGAGCCGCTGACAATTGGTTTCCTTGGGAGGGGCTGCTTTACAAAAGAGCTGTCACAGCTGAAAGCAGGCGATACGCTTTATTTCAGGGGACCTCATGGCAGTGAGCTTGATGTTCCGCCAGATGAGAAAGTCGTCCTTGTCGGCGGGGGCAGCGGCATCTGCGGGATATATCAGTTCGCAAAGGAACACCCTGGTGCGCAAATCTTCGTGGGAGCAAAGGACAAAGACCACATACCCTTCCTGGACAGATTAAATCAATACGGGAAAGTGCATATTGCCACAGAGGACGGCTCTCTTGGCTATCATGGCATGATAACAGGGTTATTGGAAAAAGAATTAGGGGAGGGCACTTTTATCATCAACTGCGGGCCAGCGCCAATGGTTGGAGCAGTGCTGCCGATTGAGCAAAGGTTTGCAGAGCGAGCAAAAATCTTCTCCTCAATTGAATATATGACTCGCTGCGGCGTTGGCATCTGTGGAAGCTGCGCTGACAATAACGGAAAGAGAACCTGTGTTGAAGGTCCGTTCTCATGAATGTGTGCAGTAAATAAGAAACAGCAGAACTATTTTATTTCTTTTTGGAGATTATTTTATTCATCTCCTTGACCATTTCGTCAATCTCTTTCTCGGGCATGCCGTGCGCCACTGCTCCCTGCTCTATTGTCTCAGAGGCAGCCATGTGGCAGCCGATGCAGTGCAAGCCGGACATTAGCATTATCTGCGCAGTCTGCGGGTACTTCTGCAGCACATCGCCAAAGGTCATATCTTTTGTGATTGTGGGTTTTGCTGCCATTTTACTGCTTGGCCACCTTTATTGCCTCTGCAGGGCATGATTCTGCAGCCTCGTTCGCGCACTTTGCGTCAGCATCATCAACTTCAGCCTTTTTCGGGTGGACCTTCATCTCATCCTCGTTGAGCTCAAAGAGCTTTGGGCACAACGAGGCGCAGGCTCCGCAGCCAATGCATGCTTCCTTGTCCACTGTTATCTTGTATTTTGCCATAATTATCAACTCCCTATACTCCGATTGGAAGCAGGTTGTTTTTATATCTTTCGCTAATCAGGCACGGGTGCAAAGGGCAAACTTTAAATATGATTAATCAAAAACACCAGCGTAAACACATTTGGAGGTGCTTCCTATGGGAAAGAATGATGAAGACAGCTATGATGAAGATTTAGAGGACGAGGACGAAGACGAGGAAACCAAGAAGGACAGTGAAAAGGAAGAGGATCCGGATGATGAGGAAGAGAAGTTCGGCGAGGACGAGGATTACGATAAGGAAGAGGAAGAAACCGACGAAGAGCCGAAAGAGGAGGAGGAGAAGCCAAAGAGAAAAGGCAGGAAATAAACACCTTCTTTTTTCTATTTCTCTATTTTTTTGAATTCTTTATTCTTATTGAATTCTTAAGAACTGTGGTATTGAACTGTTTTCTTTAAGTGGGTTGAATTTTTCAATCTCATCATCCTTAAGCGGCAGCACGCTCCTGGAGACAAGCGCGTTGAGCGAATAGGGCACCCTGACAAGCCGCTTTGTGCCGTCAGAGACCCAGCGGTCAAATGCAAAGCGTTTGAACTCTTCATTGAGCTCTGCCCTTTCCTGCTTGGTCAGCTTAAACGCAGCCTCATCATGCACATGCACATGGCAGCCCCTGCCTGAATATGCAAGCTCAATGTCCCTGAACCTGCCAGCCAGAAGCTTTTTCATCTCCAGCCCCTGCCTCAGCGCCATGCCCAAGCATGTGGGGCAGAAATTGGGATATTCCTTCTTGCCGCAGTCAGGGCACTCAATGTTTTCCGGGTCAATGTCGAATATCAGCTCCTGGCCAAGGAAGTTATCGCACTCCCAGCACTTCTCAAACCTGAAGCAGCCTGCGCATTTCGCCGGGTCCCTGTAAACATTGCGGTCATAGTATAGGTCCTCAGGCAGGTAGAAAATCGCCTTCTCCCTGAGCTGCTCCAAAGTAAGATTTGGCCTGAGTATTATTATCCTGTTGAACTTTTTCTTCAGCTCAGGCCGGTATATCCCTGTCTCAGTGCCTATGTCAAGGCAAAAATACTGTGGGAATTTGCGAAACCATATCTTCAGCTTCTGAATGTCAAACTCTTTCTCATAGAATTCCTTGCGGTCTTCAAGGTTTGAAATCCTGAAACCAAACTCAGCCATGCTATACCAGCTCCACTGTTTCAAAGAAGGGTTTGAGAATCTTCTGAATCTTCTCCAGTTCTGTTATATGGTATGGCTGCTTTCCCATCATGCCTTTGTCAACCAGCGGCACATCAGACCTGAACTGCTGCAGCACGAACTTTTTTGCGCCCTTCAGCCAGGCGCCGATTTTCTTTGCATCCCCCTCATCGTAAAAGCCAGGCACAACAGTGCTGCGGAACTCATAGTCAACCCTGCCCTCCATGAGCAGCTTTGCTGTCTCCTTAATACTTTCCAGGTTTACCTTTACTCCGGCAGCCGCATCATACCTGCCCGGGCTGGTCTTAATGTCCATTGCAATGTAATCCACAAGCTTTTTGCCAATCAGCTCCCTTATCATTGCCGGGTTAGTGCCGTTGGTGTCAAGCTTCACAAGCAGGCCCATCTGCTTCAGCTTTGCGCAGAACTCAGGCAGGTCATGGTATATTGTGGGCTCGCCGCCTGATATGCAGACGCCGTCAATCCACTTTTTCTTCTCCCTGAGAAAATCAAAAACCTCATTCTCATCCATGGTGGGGATGGTGGCAAAGTTCAGCACCAGGTCAGGGTTATGGCAGTAGCCGCACCTGAAGTTGCAGTTGCCCACGAAAACCGTGGAGACTAGGTTAGGCGGATAGTCCACCATGGATGTCTTCTGCACGCCCTTTATCAGCATTTTAAACAGCAATGGTCTCGCAGGCTTCAGCTTTCTTGAAGTCCTTGGCAAGAGCCTTCTGCTCGCTGAATGTCTTCCTGAACCTGAACTCCTCCTGCTTGCCCTTGTTCCAGTTCTGCGTAGGCCTGTAGTAGCCGACAATCCTGCTGTATACCTCACATTCCTTCTCGCATTTGGGGCACACTGGCACCTGGCCGCTCATGTAGCCGTGGTCGCGGCAGATGCTGAATGTGGGCGTTATTGAGAAATACGGTATTCTGGTGTTCTCCGCAATCTTTCTCACCAGTTTCTTGCACGCCTCTCCGCTGCTTATCTTCTCTCCGATGAATGTGTGGAATATTGTTCCTCCTGTATACAGTGGCTGTATGTCGTTCTGGTGCTCCAGCGCCATTATCAGGTCATCTGTGTGGTCAACCGGAATCTGGGTGCTGTTGGTCAGGAACGGCTCCTTATCGCCTGAGGTTATTATGTCGGGATACATTTCCTTGTCCAGCAGGGCAAACCTGTAGGCAGTTGACTCTGCCGGCGTTGCCTCAAGGTTGTAGAGTCTTCCTGTTTCCTGCTGGAACTGCTTGACCTTCTGCCTCATGAAATTCAGTGTCCTGATTGTAAGCTCCTTGCCTTCGGGGGTTGTTATGTCCTTGCCAATGAGGTTAAGGCAGCACTCATTCATGCCGCACAGCCCGATTGTTGAGAAGTGGTTGTTGAAGTTGCCCAGATACCTCTTTGCATAGGGCATCAGTCCGTTTTCCATGTTCTTGTTGACAATCTCCCTTTTGGTCTCAAGGGAGGTTTTTGCAAGGTTCATGTAGAAGCCGAGCTTGTCCAAGAATTCCTGCTCATTCTTTGCCTCATAGCCCATCCTGTTGAGGTTCATTGTCACAACACCCAGCGAGCCTGTGCTGTCTCCCGGCGCGAAAAGGTGGCCGGGCCTGTTGATGAGCTCTGTCTGGTCAAGGTTAAGCCTGCAGCACATTGCGCGAATTGACCTTGGGTCCAGGCCGCTGCCCACATAGTTCTGGAAATAGGGCATGCCATACTTGGCAGTTGCCTCAAACAGCAGGTTTGCATTCTCACTGTCCCAGTTGAAGTCCTTTGTAATATTATAGGTTGGAATTGGGAATGAGAATATCCTTCCGTTGGCATCCCCTCCCATCATTACCTCAAGGAACGCCCTGTTGACCATGTCCATCTCCTTCTGGCAGTCCCCATAGGTGAAGTCCATATACTTGCCGCCGACAACTGCCTTTTCCTTCTTCAGATCCACAGGGACAATCCAGTCAAAGGTCAGGTTGGAGAAGGGATATTGGCTTCCCCACCTTGACGGAATGTTCAATGAATATACAAGCTCCTGCATGTTCTGCTTTATCTCATCATAGGAGAGGTTGTCCACCTTGACAAATGGCGCAAGATAGGTGTCAACGCTTGAGAATGCCTGCGCTCCTGCAAATTCCATCTGCAGGCAGCCAATGTAGTTGACCATCTGGTGGATTACAACCCTCATATGCTTTGCCGGCTTTGCGTCAACCTTGTTTCTCACTCCTCCAAAGCCCCAGAGCAGCAGGTTCTTCAGTGACCAGCCTGCGCAGTAGCCGATAAAGCCGTGGGTTATGTCGTGTATGTGTATGTAGCCTTTTGCATGGGCCTCTGCAATCTCTTTGGTGTAAATCTCATTCATGGTGTAGTTGGCAATCATCCTGCCTGCAGTGAACAGCAGCAGGCCCGAGAATGAATACTGCTCATTGCTGTTCTCGTTCTTCCTCCAGCTGCTCTGGTTGAGATACTCAGAAATGGTATGGTTGACATCCATCAGGGCATTCCTTGTCTCCCTGATTTTCTGGTGCTGCTGCCTGTATAGGATATACGCTTTCGCGGTCTTTGCATGGCCGCTCTTCATGAGCACTTTTTCAACAACATCCTGGACTTCTTCAACTGTCGGGACGCTTTTTTCATCAAACTGATATTCTATGACTGCGGCAACCTTCTCAGCCAGTTTGTTAGCCTCTTCCTGGTCTTTTCCGCCAACAGCTGATGCTGCCTTGAATATGGCGTTTGCAATCTTCTGCTTGTCAAACTCTACTATCCTTCCGTCGCGCTTCCTTACTGTTTTGATGTGGCTCATTGCATACACCCCATTTACCTCTTTTTAATCAATTTCTTCATTTCGTCCTGGAAACTTGCAATGTCGGCAAACTCCCGGTAAACTGATGCGAACCTGATGTAGGCAACATGGTCAAGCGTCTTCAGCTTCCTCATGACCATCTCGCCGATTGTCGTGCTCTTAATCTCCTTTACTTCCCTGTCTCTTATCTCAGTCTCAATCTTGTCAACGGCTTGCTCGATTTTCTCAAGCTCAATTGGCCGCTTTTCGCAGGCTTTCAGTATGCCTTTCTTCAGCTTTTCGCGGTCAAATGGCTCCCTTCTGCCATCTTTCTTAACAACCACCATGTCACCGAGCTCTGCGCGCTCATAGGTTGTGAACCGGCGCTCGCACTTCAGGCACTCCCGCCTTCTTCTGGTGACTTCCTCATACTCGCCTGTCTCCCTGCTTTCCAGCACCTTGGTATCAGTTGACGGGCAGTAGGGGCATTTCATGGTTGCACACCATTATACACTATACACCACATATGGTGTCTGAGACGGGTTATATACACAATATCTTGTGTGCTACCCCTATTTAAACATTTCGGTTGTCAGTTATATATTTTCCCAGTGTTGTGATGGAAAAAATATAACTCAGAGAAAGTATAGGGCACTTTAAAAGCTTCACGCGCACCTCACAGAAATCAGAGATTTCTGGGATGCCAGAAATGCTACGCATTTCTGAGCATGTCCAGTGCTAATACCTATACAAATTCAGAAGCCCTTTCACCTGTGAGGAGAGGTGGTTGCATTCCTCTATGAGGCCAACCTCCCACTTGTAGGTGTGCACCCTGAAGACAAACCTGTCGAAGACTCCTCGCAGGAAGAAGAATATGGGCTTCTGCTCCCACCGCTTTTCATAGTCCGTCTCCATGGTGCCGATGATGGCAACCTTGATTTCGCCCTGGTTCATCCTGAGCTTGATGCCGTCCTTCTCAATCTCAACCTCCTGGATGTCCTCGCCGTCAATGTAAACCTTGGTGATATACTTTGCATAGTCTGTTATCTTCTTGTAGGGCTCGGCCTCAATATGGATGGACTTGCCGTGGGGCATGACTGTCTCATAGTTCTTCAGCTCGTGCTTGGTGTAGCCCTTCTCCATGAAGAAAAAGTCAATGAGCTTGTAGAGCTCAGTCAGGTCAAAGAGGCCCTTGTAGGCAATTGTCAGATGGTCAACAATTATTTTTCTTTCAACCATTTTTCACTCACGGCTTCCAGAAGTGGGCGAACTGGTTTCCGGCAGAACTAATATCCAGGTCCTGCTTTATAAGGTCCTCCAGTTCGTGGAATTCGTATTCGAACTTGTCGCCTTCCACATCCATCCTCTTCTTTATGACCTGCTTCATGTAAAATTTCCTCAATCCCCTGAGGAACGGGTTCTCCTCCCACTTGTTTGAATAGTCAAACTCAAACTCGGGCCTGATGGATGCCTTGAACCTGCAGCGCACCATCCTCTTTTTCTGCCCGTTGACCATAACCTCCACATCTGTCTTGTCCCATATCTGGAAATGAAGGATTATCCACCACTTGACAAACTCGTCCTCCTTCCGCCAGCATTTCATCTTGATTTCCTCTTCTGAGCCAACCGGGCTGGGGACTTTGGACTTGTGGTCCTCCTCGTGGAATTCATACCTCTTGTTGACGAACCAGTTGTGCACGTCAGTGTAGAGCTTCTCTAGGTCAAAGATGCCCTTCTTCTTGACGTACATTCTCTCGTCAGTACCAAGAATACATGCTTTTTCTGACATGGCACTGCATTTATGGGAACGCCCCTATTTAAGATTTACGATTTTCTGTATATTGAGATAGGTTTTGGTATATTGGAAATAAAATGCAGGTCAGAGCTTTCCCCTGCACTTCCTGCAAACCATGGAGTCACCTGACTTGAACAGCCGTTTGGTGTATTCTCCGCACAGGTCGCAGGTGCCCTCGTCTGAGCTGGGGTTTGAGACCGGCTTCCTATCCTCTTCCCTGAGCTCAATCCGCTCCACAAGAATATCAAACAGCGAGGGCTCAATCTTGAGGATGTCTTTCATCGTGAGCAGCCCGACCATCTTGCCGCCTTTGATGACAGGCAGGTGCCTTATGTTGAGGTCGCGCATCTTGACAATTGCATCATAAATGTCCTTGTCAGGCTCAATGGTGTAGAGCTTTGTCTCCATTATATTCTCCACCTTTGTTGACTTTGTGTCCATGCCAAGCGCAACAGCCTTCCTGACAATGTCCTGCTCTGAGAGTATACCCAGCAGCTTGTCTTTTGCGCCGATAATGATTCCGCCGACGTGCTGCTCCTTCATTATGCCTGCGCACTTCTGCAGCGTTGTGCCTGGCTCAACCATCACCGGCCTGCTGGTCATCACATCCCCGACTTTGAATCCAGTATCCATTGTTTGCACCCCTCCAATCCTCTTAAGTCAGGATGCTATAAATAGATTTCGGTTTTGAAAGTATCTATTTCCTGTTTTTGAGCCAGGGTATTCCCTTGTAGGCAATGAGCGCGCAGGCAACTATCACAACCCAGAAGACATCATTGCCAATCTTATGGAAAGAAAACAAAATTAGGTTAAGCAAAATAATTACAACAATTGCTATTGCAAAAATCTGGATGCTGCGTGCTTTCGGTTGCATGATAAGGAAACAGGTTAATAGTTGACCAGTATCTCCACGTCCTTGCCGAAGATATTCTTCAGGTCCTCGAATATGGGCTCCTTGATGAATGCCTTTGCAGGGATTTCAATCTTTGCCAGGCTGTGCTCCAGCTCCTCAAGGCTGCTCTTCTCAACAGGCCCCAGCCTGCCGTCTGCCTTCAGGACTGCCTTGGATATGGTTTTTTCCTCCTGGTCAATGTCGTGGATGATGAATGCAATCTTGTCCAGCAGCAGCACCTCGCCAAACTTTTCGCCGTGCTTGACCCTTATCTTTGTCCTTTCCAGCTCCCTCCCTCTTTTGCGCTGCATGAACTCAACCATGAACTTGATGAACTCCCTGCTGGTCTTGTCCACATTCTCAATGTCTGACCTGGAAAGCTTTTTCTGGTCATAGTCCTTCTTTGCCTTTACAATCTCCTTTAGCATCCTCAGGTATTTCTCAGGTATTATGCCCTTGGAAATAACCTCTGTCTCAAAGATGCCCACCATATCAATGTCTTTCACCTTCTCAACGCCTTCAAGCTTGAGTATGTCCCTTATTATTGTCACAATAGTATCATAGGTGTGCACCACATTGTCCTGCTCCTTCATCTTCTCAATCTGCGTGAACAGCCTCTGCAGCCTCTTCAGGTAGGCCTGGCCCTCCTGCATAATCTCGTCAATCTCCTTGCCCGACACATCCTTCCTTGTGCCGTGCTCAAGGTCCTTTCTCAGCGTAATGACATCCTGGAGAATCTTGATGTATTTCTCCTCAAGCAGCTTCTCCTTCTGGCAGAACACCTCCTTCATAAGGCCCGGTGTTTCCTTCGGTGTTGGCGGCGACACGCCGTAGAGCATGAGCGCTGCCTGCGAAGGCGTGACAATGGCGTAGAACACATCCTCCATGCCAATCTCCTTCAGCTTGAAATTGACCCGCTCAAGCATCTGCTCGCCTGAACTCATATACATGTCTATTGCTTCCCTTGACGGCTTGACTTTGCCCATCTTCAGCAGCTGCTTCCAGGGCATGAAAATTCCCCTGTCGTAGAACGGCACGCCGTCTCTCAGGAAGGTGAAGATGATTGGGTTTGCCTCCTTGATTGAGTCCCAGAAGTCTGTCAGAATGTAAACCTGTATGTTGAGCTTGTTCTTTATGCCTGTCAACTCACCTGCCTCAATGCCCATGCCTATGATTATTGCGCGGAGCTTGTCTTTCAGCTCAGCCCTTGTCATCTTCTTAACATCAGTGTCGTCAACCACAACGAAAACATCAACGTCTGACTCAGGCGTGGCCTTGCCCTGCACCAGGCTGCCTGCCAGCACATAGCTGACAATGTATTTCTCGAACTTCTTGAGAATCATCTCCTTGTGCAGCTCTGATATTTTTATGGCAGCCAGCATTCCTGTGTCATACACAGGCGCTGACATGGCAATCAGCTGCAGCAGCTCGACTTTGGCGTCATAGCATGCCTGCCAGAGTTCAGAGAGGATGATTACCTGCGGCGCCAGGTTCTTGTCAATGTCCTTTGCGTAGTTTTCAATGACAGAGGAGAGCTTGTTCTTCAGCTCATCCTTTGACAGCTGCTGGGAGTCATTGTCATCAACAAGGACAAGCACGTTTATCTTGTTCTTTTCCTCCTCTTTCAGGTCCTTCTGCTCCTTCATTGGCGGCAGCAGCGCAACCCCGCAGATGTACTTGCCGAACTTGTCAATAACCTTCTTCTTGAACTTTTCCAGCTTGTCCTTTATCTCCTTGAGCTTTTCCCTTGCCTCCTTGGGCAGCTCCTTTGGAAAATCAGCATCAGAAATCTCGTCAGCCTGCTCAGGCTCTTTAGCCTCTTTCTCTTCCTTGTTATTCTTCGCCATTATAAACTACCTCCTGTTTTTGTTAATAAATGTCACAGGTGGGTTATAAATCTCCATATTATATAAACATTCCCGGGTTTCATAATATAATATTGGGACATTTTTGTCAGTTGGTGTTTTATAGCAATAGTTTTAAATATTATCGGCTTAATTCTGTTCATCATGCTTGATTTCCTCAAAAACATCCTAGGCCAGGGCAAGAAAAAAGGCAGCGCCAGCCTGAAGCCTAATGAAGTGGAGCAGTTCATAGAGGAGAACGCAAAGAACAGGGTTGAAAATTTCAGGCAGCAGCTGCAGAAGAGGCTTAATTCAGTCAAGGCAGAGGTTGCCGCAGGCGCTGAAAGCCTTGCAAAGCTGGAAAAGGCAGAGCTGCGCAACAAGAAGATTGAGCAGAGGCTCATAAGCATAATGGAGGGCAACAGGAAAGCATATGTTGCCAAGGTTACAGCATTTTTCTCGCAGGTTAACCCGCCTGACAGTCCAGGGCCAGAGGAGATAAACAACTACACGGCAAAATACTGGGAGCAGCTCAGGCTGATGAGTAGCGCAACAGCAAAGCCCTATTATGTGCTGCAGGAGTTCTTTGCCCATGAGTCAAGGGATGTTGCCATCAGCATTAAAAAGACAGAACTGCTCATTAAGGAGATAGAGCAATTGAATGTAGAATCCCCCCTGAGGACTATAAAAGAGATTGGCAGCAGCAAGGACAGGCTTTCAAAGCACATCGGCCTTCAGACAGACCTCACTGTAAGGATAAGTGAGCTTGGGCAGGAAATAAGCCAGATGGAGGAGACAAAAAAAAGCATAGAAGCATTGATTGCCAAGGTCAGGGGTGGAGAAGGGTTTGAGGCATACAACAGGCTGCTGAAGGAGAGGGACGAGGCTGATGCCAGGATAAAAAAGCACAGGGACGAATTGGAGCAGATGTTTGCAGTGCTTGAGCGCTCCCTGCGGAAATACGAGCGCATGACACTGGAGCCAAAGGTTGTGCAGGAATATCTTGAGAACCCTGTCAGGGCGCTGAAGGATGATGAAGACTTTAAGATTATCGGGCTGCTGCAGAAGATGGGGCAGCTGCTGGCTGGGAACAAGATTGAGGAGAAGAAAAAGGAGAAGTGCATTGAGATAATAGGCCAGCTGAGCACGGACTACCTGTCTGCATTCCTTATCAGGCTAAAGGAACTTGAGGAGGAAAAGAGGGTAATACAGAACAATCTCAGCATGAACACAGTGATGCAGCAGCTGGGCGAGCTCAGCTACAAGCTGGAGCATCAGAATCAGAAAATACAGAGGGCAGACAAGGAGACTGCTGACACCAGGCAGAAGCTGGACAACCTGAAGATAGATGAATTGAAGAAAGAAATTGAGGAAAAACTGGCTGGGCTGACCGGGTTTGAGGTCCAGCTGGACATCAGCGAGTGAACTCGTTGATTAATTCTATGAACGTCGCTGCGCTCCACAGCTGCACAGGGCTGCCCTCTGGCTGCTGGCTCTCGGCAGAACTTAGCTCTGACATGTGGCCGACAGTGCCCATTTCAAGGATATCTCTGGTTGAGGCCTCAATAATCTTTTTCACATAGGGCATGAACTTCTGCCTGTTCACCCTTAGCATTGCAATTGCCGCAAGATGGTTTGCAAAGAACCAGGAGTCTCCCCGATGGTAGCTCTGGTTGTCCTCTCCGGTGTGATGCGGCTGGTAGAGCGGGGAATCATTTGCAATGGTTGCCAGGCCTCCCCAGCTGCACCAGAGCTTTTTCAGGCTGTTTTCAAACACAGCTTCCCACTCTGCTTTGCTGAGCAGGTTTGGATAGGCATAGCAGGCAATAAACACATTTGGCCTGGCTGTGAAATCACCCACGCCGTCAGCCAGCATGCTGTCTTTCAGGAAGCTCTCCCTCACATTTTTCTTCAGCTCATCCTCAAGCCGCCTGAACTTTTCCGGGCTTGTGCCTGTGAGCCTGCACAGCTTCTGCATCAGGGCATAGAGCCTGAGCCTCAGCGCCTGGATTTCAATCCTTGCGCCAGCCCGCGCATCGTCTGTGCCGGCTGGCTTTGTGTCCATCCATGTTTCCAGCGCCATGTTTGTGGCAAAGCCGTTATCTGTCCTGGATTTCAGCAGCGCTTCAACTGCCTTCTCAAGCCTTGCCCTAATCTCCATAAGGGTGTCTGCGTTGAGGCAGCTGTAAAGCTCTCCCTGTTTCCTGAGCCAGTCAATGAGCTCATCCAGCCTTACTGCAAGCCAGCCAATGCCGTCAGCGCATTCAAGCCCTGAGCCCGGCACCCTGTTGTTAAGGTCTCCGCTTTTGGTTATGCCTGCCAGCTGCCTAAGGATAACTTCCTTTGCAAAATCATGCTGCCTCTCAAGCATGAACGCCCTGAGCGAGACAAGCTCGTCCCTTGCCCAGAACTGGAAGAACCAGGGCAGGCCTGCGTAGAGGCCAGTTGCGCCGCCAATCTCCATGGCAAGGCTGTTTATTGATGCAGTTGCGCATTTCACAGCCATCCTTAGTTCGCTGTCCTTTACCCTGCTGGTTATTGCATAATCTTTCTTTGATTCAGCTATAAGCTTCTTTGCATTCCTGTGAAGCCGGTTGACCTTTTCCACAGCCTCTTCAAGGCTGTCTGACCAGGCAAAGCAGAGCCTTGCAGTGTAATTAACAGCAACCCTTAGGGCATTGTAGATATACAGCTCAGACGGGAAAGAGTTCCTCCCTTTGTCAGACTCATAGGACCAGTGCTGCCACTCGCCTGTTTTGTAGTATTCCTTTACGCCTTTTATTGCAAGATATAGCCTGTAGCTCTCCTCCTGCAGGTCGTTGTCCCTGTATTTTATGTATTCCACAATCATCAGGTCGCCCTGGGGATAGATTTTGTAAATCCTGCCCCTGTTGTCAAAATCGTAAATGCCTCTCATGTCAAGCATGAGCTGGGTGAAGCCCACAAACTTTTCCACCTCATAGATGAGGCCGTGCTCATTGAACCAGAACCTCTCCACAGCATTCCTGTAGCAGCGCTCAAAGCTGGAAAAGTTGTTTCTCAGCTCAAGGCACTCCTCATTCACAAGCCTGATGTCATCAATGATTTTGAAGAGAGCCCAGTCATCCCTGCCTTTCTGCTTCAGGAAATAGCTGCCCTGGAACCTGGATGAGTTGTATTCTGACGACAGGAAGAGGAACTCTCCCCTCCTGCTGGTGAGAAGGAAGCCCGGGTTGCGGATGCCGGAGAATGAAATAACTCCGTCTTTGCTGTGGTGCAAAACCCTTACCATGATTCACCTCTTGCTCAGGACAAATTTTGGTTAACTACTATAATAAGTTTTAGACATTACTCAAAAGTAGCAGAGTCAATCTAGGATATTCTGTTCAGTAAATAATCTCAGAACTGTCGCCCACATTCATCCTTCGGCTCATTCCCTTGACAATTGCGCCGTCGCCCACAAGGCTCTGGATGAGCTTAGCATTCTCCACCAGCGCGTTTTCGCTTATGATGCTGTCCTTTATGATTGAGCCGATGATTTTTGAACCCTTTGCAACCGAGACATAGGGCCCTATGACAGAGTCAAGAATCTCAGCAGAATTGTCAATGTAAACCGGAGGGATGATTACTGTGTTTTTTGTCTTCGCTACCTTGCTGCAGCCGTGGTCCAGGAAATACCTGTTGGTCTTCAGCAGCGTGTTCAGTTTGCCGCAGTCCTCCCACACCTTTACCTCCCTGGCGACGAACTTTGCGCCCTTTTTGAACATCAGCTGGAATGCGTCAACAAGGTAGTATTCACCCTTTGTCTCAAGCTTCCTTGCCATCAGGTCCTCAATGCACTCAAACAGCAGCTTGTAGTCCTTCACCCAGTAAAGCCCTATGTTAACGAGGTTCGACTTTGGCGGGTTTGCCTTTTCAACAATTTCCTTGATGATTTTGTCCTTGCCGACAATTACCTGGCCGAACCTGGTTGGGTCAGGGTCTTCCTTGACATAGACAACGCCGTCAGACTTTTCCTTCAGCAGTTCGCCCAGGTTAGCGTCTGTCAGCGTGTCAACAAACCAGATGAGGACATCCTCTGTTATGAACTTCTCTGCCAGCCAGATTGCATGCGCCTGGCCGAGTAGTTCCTTCTGCTCGACAAAGTGCGCCTTGAATTTGTAGTTTTCCTTGACAAAGTCAATAATCTGCTCCTTCAGGTGGCCCACGATAAAGATAACCTCCTCCACATTGATTTTAACAAGCTCGTTAAGAATGTGCGCAAGCACTGGTTTGCCTGCAACTTGGATAAGCGGCTTTGCCTTTGTGTGCGTGTGCGGCTTAAGCCTTGTTCCCTTTCCGGCAAGGGGGATTATTACCTGCATTGGAAAAGGTGAGAAGCCTTAGGGGTATATATAATTTGTTGTTGTTTTTTGCGCTTACTACTTACTATAAAACTTCGCTGCCCTGCCCCGCCCGGTGCAAGCACCGGGTTGATTTTATCTCCCCTCGCCTTGCCAGAGGGAGCATAAAATCAAGCCGTGCATAAGCACGGCCGGGGCA
>Ga0209777_10000569_pt1 | contig 59761 bp, 74 predicted proteins | sample FrelakmetHBP12HB_FD_187147 | JGI IMG/M metagenome (GOLD analysis project Ga0209777, IMG submission 187147) | Freshwater lake sediment microbial communities from the University of Notre Dame, USA, for methane emissions studies -HBP12 HB (SPAdes)... | ecosystem: Environmental > Aquatic >...
GATCTCCCCACCAGAACTTCCATCGGCATTCCTATCGCGCCCTTGACCATGTTCACACCTTCGGCGGGCCCAGCTTGGCGAACAGGTCGGCTATCTGCTGGAACACGGGAACGGTCAGCCCGTTCGCCGAGGCCAGCGCGGCCAGCCCGAGCCCGAGCAGCACCAGCGCTATTATGAGCAGGACCAGAGTTTGTGTCGTAAGTTGTATCGCCATTTTACCACCTTCAATGCAGCCACGGAGGCCTGTTCGAGGTCATGCCGTTTATGCCGTCTATTATGCTCCTTCCCTGCGCGCGCACCAGGTCCCAGATCTGGTTGCGCAGGAGCACGAAAACGCCGAGCAGGATGATTATGAACACCATCGCCATCACCGCCATCATGACGTTCTTCGCGACCATGTCACCGCCCCAGCAGGCCCGACACCACGTGCGCCGCAGGCGAACTCGTGCCACTAGTCACTGCCAACAGCACGAGAATCATGGCCAGCACTATTATCACCGCTATCATCGTGCCTATCGTGCCCTCTATGTTCCCCTTGCCTTTCATTTCGTACCGCCCGTTATCCCGAACGTCTTCAGCAGGTCGGTTATCTTCGCGGAATTGGCCAGGTCCCCGAGCGGCTTTATGGCGTTCGTGGCTATCATTATGGCGAACAGCACCACCGCCATTATCAGTATTATCGTGACTAATGTCTTCGGGTCGAACGAGCCTTTTTTCATGAGCCCACACCCTCACCTTGGCCGTTGACGCCCAGGTCGACGATTATCAGGGTGTAATCCTGGTAGTGCCATACGTCCTTGTACTGCGTGTACGGGTCTCCGTGGTGGACGCAGGGGTCGCTAATTGCGTTCCGTATTTGCACGTCGTCGCCGTTCTTTTCCAAGCACGGCACTCCGCCGCCGCCCGGAGTCGCCCAGTCTCCGGTCTTCGTGGTCTCCCAGAAATGCATAATGACCCTGTACTGATGGTCCTTCTGGAGGCCCGCGTAAGGGTCCTTGATGTTGGTTATTAGGTTCACCGTGTGAAGCTTGGCGCCTGTTGTCGCGCCGTCCGCCTGCGTGGCAGTGCACGTGCCTCCTGAGCATGTACCGGGCCTTTTTACCTCCCTGTAATGGACCGGAGGCGGTATTGCAACATCATAGCACATATCGCCGGTGCAAGTGTCCGCCAAGACCACAGTCCATTTATCACTGCCGAAGAACGTGAGCATTCCTGACGGGTCTTTGACAACGTACGTCTTAAGCGCGTCGCTCATCGTCGACGCGATGCTGGCTATGCTCACGGTGTCCGTGGGCTGGTAGAGCATGTCCCACCGCATGCGGGTCTCCTGATAGGGATAGGCGACCTCCATGTCGCGGGTGATGGGGGCGTTCAGGAGCAGGGTGTTCACGAGCGAAATATGGTCCGTTCTCATCAGGCTTGTCGTGTTGGGTATGCGCAGGACCTGCACGCTGTACTTCTTGTCCTTGCTGTCCCAAACCAGGAACCACCTGTAAATCGGATTACAAAGCTGCTTGCCGTCATTGTCGATGCACTGCGAGGGCGGCCACGGATTGACGGGGTAAAGCTGAGCCGCCGTAAGAGCCACTTGAATAGCATCACTCTGTGTGAGCGACCTATAACTTTTGTATATCGGGAGCCCGAGGGCTTTTTTTTCGGACCCCGATATTATTATGTCGGTATCGTCCACGTAATCCGTTGAGCCGTTTCCGCCGGGCGCGTACCATTCGTTTATCATCTGCTTCGCGCCCTTGCAGTAATCCTTGCAGTTGTCACTACCATCCGCAGTTCCGCTGCCGGGCAGGTTGACCGTCATCTTACCCGGAACATACTTCTGGCTCGGCCACAAAACGTTGCCGCCAAGGCCCGTGCAGTCCTCGTTGCCGAAGTCCTTCTGGGGCCCGCCCGCAAAAATCTGCACATGTTCGCCATTCTTTGTGCACAGGTTGATGCGCTTGTCTTCGGTTCCGGGATTAGCGGAAAGATGGCCGAGCGCCAGGGTTATGCACTCGTCGTCAAGATAGGGCGTCGGGCAGCCCCAATAGGCGACATGGTCCTTTGACACCACATTTTCACCGCTCGCCGCCGGTGCGGTCATCAAATCCGAACAGCCCCCGTCCTCCATGAGCGCCTTCTGTTCGGAAGCGGGAAGGTCCGCGAACTGCAAAAAATTCTTCGTGTCGTGGTTCCACCTTATGTTGAAAACGCCCGATTTAACTATGGTCTTGCTTTTATCGTATTCGAGGTTCCAGTAGTCGCCTGTCGTCTTGGGACGGCTGGTGGTATCCCCGTATTCCAAATAGTCGTCCCTCAGCGCCTTCGCTATGGCGCACGAGACCTCGGTCGCGGTGGTGTTGTTCAGGTCGTTGTCTAGGTCCGTGTAATCCTGCTGCCCAAAGGTCATGCCGTCGAGCTGGTTCGGATAGTTTATGGTCTCCTTTATGGCCCCTATGTCGGCGATGTCTATTATTCCGGTGAGCTGCATCGTAAGCACGACCAGCACGCCCGCTATGGCAAGGATGCCGACGATGTAAAGCAGTGTTTCCGCGCCTTGTTCCATATTCAGACCTCCACTATCCTCGGGCCGAAAAAGAAATACATCACGTCATACCAGACCGCCCTGAAAAGGTTGTAACCGAACCCGCCCGGCCCCTGGCTTGCCAGGAAGCCGAGAAATATGACCGCTATCAGCGCGGCCACCATTACGATGACCACTATCCACATGGATTCATCGGAGATGCCCAGCAGACCCAGCATACAGGTAAATTTTGCGCGCCCACTTATAAATGTGCGGTTCCGCAGGCCTCATCTCAGCACGCCGTGGATGGACGCTATCAGGTAGAGGGCTATCAGGGACATCATGTCCTGGAAAAGCCCGAATATCTTGTCGGGCCCAAGGCCCACAAGAAGCATGATGATGATGACCATTATGGCCACCACTAGTATTATCGAAACGACCATCCACATGCTTTCCCCCGTCATCACTGCCACTATGAAAACCTCCGGTTTTCGTGTGAGTAAGCCAGAACGTTTGTTACATATGTCTTACTCATACTCAATACACCCACTGCCTTCGGCAGCAAAACTCATTTTCGCTTTCAGCCATAATATTATTACCATTAATTCTCATTTGCAAAACGGCATGTCCTTCATGCTCGGCACCTTGGAAAAGGTGCCCAGCTGGCCGCACATCCTTTTGAAATTATCCTGGTCCTGGCAGAACCGCTCCTTGTCCTCCTGGGGCTGGTTGCAGAACGCCTTCCTGTCGTCGTTGCTTTCCAGGTTCTGGCAGATCGCGAGCCTGTCCGAGTCCGTAGCGGCGCAGTAGTCTTTCAAATGGGTGTCCGATATCCCGCAAAGCTTATTGGCGTCCGTGATGCTCTTCTCGCACAGTATGTTCGCCGTGCCCTGCCCGAGCAGGCCTATCTTGCTTTCTACGAAGCCGAACATGTTGCCCATGAACGAAAACAGGTCCGTGCCCGGTATTTTCAGCAGGTTCGCGCCGCCCAGCGCGTAGATCGCGGCAATCAGCAGCATTATCCCGCACGCCACCACGAGCAGTATCTCCCCGGCCTTCGAGAAGAGGACGCTGTCGCCCTTCATGAGATGGTCACCCCGACCAGCTTATCGAATATGTAGGTTCCCAAAAGAAAGAACACGGCCACCGCGCCGAGCGCGAAGATTATCCAAAACAGCGTCATTATCACCTTTTCGGAAAACCCCTTCAGCTTCATGCCCCTCCCCCCTTCAATTGTATGGGCACGAGCAAGTTCTTTATCGCGCCGCCGAAAATCATGTAGGTGACGAGCCAGCTGAACGCGTAAACGAGCACGGCTATCAGCACGGTCTTGCCCATCACCGCCCTGAGGCCTATCGCGTCGTCGCCGTACTGCAGCCTGTTGAGGAAGAAGGAAAGCAGCACGGCTATCTCCACCATGTAGAGCCCGACCACCATCTGGAACGCGACGGGGGTTATGGCTATGCCGCCGCTCCTCATCCAGGACAGCGTTATGAGCGAGGCGCCTGTGCCCATGTCCGCGCCCTGGCTCATCAGCGTGGAAAGCTGGCCGCCCAGCTGCGTCAGTATCTGGATTATCACGATTGCCATCGTTATGGTAACTCCCGCAACGAGCGGGGTCAGGAACATGGAAAGGAAGTTCATGCTCGAGATGGTCTCGCCCAAAACATCCTCCATCTCCTCCTTCACGGTGTGCATGCCCTTGAGATAGGTCGATATCGTGACCATGGCGTCGCTCGCGGAGTACAGCCCCTTCTTGCTCGCTTCGGCCACGGTGGTCATTATGCTCCTTATCAGGCGCGAGGGGTACCACCAGATGGCGCCGACCGACGGGTCGAAGAGCGCCTGCTCGAAAGTATAACCGAACCGCTTCATGTTGCTGCTCGTGCGCAGGAACAGGTCCGCTATCTTCATGCCCTTGAGGTTTGTCGCGGCCTTGTCAATCGCAAGTTCGATCGGCGTCCCGCCCGTTATGGCCGAACCCAGCTGGAAGAGCGCGGTGCCGAACTCGGCCTCTATGCTCTCGATGTCGGAACGCACCTTGAGTTTCTGCCAGCTGTCAAGCAGGGTGTAGGCGGTTATGGACAGCCCTATCGCCATCGTGATGAGCAGCGAAAGGTTCACCATGTCGAACGCCGCTGACGAGCACGCGGCCTGCTCGGCCGCCGCGGGCGCCACGCACACGCCCATCGACAGGTAGCTGAACGTGATTATCGGGACCAGTATCAGCAGCACCACGGGCCAGATGGGGACGGCCCTGCCTCCAACCATCAGCTTTCCGAGAGGCGGGATGTTCTTCGCAAGCGACACGTCGGGCTGCGAGAACGTGGGCGGCCGGGCGCGCAGCACGTTGGAAATTATGAACCAGAGCATGATGGGCAGTATCACGTCGTAGCCGAGGAAGAGCATCATCGGGCTGACGGTATCAGACATGAAAATCACGACTATCGGGAAGAGCACGAGCCCCATCACGGGAAGCAAAACGCCGAGCGCGTGGATGAGCATCACCGGCATGCGCAGGTCCGAAACGTAGCGCTTGGTCTTTTCGGCGGTGCCGGTCAAAATCAGGTTGACGGTTTCGTCGAAGAGCTTGGCGCGCCGCACCGATTCGACGGACGCGCTGCTACGCAAAAGATTCACGGCCTCCGCAAACTCGGCGTTCTCTTTCTTCCACCTGTCCGCGTAGGCGGCCAGCGCGGCGTCCGCGCCGGAATACGTGCCGACATGTATGTCCCACAAAAGTTTTTTCAGGTCCCAGGAAAGCGGGCCCGTCATCGTTTCGGCGGAGAAGCGCAGGGCGCCCTCAAGGTTGGGGCTGGTGCGCATGTACACGACCATGTAAAGTATGGCAAGTATGGAGTCTGCCGATATCCGCATGGTCACTGCCTTCGCGTTCGCGGCGGGGTAGTCCCACACCAGATACGTGGCCATGAACGTTGCCAGCAGCAAAAAGAGGAGAAGCCCGCCGCCCGGGAAAAACATGGAGGAAAGCACGATTACCGCAAAAAAAAGCACGAACGTAAGTATCGTGAGCGCAAGTACCCCGCCCGGCGTGACTGCCATGTAACCGACGTCGGCGTTCGCCTTTATCCCGCCGAAGTTTTCCGCGGGCTTTATCGGGAGCACCTTTTCGGCGAGCGCGGCGCAGCGCTCGTACTTGCCCATGGGCCGCGCCTTCACTTCGCGCAGGAACTGGCTGTATTCGGTGGTGTGCTCCTCGAAGCCCGCCCTGCCAGGCAGCGCCACCCCGCGGCTCCCGCCCCTTATTATGGCCTCGAGCTCGGCGCGGCGGGCGGCGGCAGCGGCCGTGGCGGTCTCTTCCGCCTTCTTTTTCTTGTCGTCGCCGAACAGTGCCATTTTTCAACCACTCAAAAACTTTTCGCATACGCTTTGAACCAGCCAAGCCAATCGTCATACACGCGGACGGCGTCAACCGCGCCGGTCTCGAGCCTGCATTTCTCCGAGAACTCGTGGAACTTCTGGTTGCTGAGGACGGTCGTTTCGGCCTCCAACAACTCGGGCTTGCCCATCGCGCCCGACACGTCCACCATGGCCTTGAGTATCTTTCCGCGAAGCTGTATGTTGTCCCAGACCATGTCCCATCTTCCCGCCCAGCCGGGCACGCGGTTTGCTATGTCGTTGAGTATCGTCGACTCGCCGTTCGCAAAAGTATCGGTGGGCCTGAGGCTGTCCTTCGCGCTGTCGTATTCCATGAGATTGATGAAGCCGTGCTCCTCGAGCGGGTCCTTCGTCCAGTGCTTGCGCACTTCCGTCACTTCGGTGACGCGGCGGATGCTGTGCAGGCCGTCGGTGCTTCTTATCTTGTTGCACACCACGACGAGGTCGGTGGCCTTGAACGACGTGGCAGGAACACCCAAATCGTTAACGACACGGTCGAACACGCCGTACGCAGACTCACCGTGTATGGTTCCAGCCACGACGTTGGCGAGCGCGCCTATCCTCATCGCCTCGTAGAGCGCCCTCGCTTCCACGGAGCGGACTTCGCCAACAAACAGGCAGGAATCCCCGAGACGCAAGGCCGTTCGCAGCGCCTCCTCGGCGGGAAGCTCCAGCTCGACCTTCGTAATGACGGAACGGCTCTTCAGCCGCTCGATGTTGTAGCCGAGCGTGCGCAGCGACTCGACAGGAAGTTCAAACGTGTCTTCTATCGTCAGCACGCGATAATACGGTATTATCTGGTGCATGAGCGAACCGAGGAACGACGTTTTACCGGAGCCCCTTGTTCCGGCAACGAGCACGGTCCGGCCGTAAGAGGCCATGAACCACAATAATCCTCCGAACGTGGGGTCGAAGAACTTTTCGCGCACGTAGAGCGGGAAGGTCCACGGCTTGAAACGGAAACGGCGGAGCGCGAACGCCAGCCCCTCGGGGGACAGGCGCGGCCCGATGGCCGCCACTCTTGCCAAACCGCCCGGCACGCTTATCTCCGTGTCAAGCACCGGGTTGGCCTCGTCCAACGGCCTGCCGGACAAAAGCTTGAAGCGCGTGGCCAGCCTGTCGCCGTCCGCGACGGTCGGTATCAGGTTCGTTTCGCATTCCTCGAAGTCCCTGTGCTTTATGAAAATCGGCCTAGACCCCATCGGGCTGTTGATGCTGACGTCCTCAACGCGGTCGTCGGCAAGGAGCGGCTCTATTATGCCGAAGCCCGCCGTGTAACGTGTCAATATTTCCGCCAGGCTGGCAGTCTGCTCCGGAGTGACCGTAAACTTGCGCAGGTCCGCGAGGTCGCGGATGAGCTCCTTGCCTATCGTGACGAACAGCTCCCGCATCCTCGTCTGCTCGCGCATTTCCATTTCCACGGGCTTGCGCTGCTCAAGCGTGCGCCTCGCGTCGTCCAGAAGTATGTATTCCGATTCGCTGAGCCTGAACTCCGGCGGCGTGATGAAATAAATGGGCCGCACCTTTCCCGGCACCTTGAACAGCTCAACGACGGTATCTCCGACGTTGTACCGCATTATGACTTCGCCTGCGGGCGGCTTGGTTATGAACTTGGTGAACATGAAATTGGGCCGCGTGGACGGATGGAAGAACTTGCGGTAGACCGACCTGTCGCCTATGTGGTAGCCCTCAAGATAGGGTTCGGCCAGCTGCAGCAGCGTGCACTTTCCCAGTATGGACTTGATGGGAAAGAGCGCATTATTGAGGTACGCCTCGTAACAGGCCCTTTCATCACCCGCCGTTTTCTGCAGCAGTATGGTGGCGTGCCTTATTTCGCGCAAAAGGTTGACGTAGGCTCCGACCGGATCGCCGCGTATCTGGAAAACGAACGTGTTGTACATCCAGGAGTACCAGCCCTGCTTCAGGCGTTCGAAACCGCCCTCGGGCCCGAGATTCTTTACGGAGACCAGCCTGCGCTCCTTCACTATCTCATAGATGGAATCCGCTATCTCCGTCAGCATCATCGTCTGCTCGGCGTCGTATTCGTGCTCCCTTGTCTCGAAAAGGACGACGGACGACACTTTCCTGTCCGTCACGAGCCTGTCTATCACGCGCGCCATCACGACATCGAAGTCCTCTATGCTCGAGCCGAAGATGCCGCCCGTGCAATCCATTTTCAGTATGCCGTTCTCTACAGTGATTTCATAGACCATTCAGGACCAGACCCCAACCTATGTTTAAATACGGGCTTCTTAAATAATAAGTAAGCCGATAAATAAGCTTTCAAAAGTGATTGAATGGCGGATGTTGACATTCAGGGCATTCTAAACGAGGCGTTCAGGAGGATAAACGAGGACACGAGCCGACTGCGCGCGCTTGAGGAGCGGTACGACGTCACGGAGAACAGGATAACTTCGCTTCAGGAAACGCTTCTTAACCTGGAGAACAGCGCCAAGCTCCAGTCGGGCAAGACCGAAACCCAGCTTACGGCGCTGGAAAGCCGTCTGGTAAAGATAGAGAACGACCTGGCGCGGCTGAGCAAACTCATGGAAAAGACGGCAAAAGAGTCCGAGATCGCACAACTGCGCGAGCTCGTCGGACTTTATTCGCCGTTCAAGAAAAAATCAACCGAGTGATATTTTTGGCAAAGAAAGAGGAATTCATTCCCGCGGACCTGGTAAAGCGGCTTTACACCGAAGGGAAGGGGGAAACGCAGATAATAACGCAACTGCGCGCGCAGGGGTTCACGCCGTCGCAGATAGACAAGGCGCTCAAGGCCGTGCCAAAGCCGACGCACACTGCACCGAAGCCGGTTGAAGCGGCGATGCCGAGAAAGGAGGAGCCCTACCGCGGCCCGCTGCCAAAGGAGATAGTGCGGCCGACCGCGCACGCGGAAGCGCCGATGCACAGCACGTTCACGCCGCTCGAGAGCTCTAACGTGGGCGAGACTCCCGAGAAGATAGACATACCGGAGGAACTCAGGCCCATGGACATAACGCCCGTTTCGCATTCGGCAAAACCGCCCGCCAAGCCGACGCACGGGGAAGCGCCGACGCCCATGAAGCAGGAGCCCATGCAATCGGCAGCGGCGCAGCATGCGGACTCGGCGGCCACGCCGAGAATAAGCCTGGAGGAACTGATAGAGCAGATAGCCGCCGAGCAGGAAAAGCGGATGCAGTCCCGCATCGCAAAGCTCCAGTCGGAGAACGAGGCGAACGGGAAGACCGTGAGCGAAATGTCGGCCAAGGTGCAATCGCTGTATACCGATTTCAAGGCGCTGCAGAAGGCGGTGGACGACAAGTCCGCATTTTCTTCCGACGCCAACAAGGAGGTCGCTGTCAAAGTGGACGCACTCGAGACCGCCTTCAAGGAACTCGCGCACTTCCTGCACAAGAAATAATTACTTGTCGTTGCCGTTGGCAGACTGACTCCCTACTTGTTCGGCGTGTCAAGAGCTAAAGAAAGCCAGTCCGTCTCAAATACGTTCCGGTAATACTTACTTGCTCTGCGCCTTCAGCAGCTCGCGCATCAGCTTTTCCATGCGCTCTATGAACTTTGTGGACTTTTCGAGGAGCGCGTCCAGGTCCTCGCCGGTTATGTGCTCTATTTCCTTGTGCTCCACGGCCTTGTAATATTTGATCACATCGTCGCAATACCTCACGTATTCGGGCTCAAGCAGGCCCTTGTCGACAAAATGAATTTTCAGCTTTTCCGCCACCTCGCGCGGCACGGGCGGGGAAACGCCTATCAGCAGCAGCGGCGCCTGGCCGGCGTCCGCGACCGCGCTCAGCAGCTCGAACGCCATCTGGTCCATGCGTATCCTTTCTATCCTGAGCAGCCTTATCGGCGCCTCCTCGAGCAGGTTCTTCATCGCCTCCTTCGTCCCGGGTATCCTGCCCTGCTCCAGGAGCTTTTTGATGGGCGTGAAAAAGCCGCTCGGGTCGTATATCGGAATGCCCTCCCTTATTTCCGAAAAGGCGACCGGCGAGCCGTGCCTTATCAGCGCCCAGTAATCGGTCAGCGTGTAGAAGACGGTCTCAAGGTCCGCCCCGCTTTCCCTGCTTATGCGCTTGGCGGTGAGCGCGAGCTCGTCCTTTGCGGTATCCAGAATCAGAACGTCCTGCACGTTGGTGTCGTCGAGAAGGACTATGGCAGTATGGCTCTCCCCCTCCGAGACCAGCCAGACCGCCTTGACCAGGTCCTTGTACTTGCCCGCTATCTCTTCGGCGAAACGCTTCACCGGTTCAAGTTTAACCATGCTTCACACCCTTCAGCGCCTCCTTCAGATTCTTCGAGTACATGCGCGTGTTGTAGATGTCCTTCTCTGGGATGCTTTCGAGCTTGCCGTTCTCGAGCGCGTCCTTGAGCGAAAATATCTTCTTGAGGACCTCGAGATAGCCCTTGTCCACGAGGCCGGGCTTTATCAGGAAATCCTCCACGAAACTGACCACTTCCTTGTCCGTTTCGGCAGTCTTGCCCAGCCTTGCCAGCGCGGCGCGCGCGGCGTCAAGGCTCTCCCTGTGCGCCTCCTCTATCAGCTCCGTCTTTTTCGTTTTCTCCAGCAGGTCGAAAAGCTCCTGCAATCTTATTATGAACGACTTGACGCGCTTTATCCACTTGTCCATCTCCTTGCCCGACAGTTTCGTCATCTCCCCGTGCTCCAGCTTCTTCGTCAGGTCGTAGAAATCCTCGTACATTTCCACGTAGCCGCCCTCGAGCAGCTTTTCCTTAACGAAGTGCCTGCGCAGCTCCACGCCCATCGTGGGGGCCGTCGCGGGCGCGGCGCCCGAGAACATCAGGACGGCCTGCCCGCTTTCCACCATCGCCAGGAGCAAGTCCGAAGTTATCTCTTCCATGAATATCTTTTTCGCGCTCTCCAGCCTGTACGGCGCCCTGTCCAAAAGCATCTGGGCGCGCTCCCAGGTGCCGTGCATCTGCCCGCTCCTTAACAGCCGCTGCAAGGGCTCGATGTAGCCGCTCGGGTCGTAGACCGGTATGGCATCGCGCATTGACGTGAAAGCGAACGGTTCCCCGCCGCGCAGCATGTCCCACCAGTCCGACAACCGCTTTGGCGGCTGAACGTGTATGTTGACTTTCGTCTCCTTTTTTATGGCCTTGCTGACCTCGCTTGCCACGTCGTCAACTTCCTCGAGCTTCGCGGACGTGACCTTTTGCGTGATGTCGTCGAGAAGTATCATCATGTCGATGTCGGACGTCGGCTTGAACTCGCCCTTGCGGACAGCCGAGCCGTATATCCAGATGGCCTTTATCAGACCGTCATAGTCCTCAAGTATCTTGGAAGCAATCTTCTTCAGCGCCTCAGGGACACTAGCGTCTGGCACTTTCATCGAACCTCCGCAATATTGCTAATCGATGAAGGTGCGTTGACATGCGTAAGAACCACGGTCAACTGCATACAGCCAATTAGAATAAGCCGCTAATTAAAGCTTATTTTTTCTTTTCGCCGCCGCCGGACTCCGCAATCATCCAGATTACCGCCAGGATTATCATTATGATTATGCCTGAACCAAGAACATCTATGTTTCCAAATCCTGTTACACCGCTCAATCCAATCCAGCTCAGTCCGCCCGCACTAACGAAAATCATGACCACTATGAAAATCAGTGCGATGGCGAAATATTTGCTATAGGCCTCAAAAATGGACATGTCTTCGCCGGTGGGCACCTTCCTCTTGACGCCTTCGTGCTCGACGACATGGGTCTTGTGCACCTTTATTCCGGCCGCCTCTATGAAAACTATCAATGTAAGCAAACCTAATACTATCAAAAGCATGCTCGAACCAAACATTCCCACCATTTGAGAAAGTTGACTTGACTGCGGCGACAATATGACTAAAAACGCAATGACCATCGCGATTATTCCGCGCGTGCCCTTGTGCTGCGGGATGCCTTTTTCGCCCACCTGTGAAAGCACACCGTATACGACGGCGAAGGTTATCATCCATAGGATTATCTGAGGCAGCCCGAACACTTCTTTCAATCCCGGTATCGTAACCGAAGGTAAATTCGATGCCATCTTAAACACTCTCCTTTGATTCCGCAATCATCCAAATCACGCCTATCACCACGGCGGCAAGGAAGACTATGCCAAGCATGCTCTCCGAGCCCAGATCTTTAAACGTAACATTTCCTAATCCAAGAAGCTGCCAGCCCCCGGCGCCGAGGAATATCAATATGGCGACAATTATCAGGGCCGCGCCGAACACGGTCGAATACTTCTTGAAAATCGTGGTCGGCATGTCCACTTCGTGCGTCTTGCCCTTTTCGTCCGTCACTATCGTCTTCACACTGGTCTTTCCCACGCCCGCCGTTTCCACGAACGCTATCAAAACCAATAGCATTATCACGACAAGCACCAAACTTGAAGTGGTCTGTGATAGGAATTGTATCATACTGCTTGATCCATAAATCATAATAAGCGTGGCTATTCCTATTGCAATTATACCACGTGATGCTTTTGATTTTGGCATGTTAGCTTGCGAGAGAAGGCCAAACATTACAGCAAATCCTAACAACCACAGCAAAACTTGGGGAAATCCGATTATGACTTGGTCTACCATATCACTTCTTCCCCTTGTCGTCCTTTGATTCGGACATCATGAAGTAGATGGCCGCCAGCATCACGCCCACGAACACTATTATCGCGACCAGAGTATCGGTGATCTGTATGTTCGGTATGTTCAGGATGTTTAGGGCGCCAGCTCCGATGAATATCAGCACTAGCAGCACGAGTATGATGCCGCCGAAGAACTTCGGGTGAACCTCGAAGAGCTTCTTGCCTTCGGCAGCCTTGACGCCCGCTATCTCAAGGAACATGACGGCAATCAGAAGGCCTATGGCTATTATCACAACGGCCGTAATCAGGCTTTCCATGAAGTTCACAAGCACGCTGCCGGCGGTCAGAAGCACAAGGAACGCAGCCACGATGGATATCGCCCCGCGCGCACCGGCCGACTTGGGCACGTTCGCGTGCTGGAGCAGGCCCCAGACCACGGCCATCGTAAGCAGCCACAAAAGAACGAGCGGTATTCCCGCCTGGTTCGCCATTGCTATGAAATCTGCAATCCCTGCCATGAAATCACACTCCTTATTTCAGTTTTCCCCCATTTAAGCTTTATCACTTGCGCGGTTGCGGCTGCCCCAGCGGGCCCTTCACCTCGCCCTTCATGGCGCTCCAAAAGATGGAAATTATGAAGATGAAGCCTATCAGGAATAGCAGGTTCTGCGAATCGCCGATGTACGGTATGACGATATTGAAGGTCTTCGCGATACGCCAGCCGACCGTCAAAAGGACCAATAATATAGCAGCGTTCACGACCATGGCTTCGGGGCCGTTGCCTGCTCCGCCCTTCCTTATCCCGAACATCTCAAAGACGAAGGCGACAAGGAATACTATAATGAAGAACCAGGTCAGGCTGGGCATGTACGTCCATAACGTCGTCGTAAAGGGCTGGTACATCGCGGCGAAAGCCGCGATGGCTATGGAAAGCAGGAAAGAAGCGGGCTGGCTCTTCAGCACGTTGCTTATGCGCAGCGCGCCGAAAACCACGGCCAGCACGAAAAGGAAAGTTATGAGAAGCTGCTCCTCGATGCCGAATATGATTACCATTTTATGCACCTACAGGTCGTTCAGCTCGGACTCTATCTCGGCAAGCTTGGTCTTGAGCTGTATTATCTGCGCTTCCTTCATTTGACGACCCTCTGTTGAGGTCACGGTCGTATTATCCACGTCCCTTATCATGCGCTTGAGCGAATCGCGCTGATGCTCGAGCTGCTTCCGTATCTTGCCCTTTTCTTCGACCTTTTCCTTCACGACCTTCCCCATGGTCATCATTTCCTTCGCGCGGCCCGGGTGCATGAACCTGGCCGCAACAAACATTATGAGCGCCAGTGCGAGCACAAGCTGCCACACGCTGATGAATATCGGCACTATGTACGTGCCGTACCAGCCGGAAAATATTATCGTGATGTACGCGGCTATGGCCACGAGCGTCTTGATTCCGGTATGCGTTCCGCCGCCCATCTTCGCCAGGCTTTCGGAGAAAACCCAGATGAAAATCACAAGCAGCACGTGCGGTATGAAAATTAGCCAAAGGAGCCTGTCCTGAACGGTGCTGTACTTGCTGAGCAGGCTGCTGCTTATGTGCAGTATCTGCACCAAAATCGTTTGCTCTACTGGAGATAGCACCATGCCAACACTGAAAACAATTAGAATGGGCTTATATTAAAAGGTTTATTGCCCGCCGCCTTCTTTCCGGCCGGTCCGGTTCAGCGCTCCCTTGCAGCTTTGTTCGCCTTAGCCTTGGCCACCGGAGCCGGTTTTTTCGCTTTCCTTACGTATTTCTGTATCTCGTCCTCGGTGAGCCATACTTCCACCCTGCCGTCATCGGTTATTTTCTGCGGGACCGCCTTCAGCTCGGGGTGCTTTCCCATGCGCTCGTCCCAGAAGTTCGCGTACATCACGGCCATGGTCCTGTTCTGAGCCCTCATGTCCGTCTGGAACTTCCTGTCCTTTTCGAGCCTGATTTTTTCGTTCAGGGCATTGCGGCCGGACGCCACCGACTCGCTGACCCCCCTGTAATCGCGCTCCTTCAGGAATTCGTGCGCGTCGCTCAAGTTGTCTTTCACGACGGCCATGTAATCGTCATTGTCTTTCTGATAGGGAAGCATGTCCCCTTCGAGATGTGCCAGCTCCCTCATCACACGGCCTTCCTCGTCGTCCTTCGCCTTCTCCGCGGGCTTTTGCTCCTGCGGCTTCAGCGGCTGGACGGCCGGCTCCTTGGGCGACTGCGACGGTTTCTCGGGCAAGTATGAGGGTTTCGGCTGCGTTTCCGACATGTCCCTTATTCCGGGCTCGCCTGCGGCCTTTTTGGCCTTCTTGGCCGAGCCGCCGATTGACACCACGCTCGGGTCCTTGGGTTTATCGTAAACGATTTCCTGTTTCACTTTCCCGTCGGCCGCCTTCAGTTTTTCCGTTATGGACGCCGCCGAGGTCTTGCCCACCGACTTGATGTAATCGGGCTTCGCCTCTTCGGCACTTGGCTGCTCGTCGGGCTTCGGCTCGGCGGTCGCCTTCATGGTCCTTATCTGGCCGTACAGCTGCGCAGCTGCGGCCTCGTCCGCCTTCAGCTTGTCTTCCCATTTCTGCAGCCTTTTTTTCTCCTCTTCCAAAGCGACCATGTCCTTGTCCAAAGCCGCTTTCTGCTCGGAATAGTCCTTGGCCAGAACGGTCTTCTTTTCGGCGTAATCGGCCTCCAGGCCGGTGCGCACTTCAGCGATCTTTTCCGCTATGAGCGTGTCTACCTTCTTGACCTTTTCTATGAACGTTTCCTTCTTTTTCGCGTATTCCGCCTTTTCAGTGTCCAGCTGCTCCCTGTCCTTTTGTGCTTTCTGCGAATAGCTGTCAAGCTCCTTTTTCCTGGCAGTCACGCTCATCTGCTTCTGACCGTAAGTCGCAGCCATGTTCTCAAGGTTCTGCGCGTAGAGCGCCTCCACATCGACGAAATCGGTGAGCTTCCCGCCCGCCGCTTGCAGCCTCTTGTCCCAATCCTTTCCCCAGTCCGATTGTTCATCTGCCATAATTATCACTCTTCACTCTCGTCCGCGGCTTTCGGCGCGTCAGGCTTGGACTCCTCCGGAAGCTCCGCTTCGTCCTCCGCCATGTCCACGACTTCGACCGCCTTCTCCTCGGCGTAGCCGTTGGGCGCGAGCGTCTCTTTTCTTTTCTTTCCCTTTCCGTCGGGCCTTTCCGGGAACGCCCTTCTCGGCCTTTCCTTGCCGAGCAGGATTTCCTCCTTCCTTTCCATGTGCTCTTCCAGTTTCCTTTTTACTTCCTCATGGTCCACCCTCTTCCGCCTTGCCTCCGGGAGAAGGATTTCCATATTGGCATCCAGCGACTTCACTTCAAGCAGAACGTCCTGGTAGGCGCCGAAAGGCACTATGAGCTTCTTCGAGTCGGAAAGGAACTGCTCCTTGACCCTTCCGGCCTTGTCCTCGCTCTTCACGTAGTCCGCGAACCAGTCGCCCTTGGGCTTCTTGATGAGCACCTCGTAGGCTTCCGGCGTGAGCGTCACATTCCTGTCTTCCTCGTCGAACCTCAGGTCCACGTTCTTGACCGCATCGGCGTCCATGAGGGTGGAATCGAACACGACGGTAACTGCATAATCCTTGCCCATTTTCTTGACATCCGCCTTGCCGCCAGAGCCCTTCACAGAGCGGCTCATCATTTTGGCGTAAAGGCCGGCGCGGCCCTCATCATTGAACCTTCTTGTCATGCGTCCTACCTCGTACGCGTTCGCGCCGCCTTTCTGGAGGCGCTTCGCTTCCTCCCTCATTTCCTTGAAAATTATCTTTGGCAGAGAGTACGCTATCTTGTGGCCGTCCCTCCAGAAGGTGGGATGCACCACCTTCCCCTCCTCATCGAGGCTCCTGAGCAGGTTGCCGAAGGCGTTCTCCTCGTCGCTGTTCATCAGTATCCTGTATTCCTTGTCGTTCAGTTCCTCCTGCATGGGCCACGAGTTGGACGTCTCATTGCTGAGCTCTTTGACGAACTTGTTCACTCGCTTTTTTTCGTCCTCGTCGTTTGTGTTGTACCACACTTCCGCGCAGCCGTCCGAAGTCAGGACGATGTCATCGAAGCCCTTCTTCTTCGCGATTTCCGCGACTATCGCTCCGATAGGTTCGTCGGCATTGTCCGGCATGTATACGCGCTTGAAATCCGTTCCTTTTTTGTGGGCGTGCTCGCCCACCATGAACGTGTCTTCGCCTTCCTCCTCGTCCTCTGGCTCCCTCAGTTCGTAATTTGCCATCGGCCCGAGCCTCAAATGCGGATCGCTCAAAAGGCGCTCCTCCATCGCGGTCTGGTATTCCATTTTCGCCTCGTCAAACCTGTTCCTGCGCTCCTTTCCCGAAACTCCCAGCGCAAGGTTGGTCTTGTCCCTTATTTCCGTGAAATCCTTCCCGCTCTTCTCGTTCTTGTCCAGCTCGAGAAGGAAATTGATTATGTCCTTTGTCCTGTAGCCTTCCGCCTCCTCAACTTTCTTTTTTTCGGGCGGACCCGGCTTCGCCTTCTCTTCCGTGGGCGGCACATCCGTTTTTTCGACAATGACCGTTTCCTCGACAACGTCAAAGCCCTGCTCCTTCGTCCCTTCCTCCAGGTAGGGCGACAACGGTTTTACGTCTTCCGGCTTGGCAGGCAGCGGAGCCGCCGGAGCCTTCTCTTCGTATTTTTCAGCGGCTTCCTCATCTATTATCAGAACATTGTACGGGACGACCTCGGGCTCCGCAACGTAATTCGCCGCTCCTTCGCCCATCACTTGCAGCCCGTCCCCGTTGAACGCTATCACGACGCCGTGCTTGTCCGCGAGCTTGTATAGCGTCAGCTTTTCCTCCATGTCCTTCTTCTTTTTCTCGACCTTTTCGGCCTTCTCTTCCAGCGCAATTATGATTTTCTCCGCATCGGTCTTGAGCTTCGCGGCGTCCGCCTTTTGCTGCTCGGCCAGATTCCTTTCCTCATTCGCCTCCTTGTAGACGCTGTTGACGGCATTCCCGAGGCCGTCCAGAACGCCCGCCTTCTCGGAGTAGGCCTTCCAGCCGTCCAGCTTGCGCCTGGCATTTTTCACGTCTTCCATCATATTATCGTAACGCTCGCTTTTTCCCACCATTCAAATCACTTCGCTCCTTCCTTGGCGCCGTCCGCGGGCGCGGATTCCACCGTTTCCACCACTTCCAGGATGTCAGACGGCGCGTCCAGTATCAGGACCTTGTACGCCTCCTTGCTTCCGCTGTGGACACCGTCCTCCAGGACTTCGACCGCCTGCCTCAGTTCGCGCGGCACCATCCCTTTCCTCTTCGCCGAATTGACGGCCCTGTCTATGAACGCACCTATCTCTTCCTTGGTGAAGACCTTCAAAGCCTCTTTCTTGGGGGCCGTGTTGCCGTGCTGGTCTTCCTGCACGACGTACGAAACGTACAGCAACGACGCGTCTTCTGCGACTTCGCCGTCCGAGGAAGCCGCCGTGGCGAACCTCAGATAGTCCACGGTTATCTCATCCTCTATCGGCATCGGGTCCTTGGCGTAAGTGAGCTTGGCCTCCTGCTTCGGCACGGGCATGGGCTCTTCCTCCTCGTCCGATTCAATCGCCTTCCTGTAAAGCCTCGCGATGGCGGGCCGCACTTTCATGTAGTACGGCTTGCTGCGCAGCGCGGCGCCTATCTTTGTCTTTATCTGATTCTTGCCCTGCATGATCTTGAAGTGCCTTCCGAGGGCGTCGCTCCTCGCCTCGAAATCGACCCATTCGTCCTCGTTGAAGTCAACGTCCTCCCATTTGCTCCTGTAAGAGTCCACCACGGAGTTGAACGACTCGTTCTTCTCCGCGTCCATGCTGATCTCGCTGTCCACGCGGACGATGACTTCGGGCGGCAGCGCGCTCTCCTCGCCGAGCAGCTGCTTGTACTCGACCTCCGCCCCGGGTATCAGCGCGTTAAGGTCCTTCTCGAAGAGCCTTGCCGTGGGCATGTTGTCGAACTTGAGATCGTAATGCAGCTTGGGCGGCTTCGGCGCCTGAACGGGCTGGACGGGCTCCTCATCGTGCGATTCCGCCACCAGGCCCGCTATGTCGAGCGCAATATCGTAATGTCCCTTCTCCGCGCAGTAGTCGGCTATTTGCAAAAGCTGGTTGTTCTTTTTCCTTTTTCCCTCGTTGAACCCGCCCACGACGGTTTCGTAGGTCTTTTTCAGCTCCTCGTTCTTCGCATCGACCGCCTGCTTGGCCGCGGCCTCCTGCTCGACGACCTTGAGGTGCGTCTTGACCGTCTCATCACCCTTTATCTTCTCGATCTCCTCCATCGTCGGGGCATCGGGAAGCCCGTTGAGAAGCTGCACGAGCGGCTCCATCTCCGCGTAAAAAGCGTTCATCTTTTCGTCGTACTCTATCTCGGCGTCAAGGCGCGCCATGGCTTCGTGGTAAACGACTTGCTGTTCCATCTCGTCCTTCTTCACCAAGCCAGCCTTTTCCAGCCTTTCGGGGCTGTAAATCTTGGCGTATCCCTTGGAATCGGGGTTGTCCAGCATCTCCTTCAGCATGGCGGCCACGTACATGTCCTGGACAGCCTGCTCGGTCTTGCCAGTGACCTTGTCCGCGTTCTTTCCCTTGAATTCCTCAATGTTCTTGTACTTGGCCATCATAGCACCTTCACAGGTATTCCGCTATCCTATCGTCGGCGTATTCGCTTACGAGTTCGTCCGCCACCATAAATTTTGAATCTTTATCCGCCTTTGCCTCGGCAGCCTTTTCCTTGTTCTCTGCCGCAATGGTTTCGTCCAATACGCCGCTTATCAGTTCCTGCGATTCATCCGTGGGCACCTGCACAACTGGAGCAACAGCCGTTTCGGGCTTCGGGGGCGCGCGCGGATAGTCCAGCCTTTCTGCCACTTCCATCCTTTTCCTGCCGAAGAGCCTGTCCACGAGCTTAATCCCTTTCTCAACACGCTGCTCGCCGTCCTTCACGGCCTGCGCTGCAGAGAGCAATTCGCTGGCGCGGTTCGCGGCAGGGCTGCCGTTCCTCACGTACAATCCCGTGACCCTGCGCACCGGCTTCTTGGAAAACAAGCCTTCTTTGCGGGTCTCGTCGTTGAAATATGCGTCCCCGTTGATGGGTATTCCATACTCTTCCATCTGGTCGACTGCCAGCTGGTATTCCGAACCCGTGCCGTTCAATATCTGCTTGAGCTGCTCGCCTTCGATGAGCTTCCAGTCACCCGGCCTCATTTCGGGGACCTTCTCTCCCTTCGGCATCCTGACCTTGACGGGCTGTACGGACTTTCCTTGCTCTATTTCCCTGTCCTTGACCATTTCCTTGAGCTCTTCGACCTTGGCGTCTATCACTTTCGCCTCTTCGGGCTTCCAGACGGAAATTTCACCCTCCGTGACTTTCAGCCTGTCGTATGCGTCCTTCATCCTTCCGTCATTGATTTCCTTGTAAGCGACGGTCAGGTTTTCCCTTGCCTTTGTTATCGTCTCATCGTCGCTCTTGATGCCCTGCAAACGTTCCCTCAATTGCGAAAGAATCGTGTTCGCCACCCTGCTGTAAGGCAGCCTCGGAGCGGGCGGCTCCGCCTCTTTGATTGACAGTTCGTAAAGGGCCTCGAGCAGGGAATCGTTCCCGTTGAAGAAGCCATCAGCGCCTGCTGGAGCATCGGCCAGCGGTGCAGCGGGCTGCGCTATCGGAGTGGGCGGCGCAACGGGCTTGGGCGCGACGATAGTGGTGTATTCTATGATGTCGCTCATCGCGAACTCCGCTATGCCGTGCGCGTCGTCCATCCTTCCCTCTTCCTTGGCCCTTTTGGCGTTCTCCAGGTTCCGCTTCGCCCTCTTGACGAGCGGATTTTCATCATCGATCACGTCCATGCCCTCCAGCTTCTCTTCCAGATGGTAGAGCTTGCGGTCAATGGAAACCGAATATTTTGAAGCGTCCTGCTGCGCCACTGCGGGCTTGGGCGGCGCAACGGGCTGCGGCGAAAGCGTTGCGGCCTCCTTAGTCCTGCGCTCCTCCTCGAGCGCAGCGAAACCCGCCAGGAATGCATCTTCAGCCTGACCGTATTCGCCCTCTTTGAGCATGTTGCTTCCGGCCATATATCTCATGTAAGAATTTTCAACGGGGGGCATGGAGCTGCCAGTCACTAAAGTGTTGCTTCCAGTCTCGTTTATCTGCCTGAGCAGCACTTCCTGCAGCCCAGCGCAATATTTCGAATTATTATAATCGGCTATGCCGTCCTGCGCGTCCAAGAGCGCGTCGAAAGCCGCATCGAACTTTCCTGCCGCACGCGCAGCGTACGCCTCGACCAGCTTCTCCCTCGCCTCATTCACCTTCGGATTGCCGTATTCCTCGATGGCCTTGAGCTGCTCGGAAACATGGTCGTGGACAATTTTCACTTCAGCCTCATCATATTCCTGATTGAAGCCCCCGCCTATGGTCTTTAGGTAAGGCGCCGGCTCCTTTTGGGGGGCATCCGTCTGGGGTTTTGGGGTTGCTGGTGCTTCAGAAGATTGAAGCGCCCCATCCGTCTGTCCTTTCCCATCGGCCGGCTGGACTTTCCTTTGGTTTTCAAGCTCGCTCCTGAGAGCGGCGAGTTGATCCTGAGTGTTCTTCAAATTAGCATCTTTCTCGGTCGCGTTCTTTTCCGATTCCGTGAGCCTGGCGTTGAGCGTTTTAATATTAGCATCGTATTCGGCAGCCTTGTTTTCCAGTTCGGTTTTAGTGCCGACAATCATTTCTATGTAGTTTTCGTATCCGACGGCCTTTTTTTCCGATTCCGCGAGCTTTCCGGTGAGCGCTTTTATGTTGCTTTCATAATCGCCCATCTTCGCCCTATCCTCGCTGATGCGCCTGCCCATTTCCTCGACCTGCGAGCGCAGCTCGGCATAAGCGCTGTCCGCTTCCTTGAACGGTCCGCCCACGGTAACGGCCTGCCCGCTGCGGCCGCCATAAAGTTCATGGCGCACGCGCCTTTTTGATTCGTATTCCACCACCTTGTCTTCTATGTCCTCTTCCGAGAGGTCAGCGGACTTGCCGGCAGTGGCGAGAACAGCAAACCTCAGGGCCGATTCTTTGGAAGGCGCCGTACCGTACCTTGCGGTGAAATAGGTCTCCCAGTAATCGATTGCCTCCTCCTTGCTCCTGAAGTCCCCAGCCTTTTTCGCATGCCTTTCCGCAATTATAGAGTCGTCCAAATCAATCCACCATTTTAAGCCTTCGCAAGGTACTGCGCAAGGTACTGCGGCAGCTTGTTGATGCCGTCCACCATTTTGGCGTACTTCTCGTCCTGCGCATCAAACCTCTCGTTCACGGTCTCGAACCTCTCGTTCATGGCCTCGATTACCTCGCCGTAGTTGACGCCTTTCATTTCCGTCTTATGTCCCATGTACTCAGCTTTTGCGGCCTCGAAAAACTCCTTCGCACCCTCCAAATCACCGAGCTCCTTGAGCTTATGGTAGGACTCGAGGGGGGAAATCTCTCCGTTTCTCTTGTAGAACGCTATTTGCTTATTCTTTTTGGCCTGTGCCCCCTGTACTTTCTCCATGTTTTCCTTGCCATTTTCATCCGCTTCCTTTATGGCCATTTTTATTTTAAAAATCTCATCCGCATTATTCTTTGCCCTGCCGCGCGTTTCGTATATCTTCTCCCTTGTTTGCCGGCTGTAATCGCCGCTCATAAAGAATCCGAAAAGGAACTGCGCTACCGGGTTGCCGAAAAGGGCTCCCCAGAGATCGTCGGAAGCGAAAGTGTAGTCCGGCGATATCTTGTCGGTCTCGTGGTAGATGCCGGCAGCGTCCTGGTAAGCGAACCAGGGGCCGGTGGCGTTATGAACGGACTCCAGCCTGGCGCCTAGCACCGCGTTCATCATCTTGTCCCTGTCCTGTTCGGTCTTGCTCATTTCGCCTACATCAATCACAAGGTCAAGTTTCCCTTCGGACGCATCAGCCATATCATCAACCCCCATTTAGTTTGTTACTTTACAGTGAATAGTTCTATAGTATATTTACTCATAGGTAGTATATAAAGCTTGCGTTAACCCACTAAAGGATTACTCTTGCTCGGGCACCGAAATCGCACCGAGCTCGCGGGCGGTCTCCAATATCGCCCAGGAATGGACCATGCACTCGAAGGCCAAAACAAGGTTGTCCTGCTCGAGCCAGTGGCGGGCGTCCTTGACGTACGCCTTGGCGTTCTCAAGCAGCTCCTCGGCCTTCGGGTCGGCCGGTTCGGCCATGTCCGCGAGGGGCTCCAGCTTGACAAGCCACTTCAGCACGTCCTCCCTGGTCAAAACGCTCCTGCTTTCCACAATATCCACCTTCTTACACTGAGAATTCGGGGCAAAAACTCTTAAATCCCTTACTCTATCTGGTCTATCCCGGCTTCCGCAAGCACCATTTCGGGGTTCCCGGCCTTCTTCGGCTGCTCATATTGGTAGAACTTTATGCACATTCCGTCGCCGCTGAAGTCGTATTCGCCTTCCACGGTCCTTCCGTCGGGCATCTGGCAGATGCCGTACGAATTGAGCCGTTCGACTTCCATGGCCACCTGTTCCAAGTTCCAGTCCTTGACCTTCACCATGACGTAGCCGTCCTTATGAGTTGACATAATTATAACTACCCAGAAGTGATATATAAAGTTAACGCAGCCCTTCCTCGCAAAGCGCCTGCTGGTAGGCGTCCCATTCCGAGGCGTCGACGGCTACTATTGCGTGCAGGCCGTAGTCCACGTAAACGCGCAGGTTACGCTTGACCGCACGTTCCGCCTTCCTATAGTACCTGACCCTTTCGAGCAGGTAGGAAGCGTTGGGCTTTCCAATGGGCTCCAAAATCTTCTTGAACGGCTCCTCCATCTATATTCCCTCCAAAAATTCCTTCTCGTGGAAGTGCAGCTTTCCGGGCACTATCAGAACGGCGGGCGTGCCGAGGCTTTTCAGCAGCATTTCCTTGGCCGTGCCCCAGCGGACCTCGGCCTGGTCGGTTCCTATCTGGGAAGCCACGACCAGCGCGTCCGTTTGCCTGATAATCTTCCCCTTGATGAGCATCTTGATCGCGTCCGACGCGGTCATGTAGAGCTTTACTTCGGCGTCAAGGTCCAGCAGCAGCAGCGTGTGGAGCCCGGCCTTCCTGTTGCCTGCCAATGCCTCCTTCACGGCCTGCAATTTCCCTGAAAAGGGTACCGTAGCGGTTCTTCCGAACTTGTAGAGGTGGAGGCCGGTCTCGCCGACCGCCGAAAATATGGAGGCGTTGTGGATTATTTTGACGGCAATTTTCTTCTTCCTGGCTTCAAGGACTATCATCGAGTGCGTCGTGGCGGCCAACGGGTCGCCAGGCACAAACAGGGCAATGTCATGATTTTTGCATTCCTTAAGAAAATCGTCAAGCCTGTCCTCGAGGTCGTGCCTTTTCAGAAGTTTGACGGGCCTGCCCAGGACGCGTTCCAGCCCCTCGATAGAGCCGAACCACTTGTTGGTATAGAGTTCGACGTAGCATTCGCACTTCCTAGCAATTTCGACCGCGCGGACGCTAATGTCGCGTTCGTCGCCCAGCCCGAGGCCGATGATGTAAAGCATAAGCAGAATAGCAGCCGCTGATTTAAGAGTTTATCCGCCGAAGGTCTCGGGCCTGCACCCCGTGAGCCAATATTCCACGTTCTCGGGGTTGATCTCCTTTGCCAGCAGTGAAAAGTATATCCTCATCAGTTTCTGCGCATAAGACTGCTTCACTTCCCCGGCGGCGGCAACGACCACGGTCAGCGCCGCGCTCATCGCCTCTTTGACTTCCTTTGCCGAAGGGGTCTCCTTGAGCTTGCCGCCCTGCACGGCCTTCTGCACCTTTGCCGAGGCCTCGTACGCCCTTTCCTGGGCAGACCGCAGGACCTTCCTTCCCTCGTAACTGTTGAGGTAGTCCGGATCTGTTATTCTTTTGTCGGCTTCGGCCGCATACAGGGCGGTCAGCATCGCGGCATACGCCTTGCAGCCGCCCTCGCTGACCCTCATTTCCAGCCCCTCGCCGCCGTTCCTTGTTTCGACCAGGCCCAGCCTTTCAAGTTCCCTTAATTTCCTTGTCATTCCCCTGTCCATTATAAACGAAAGGCACGTAAACTTTTTATGCGCATAGCTTTCGACATCATAGGCTCGCGCGAGCGTGCGGTAGCCATTGTGGAGCTGAAGAAGGGGCAGAAACCGAAGGCCGTGGCCAAGGAGCTTATGGAACGCTATCCCCATGTGAAGGCCGTGCTCGCCAAGGCGGGGCCGCGCGAAGGAGTTTTGCGCATTTACAAGCTCAAGCTGATATCGGGTTCGAAAAACACCGTGGTAACACATAAGGAGCACGGGCTGCTGTTCAAGATGGACCCGAAACTGATGTATTTTTCTCCGCGCGAATCGACCGAAAGGCAGCGGATAGCCGAAATGGTGAAGCCCAACGAACGGGTACTTGTAATGTTCTCAGGGGTCGGTCCTTTCGCCTTCGCAATCGCCAAACAGCAACCGACGGCCGAAATAGCGTGCGTGGAAATAAACAAGGACGCCGTAGATTTCGCCAACGAGAACGTGAAACTAAACGGCGCGTGGAACGTCAAGAACTACTGCGCGGACGCGCACGACTCCGCAAAACTGGGGCAGTTCGACCGCATTATCATGCCGCTGCCCGAGACCGCGTACAAGTTCCTGCCCGCCGCGTTCAGGGCGGCAAAAAGGAACGCGATAATACACCTTTACGGGATAAGCCGCCAGAACGGACTGGACCTTGCGCACAAGGCAGAAATGGCCGCCAAACGAGCGAACGTGAAAATCAGGATCCTAGCCGTCCACAAGGTCCTTCCCTACGCGCCGCGCACCTGGAAGATGCGGCTTGACATCAGACTGCTGTAAATAGTACAGCATCTCCAGCTCCTTCTTCGCCGCTTCGATCATTTTATTCGGCCAATTTCGCCTCGTGTGGTCATGAAGCGTCACCAGCGACTCCACGAAAGCGTCTCCGACAGTGCGTCCGCCCAAATCCAAAGAAAATTTCATACCGCTATAATTCAGGCACACGCAGGCCTTCTTTCCCTCCTTTTCCAGCGCCTTGGCCACGCGGCCGACATGGCTGTCGCCCACGAGAATCACGCCGTCGCCCTGCTCCAGCTTTTCGGCCCAGACCTCTTCACGGTCGTCCTGGGACATTGTTATCGCCACCTTCTGTATGTCGTTGTTGTTTACGAAGGGCCTGCCGCCTTCGGTTTCTACCATCCTGCACAGCATCTTATCATAGGCATCGTTGCTTTCATCGAGAAACACCAATTTTCTGGAGTCCAGTTCGTCACGAAAAAATTGAGGACCCTCAGCGTAGTGAGGGTGCTGCCCTTCGACGTACACCCGAGGGAACCTGCTTTTCAGCCGCCTGACCTCGCCGACGCCGAGCTTCAAAAGCATTTCCGAGTACGGCAGCCACCTTGCGGTGATCAGCATGTTTTCCGCCGCGCCCATGATGAGTTCCGGATCTTCGGAACAGAGGCTTCTTGTGTAATTCGGCAGTCCGAGCAAAAGCGACATGTATTCCTGCGCGTAATGAGAGAACGCCACAATTGCGTAGTTAGCGCCCTTGTCATTGTGGTCCTTAATTATGTTCCCGCAAAGTTCCGAACTTTTTTGCTTAGCCACATCGTTCACCGCTACTCCTCTTCGCTGCCGTCCGCCTCTTCCGAGTCCCTTATCGCCTTCCTTGCGGCCTGCGCGTCCCGCGCGCCGAACGTGATGGCGCGCAGCCTCGCGGGGCTGAACTCGCGTATCTTGTTCCTTTCCCTTGCCCTGCGCATGGGGCCGTGGTTGTTCAGAAAATGCGCCAGCGCGGTCGCATTGTACGCCCCGAACTCCTCGTCCAGCAGGTTCCTCTTCATGACGTTCGAGATGGGCTTGATGAATTTCAGCCTGTAATCGGGCTGCACGTCCATCCCGTGCTTATCGAAAATTCCGTTTACGAAATCCTTTTCCTCCGGCTCCAGCAGGTAGTGGTCCAGCATCGCGATCCCGAAGCTGTCCTCTATGACGCGCACAGCCTTCACCGCGTTGTCGCAGAGCATGTGATAATGGTCCCTAAGCACTTCGTATTCCTTGCTCCCGAGCCTTTTTTCCAGCTCCTCCTGGTAGCCGGAAGCGCCGACCAGCATGCTCGCATCCATCATTGTGGCCGTCCTCATGCTGACGTATTTCATGAAGCATTCGTGCGTGACGTTGCAGAACGTCTCGTCGGGAAGCGTCAGCACCGCCACGGGGCTCCCGTTGAAGCGCTCGCCCTCCTCGAACTCCAGCACTCCCTGCGCCTCCAGCTCCCTGACTATCCGGCCCTTCGTGCTTATGATGGGATAGAACGTAACCTCCTTTCCGAAATCCGGCTGCCCAACTTTCTTTGTCACCGAGAACTTTTCAAAGCGTTCCTTGCCCTTGTAGCCCAGTTCGGAGACGGTCTTGGTGCCGTGATAATAGGTCGATAAACCGAAATGCTGCTTCCCTTTATTATCCTCCCAGGCGCAGAGCTGCATGAGCGCCTCCCCGTACTTGTCCCTGGTTTTCTCGGACGTGGGGAGCAACCTTATCGCGTAGACGTTCTTCCCCCTTTCCTTGGGGAACTTGAAGTCCTCGTGCACGCAGGCGTTCTCCGCCCACGTCTTCAGCTCCGCATCCGCGGGCAGCTCCTTTCCGGAGGACTTCAGAAAATACTTAACCTGTCTGACAAGGCGCGTTGATTCGTCCATGCGGCTCACTTGTAAAGCTTCTCGGCCTCTTCCCAATCGCAATATTCGGGCTTCGGCACGCCCTCGTCATCGTCGTCGCGGTCACGGTCGGGGCTTGGTCCGGGAGCGGGTCCTGGCTGGGGCGGATTGAACGGGCTCGGCTCGTCGGGCAGCACGCACGGTATTGTTATGTGCTCTATCGTGGGCTGCACCGTGCTGCGCGCGTAGGCGTCGTTCATTACGGTCTTCAGCCTGCGGAGCGCGCGCTTGAGGTCCGCGTTGTTGTCCAGCTTCTGCACCTTGAGCCTGTTGGTGTTGTAAATTATGTTGGCCATCAGCGGGTTGCCGTCCTTCGCGCACTTCTCGGCCTCGCCAAGGTCGTTGTAGATGGCGTTTCGCATTTCCAGCTCGAAATTCGGAAAATATTTCATCATGACACCTCATTTGTAATCATAATAATTCTTTTTCTTCTTGCCGCCGGCCTTTTCATCATCCAGGTCCTTGATCATGTCGTCCACCAGGCTGTCTACGTCCTCGTCCTTGAGCGCCTTTGCAACCTTGTATTCGCCCATGCTTTTCGTTTCCTCAACCAGCGCGGCCAGCGGGCTTTTTTCGTCCACCGCGGACCTCAGGCACTCGTACGCCGTCCTTATGTCGGGCTGGTCGAGCAGCCTCTCCGCGGCAGGCGCCACCCTGCCGAATACTTCCTTCGCTTTCTTAAGTTCGCCTTTCTTCGCGTAGCCTATGCCCTCCTGCAGGGCCTCGTAAACCTCGTTCAGTTCCCTGAGTTCAGAATTGGAAAGCTTCTTTGCCATAGTATTATTCACTGTTAAGTGGTATATAAAACTACCTATTTGCCACCAGCCTTTAATAGAAGGGCGCGAAACTATTCCCGATGAAGATGAACTGGCTAATTCCGACGCTGCTGGCGCTGCTCATGTTCGGCCTGTGGGGAATAGTGATAAAGTACGCCACGGGCAAGCTGGACGCCGTCTCCATCTCGTTCTTCAACACGGTTTCCTCCCTGATAGTCATAGCGGCGATTTTCGGGTATTTCTGGCTCTCCAAGACGCAGATTTCCATGACACGAGAAGGAATATACATAGCGCTGTTCGCAGGCGTCATAGCCATACTGGCCGTCCTGTTCGAGGCCATGGCGTACAAGCTGGGCGACCTCGCCATAATCGGACCTTTCATAGCGGTGGGTGTTGCAGTGATGACCGTGGCGGCCGGAGTAATCCTGTTCAATGAAACGCTCACTGAAAAGGCCATAATAGGGATAATTTTCGCCCTGATATCAATCTATCTGCTGGCTTCGGCCTAGAAATTTCTCAGGACTTGATAATATCATACACGTAGTGGTTAATTCCCGGAGAATAGCCCTTCACGAGCTGGATGTCGTCAACTTCAAGGAAGCAGCCCTCGTGCGCGGCTATGTCCTTGAGCCTGTCCAGCCGCTTCGGAACGTCTTTTTCGGTGGACAGGTCGTGAAAATGGATTATCGCGCCGTCCTTCGCCATCTTCAGAGCCGCCGGAAGGAACTTCTCGTTCCCGTAAAGCCAGCCCATTATCACCCTGTCGGCTGAACCGGCCAAACGGCCCGCCTGCTTGCGGCAATCGCCCCTGATTATTTCGACGTTTGCCAGCCTGTTGAGCCCGATATTTTTCCTGAGATACCTTACAGCGACGGGGTTCAGGTCTATGGCCTTTATGGAAAGGGCCTTTCCCAACTTCGCAAGCGGTATCGTCCAGTAGCCGACGCCCGCGAACATGTCAACGACGTTCTCGCCGCGCCCGGCAATGAGCGTCATGCGCTTGCGCTCGTCCTTGTTGCCCTTGGACCACATGATTTTTGCGGGGTCAAGAGCGAAAAAGCAGCCGTGCTCCTTGTGAACGGTCTCCGTTTTGCGTGAGCCGGCTATGACTTCGGTCTTGGGCTTCCTCTCCGTTCCCTTGATGTCCTTGATGAGAAGCACGGAGCGCACGTACGGAAGGGTTCTTTTAATCGCGGCGCCTATGGCCTTGCGTTTCGGAAGAAGCTTGCGGTGAAGCTTGACCGTCAGCACGTCGCCGACCTGGAAATAGCTCCGCGGCAGCAACTCTAGAACGGACGATGGAAGCTTTCCCTCAAGATCCGCAGATAATTTCGAATAAAACGTCATGGCAACCCGAAAGAATTGCGCAGGAAAGGGATTTAAAACGAATTGTCGCTCACAGCGCCTTCCCGGAGCAGACCCGCCAGACGGTTTCCAGCGCGATTATGACGACCGCGGGCGCCACGAGAATTGCTATGTTGCCGAAGATGCCCGAAAGCGCGGCCCCTATGTATCCCAGGGCGAAATCGGTGCCTACGCCCTCGAATACCGCTCCAGAACTTCCCGCCACTATAAGGGCAATTACTGCCAGCAGGAAGAACTCGCTGCCCCTTTTTGTGATGTTTCCCATCTTCAGGGCCGAGAGCAGCCCTATCGCGGCCCCCAAAAGGACCAGCGTCAAGGAGGGGCTGGGAATGGAAGTGAACTGGTTCACGATTCCCGCCACCACGGCTATGAACACGCCTATCTGGAACAAGTACCCGCTCACCTTTGCCCATCGGACGCCCTGCTTTGCCATTGCGCTCTCCTTCATCCTTTTTGGAAAGGCCCGTATTAAAGCTTTCGCAAAACGCTTCGTAAATCGGGATACGTCCGTCTTGTCGGTTGAAAAAAGAGAATGAAAATAAAAAAAAGGGCGAAACCTGGTTGTCAAACGGCTGTTTTTGCGGACCGGCGCGGACCGACGGGCAGTTGCCGTTCATTGGTCCGGCCGCCATGTGCCTGGCGATTAAGCCATGCCGTTTTATATCACTTTTTCGGAGCCCACTTTCCAGATCGCTTCCAGCGCAACTATCACAACGGCAGGCGCCACAAGCAGGACTATGTTCTGTATGATTGTCTGCAGGATAAGCCCTACGTTAGCGAATTCTATCGTTGCGAATGCCGCACCCGAACCTCCGGCCGCAACCAATGCGATGGTCGCGAGCATGAAGAGCTCGGTGTCGTCCTTGGAGATGCTACCCATCCCGAAGGCGGCCAGCAATCCGATTATGGCTCCCAATACAACCAAGAGCAAGTTCGTCTCGGGTATCGTTATGAACCCGGCCACGACGGCTATAAGCACGCCGAGCAGGAACAAATACCCGCTTATCTTTACCCATTGGTTGTTTCCTTTTGCCATTTCATTTCACCTGTATTTCCTTTGGAGCATACCCCCTCTTAAAGCTAACTACGACACTTCGTTTTTTGCCGTAAATCTATTAACTTAACGAAGGAAAAAAAGTAACCATTTTACAGTAATTAGGGTAAATTCCGAGAAAATTCCCTCACTCCCTGAAGACCTGGGGCCTGAAACTGTAGATCCTTGCGGCGGGGTCGGCCCAGGCGTCGTTCAGGAGGCCGGCCTTAAGGCACAGGTTCTCAAGCGACTCACGCACGGTCCATTTCCGCTCAACGGGCACCTTGGGCATGAGAATGCCCTTCATTATGCCCTTTTCCATGTACAGGCCGTCCGTGCCCAACGCAATCTTCCTCGAATAATCCTTGGCGTCCTTCGAGGTTATGTCCTTCATGCCGTCTACGACAGAAACCTCTATATTGAGCACGGGCAAAACGTCCAGCTTCAGCCCGGCAAAGCGCTTGTCGTTAAGCGCCGCCAAAGCGGCGTTCACGGCGTTGTCCAGCATGTTCTTGTTGAGCTCCAATACGGCGGCGCTGCCCTTCAGCTCCCGCGCGTTCGTCCCGGGGACGTTCTTATATAGTTCTATAAGGACACCGCCGTAGCCGTCCAGTTCGGCGGGGTACTTGCGCGGCCTGTCAATCACGCGCTTGTGCTGCAAATACTGGTGCAGCGCCTCGCGCGTGAACGAAAGAAGATATTTGCCGCCCTCGTTCGAAAGCATGGGTATTTATTGGCTTAGGTCGGATAAATATCAATATGCCCGAGAAGGAGCCGATGCAGCTTTATGCCGACGGAAAGGGCAAGGTCCCCTGTCCGAAAAATTTCAGCATGGCAGACATCGGGGACTGCGCAGCCTGCCGCCACAAGTGGGCGTTCGGCGCCGAGAAAGGCACGGAATCCGTGGATTGTTCTTACACGATGGAAATGTCCGCGAAAAGGCTGAAGAGATTCGTCGAGTACCGCGACTTCCAATACGCCAAGATACCCGAATACGTCAAGGACCCGGAAGAGGAGGAAGTGAACAACCTCGTTGACGACATAATGAGCCACGTCCATCCTCACCAGCGCAGCGACATAGATTGAACAAAGCTTTTTAAGAGATAACTCACTAGGGTTGCGTATAGCGGGGTGGGGCAATCTTGTGGAGCATTTCCATGGGACCCGAAGCCTGGAGTGCCCGTCGGGCTCATAACCCGAAGGTCGCTTGTTCAAATCAAGCCCCCGCTACCAATTCTTTCTCATATAAATCCTTTTTCCATGCTTCTTTCTGTAATGCGCATAGGCGTGGACCTGGACGGGACCGTCGTGAACCTGGCAAAACCCCTGCTGAAATACTACAACAAAAAGCACGGCACCTCCTTCAAGGAATGGGAACTTGTAACGTACAACACCTGGGAATGCCTCCGCATAACGCGCGACGATTTCATAAACGAGATTGACGCCTTCTACGCTTCCCCCTACTTCAACGAAATAATGCCCATGCCCGGCGCGCAGGCGGGGCTCGGCTGGCTGAGAAAATGGGGCGACGAGCCGCACCTCGTGACCGCGCGGCCACCCAAGGCACGGGACTTCGAACTGAAGGAGGCCACGAACGAGTGCATAAAGCGCTACTTCCCGAAGGCGTTCTACAGCACGAACTTTTCCAGCGACTTCCGCACCGGCAACGGCGGACAGGGCAAGGCCGCCATGTGCAAGGAGCTCGGTTTGGAAATCATAATCGAGGACTGCGCAGAGTACGCGCAGGCCTGCGCCGACGCGGGAATCGGTGCATACCTTCTCGAGCAGCCGTGGAACAGCCGCTACACCGTCAAAAACGTCGAGCGCTGCCGCGACTGGGACGATTTAATCAGAAAAATATCGGAACTTTAGGCGCTTCAAGGATTCGTGCGGAAGTACCTGGCGTTCTTCTGGGCCTTATAGGTGGCGTCCAGAATGTTCTTCTGGTCGAGCTCTGCAAGCGCGTTTTTGCGCGCCTCGCACGCTTCCCTGAGCATGGTCTGCGCGTACTCGGCCGTTTTCCTTTTGCTGAAAATTGCTGTCATGAAACCACCCTATTTTCTATACTACTATATAGTGAATACTAATATATAAAGAATACGCTTCCCTAGCAGACCTTCTCGGGTATGCCCTTCTCATGGAGGTCGAAGAACTGCCAGTCCTTGTAGTTGATTTTTACCGCCAGGAGCGGCTTCGCCTGCACGCTGCTTGCGACGCGTATCAGCTCGCTCAGCTGGCCGCGATGGGCGCTCGGATAATACACCTTTTTTCTGCTTTTCACTTCGATAAGATGGGGAACGCCGCCCTTTATGGCGATGAGGTCGCAGATGGCGGTCTCGCCGACGCCTGAGCCTGCTATCCTGTGGCAGAGATAGCCCTCCTTTGACAGCTTTTCCAGCAGTTCGCGCTCGCGCCGCGACCCCTTAGCGTTCTGCGCCATGATGATAATTGCTTCAGCGCTTATTTATGCTTTGGCGAGGGATTATCCGTATGCAGCTCGCAAAAAAATACGAGCCCAAACGGCTGGTTGAGGTCGTGAGCCAGCCGGAGGCGGTTTCTCAAATGCTCCTCTGGCTCGCGGGCTGGAAAAAGCGAAGGCCCCTTGTGATACACGGGCCGACCGGCAGCGGAAAGACCGCGGCCGTGCACGCGCTGGCCGCCGAGAAGGGCTTCGAGGTCATAGAGCTGGGCAACGAGGACAGCGACATCGAGCGCATCTTGCCGGCGATAAAGCAGCATTCCCTAACACACAGGCCAAAACTCGTTGTCGTTGAGGGCGCGGAGCAGCTGCCGACCAGGATACTCTCCTCGATCGTAAAGGAAAGCGTGTTCCCCGTCATACTTTTCGTGGACGACGTCTGGAAGCCGAAGTTCGCTTCTCTTCGCGCGGCCTCGGAGGTCCTGCAGTTCAAGAAGGTCCCGCGGATGAGGATAGAGAAGATACTGACCGAGATAGGACATCTCGAAAAACTCCCGGAGGGAATGACGTTCCGCACATTTGCCGAGGCAGCAGGGGGCGACGTGAGGGCGGCACTGATAGACCTGGACAGCGGGTCGGACGCCGCGCGCGACCGCACGACCAACGTTTTTGACGTACTGAAGGCGGTCTTCAAGGGGACGCCTGCCGAAGCAGCCGCCGCGATCGGGAGCTGCGACAAGGACCCGCACCAGATAATGTGGTGGGTGGAGGAAAACATACCTAACGAGTTCTCGGACCCCGCCGAGCGCGCGGCCGCCTTCGAGCTGCTGAGCAAGGCGGACCTCAGGAAAAGATGCTGCTCAGAGCTGCTCTCCTGCTTCTCAGCGGTCAGAAGATTCAAGCCCAGGGCCTATACGGCCTACCGCCCGCCGAAGTTCAGGCCCGTCGCTCTTGATGATGAAATCTGCCTCCAGCTTGCCATAAAAATGCACTGCTCGCCCTCCAAGGCAAGGCAGGAAATGGACTTCCTGAAGCCCGTGCTGAAATAATCATATCTCCCTTACGGGGCTCTTCGCGCCGCAGGCCTCGCACTTCATCTGGTCTATCCTGCCTTCCTTGATGAGCTTGGTGTCGGGGCGGCCGCAGACCTTGCATATCACGTACTCCTTGACGTAAAGTTCCATCTTACCAACGAGCATGCGGTAGGAAAGCCTGCCCTGGAAACTGGCGCGCACGCCATCAGTTGAGCCGGGCGCGGCAAGCTCCTTTGTCAAAAATTTCATCAGGTGCTTCGGGTCGCGCCTCAGCTTCGCGCAGATATCTCCGAAGTTCTTTATCACGGTCTGGCTGCCCTGCGCGACCGCGTCTATCTTGGGCATCTCGAAGCGCTCGCCCGTGCCCGTCTTTTTCGGCACCTTGGCCATCGCGCGCTTCAGCAGCTCCTCGTAGGTTTCCATAGCAGAACAATGCGCGCCGTGTTTTATAAATGCTTATTCATTTCAGCCGGTAAAAGCCCTTCTCCTCGGTTATCAGGCCCGCCTCTTTTGCCAGGTTGAACGCGGCGACTTCCTCGTGATGTTCGAGCATGTCCTTTTGCAGGACGAACCTGCCCTCCATTACCGCGTCCTTGAACCACGCGCCCTCTCCCGCGTTCGTCATTGCCACGAGCGCGACCGCATAGCTGGTGAGCGCCTTCTCACACAGCTTTTCAAGTTCCTTGATTTCCCGGTCGAACTTCTTTCCGCGCTTCCCGATTTCCCTATACTCTTCTATTCCCTTCTTGTTCACAAGGTATTCCAGCGCGGTTATTTTCAGAAGACCCTTGAAAATATAATCGGCGTTCCCCGACAGCACACCGCAGCCTTCGCCATCCGCGGCGTATGCACCTTTCCTTATCCTTCTGATCTTCTTTATAAAATTCGCGTACTCTTCGGGCCTGGATATTATTTCCGTCAGCGCGTCTGCCATCATATCACGCCATCCTGTACATGCGCGGGTGCTTCTCGTAAGTTATTCCGGTGTTCTGCGTTATGTAAAGTATTTCGCTGAGCATCGGCTTTGAGAACTTCATATCTTCATCCTTTCCCGCAATGACGTTCAGCTCCTTGAGCACGTCATCGTACGGCGCGCCTTCCCCGCTGTCGAGGGAACACATGACGGTCAGCACGTAATTGCGGCGTGTCTCGAGCAGGTCTATCTGGCATTCCAGCATCTCCCCTTTCCTCTTTGTTTTCTTGGCCACGTCCGCCCTGTGGACGGCTTCGAAATATTCCCTGGCGGCGTCGCGTATCAGCGGCGTGTAAAGCGAGTCCAACAGCCTGCCTATGACCTTGTCCTTCGCGCCGCCGGCATCCTGAATCCCGCTGTAGATGTGGTGCCTGCGCACTATCTTTTTCGGGGCTTCCTCCCCGTAGAGCATCGGCAACCGCTCTTCGTTTGAACGCTTTGGAGCAGCGCGTATCGCCTGAAGATCGAATTCTGGTTTTCTTTTCGCCACTCAGGACACCCTGTAGACGTTCTCCCGCGGCTCGTATGTCAGGCTTTTCCTTTGGCAGAATTTCAGCGCATCGTTAAGCTCCTTCTTGTTCATGGATATGCGCTTTCCGGTAAACCTTTCCATGCCGTACTTCACGGCCTTCTCTATGTCCCTATAAGCAGCGCCCTCGCCTGTGTCCAGCTCCCCTACGACCGTCAGCACGTACGCCACGGCCGCGTCCTTGAGCTTCACTTCGGTTTCGCGCTCCCTTTTCTTCAGTTCGTAGAGCTTCGTCTTTGTGTCGCCGAAGTTCTCGAGCGAGCTGTTCACAAGGTCCTTGTAGAACTCGTCGGCCGCGTCCTGCCGTATCTTCTTCCCCTTGTCAATCTCCTTCAGGAGGTTGCCGAAATCCTTCCGCTCCTTGTTTTTTGCCATAACATCACCCCAGCCTGTAGCATCCGTCGTATTCGTGCACCATCCCCGTGTGCGCCGCGGATTCCAACGCGTCCAGCGCCGTTTCGCCGTCTATGCCGAATTTCCATTTCATGATGTCAAGCACGCTTTCCCGCGTCGCGGGGCCCGTGCAGGCGGCCTTGCCGGTCGCCACCATCGCGCACATCGCACCCGACCACTTCAACCTCAGGGAATTGTCCTTGGACGATTCCGCCTCGTACATCTTCTTTGCGGCCTCGTAAACCTCCTTCCTGCCGTCGAGCAGTCCGGAGTAGAATTCCTCCATGTCCGCCGTGTCCTTCCCGTAGGAATTTTCGACCTTCTTGATCTCGTCATAAAGCGCGCTCATCGTGCCCAAATAAGCCAGGCTTATTTTCTCTATCTGCTCGCCGGTCTTCCTTGCCGCCATGCAATCATCCTCCTAAAGTTTCTTTATCTTGCCCGCCTTGGGCTCGAAGCACATCCCCGATTCCAAAAGGTCCTGGATGGCCGCGTCCACCTGCCCCTCCGGCAGGCCCGAAAGCTTGAGCATTTCCGCATAGTCCGCCCCGTTTCCCGTGTCAAGGCTCGTCACGAGCTTGAGTATCTTCTCCTTGGCCTCGCCGCCCGCCTCTATCTTCTTCTCCTCGGCGATTATGTGAAGCTCGTCAGCCTCGAGTATGCCGTCAACGTCCTCCGGGTCTATGTTCAGCTTCTTCGCCAGCGCCTTGAGCTCCGTGCGGTCCGCCGACTGCTTCTGGAGGTCGCGCACCTGCTTTATGGTCCTGTGCTGCTCGGCCCACACCTTCTTCAGCTCCAGCGCGCGCATGGTCTCCCAGTCCGCACCCATCTTCCTCACTATCTCGGGCGCGACGTAAACCTCGCCGTTGTATTCCCGTATCTTGCCCATGATGTCGACAAGGTCCCCCTTGCCCGCGACGTCGAACATGCGTATGTTGATGAACGCCTTGCACCGCAGCGTCTCCGTCCCATCATCTATAGTTAGCGTCGCGTACTTCCCGTCCTCGCTCTCGAACTTGTCCACCACCAGGCCGAGCACCCGCACGCGCGAGAGACGCCTTCCCAACGTGGTCAATACGTAGCTGCTCTCAAATCCGGCCTTCTTCACGTACTTGCCCGTCGCCAGTTCGGCCAGGCCCGCCTTTTTCGCAGTCAATCTTTTCTTTTCCACTTGTATCACCTAATACGCTTTGCTGAGGTGGTTGAGCTTGGGCTCGAACAGCCTGCCCTCCTTCTTGAGGTTGTGCAGTATCTCGTCCACGTCCGCCCTCGGAACGCCAGCTTCCTCCGCCTCGATGAATATCTCGTTCACGGGTATCTGCTTGCCCAGCGTCTTTTCCAGCTTCTCTATCACGTCATTGATTATGCGGATGTTGTTACGCTTCGAACTGGACGTGCCCTCGGTCCTGTCTATGTCGAACTTTCCGGTCTTCCTGTCGAAGGCCAGCTGCTCCATGCTGTAGCGCATGAGCGCTATCGCCCTTTCGGCGTCAACCAAATTCACCTTGTCGCCCAGCCTTATCTTCGCCGAGGCCTCCGCCAAACGGACGAGCGCCTCCTGCTGGCGGGCTGTTATGGCGATGGAATCGGTCTGCTCCTTGTAGCTGCTTCGCATGTCTATGTAGAACTTCTTCAGCTTGTCGGCCGCCTCCTGCGTGAACTCCGGCGAGCAGTTGTGCCGCGCGTACGCGATGTACTTGCGCAGCATCTCGGGGGAAATCGCCGGCTGCAGGCTGTCCGGCGCTATGCGTGACTTCATTATGTGGTCGGCTATGCGCTCGTCCTGCTCCCTGTTCGGCACGTCGCGCAGCGCGTACTTCAGGTCGAAACGGCTGAGCAGCGTCTCCGGAACATCGATTTGGTCCGTTATCGGTTTGAATATGTCGAAGCGGCTCAGCTTGGGGTTCGCGCCCGCAAGAACGGCGGTCTGGGACGGCAACGTCGCCACGATGGTTGCTTTTGCTATCGAGATGGTCTGCGTGCTCATGGCCTCGTGCATGGCTATCTGGTCGTCCTTGTTCATCTTGTCGAACTCGTCGATGGCTATCATTCCCTTGTGGCAGAGCACCATCGCGCCGGCTTCCAAAACCCAGCCGCCCATGAACTCCTCGTCTTTAGTGACCGAGGCCGTCAATCCGACACCGGTCACGCCTTTTCCCGAGACATACTTACCGCGCGGTATCGCCTTCGAAACGAGCTTGAGCAGCTGCGTCTTTCCGACCGCAGGGTCTCCCACGAGCAGGATGTGTATGTCGCCTCGCAACTTGGAGCCGTCCGCCGCGGTCCTTCTTACGCCGCCGAACAGCTGGTGGGCTATCGCTTCCTTGACTTCGCGCAGGCCGTATATTGACGGCGCGATGGAATCCACTATCTTATCGTAAATCTTGGGATCCTTGGACAACGCCTTTATGGCGTCCACGTCCCCCTCGTTTATCAGAACCTCCTCCCACTCTATCTCGGTCGGCTCGACGAAATTGGCGTCCATGTAGATCTGCATCTGCGTCTGCATGCCTCCCTTGGTAAAGCGCTTGATCTCCTTCACCGCGCCGTTTATCGTGAGCCTACTTCCGGGGTCGCATTTGCGCTGCATTTCCGGGCTCGTCAGGTCGTTCTTCAGGTAGACCTTTATGTTGCCCTGCTTCTCCGCGGTTGCTATGTCAAACGGCTCCTCGACCACGAGCCAGCGCGAATCGAAAAGCTTCCTCCCGACCATTTCCATCTTCCCCTTGTAGCCGCAGCCGTCGCACGAGGTCGGACCGTGGACTATCCGCTCCTTCTGCATGACATCAATCATCTTGGTGCACGACGGGCATTGGAACGTCGCGACCGTTATTTCGGGCAGAACCTCGCCAGCCCTGCGGACAACGCCGTCTATCGAAATGAACCTGCCTATGTGCTCGCTGCGGAGATTGCGTATGCGGACGCTGTTGCAGTCCGGCAGGTTCTTGAAACGCACTTCGAGCTGCAGCGAGCCCTGCGGGGTATCGATCGAGGATATCGCGGACCGCGCGGCCGCCAGAAACTCATCGGGCTTGCTCAGCAGCCTGTCGGCGAGCTCCGGGTCGAACTTGTCAAGCACGCCGAAGTCCGCAACGACGGCCTTCTTGCCCGCGGAAGCGGCCGCCAGCAGTTCGCCTTCGTAGAACGTGCTGAAAAATTCCTCAAGCCGCTCCGAATCCTCTACCATAGCAACCCCAACAACAGATATCGGCGAGAATATTCGGTGCTTGAAAACATTTAAAGGATGAATTCCATGCGCAAAAGAGGTTGCTTTTGCACAAGTTGTTCAACAGCAGTTGAACTCCATGCGAAACGGCGGTCAATGGCGGTGCTTGAAGAACTGGACGGCGCGCTCATGCTTCAGCGCGGCCGCCTTCGAGTCGAACGTTCCGAGATTGCGCCTTTTTCCGGTCTTCGGATTGATTTTCCTGCTGTAGAGCCGCCACTTGCGCGCCCCGATCTTGCGAATCATGCCATCTACTTCTTCATCTTCAGATGCTTCAGACGCTTGTCGAGTTTTGCAACCGCGCGCCCCACGTCCGCTATCGAGCGCCCGCCCGTGCAGATTATTTTTCCGGAGCCGAACAGCAAAAACGTCACCTTGGGGTCGTCCATCCTGTAGACCAATCCGGGGAACTGCTCGGGCTCGTACTCCGTGTTCTCAAGAGTAAAGGCTATCTGGTCGAGGTTGAGCTCCTGGTCGAGCTTCGCGCTGGCCACGATGTTCTCCAATCTCATCGTGTGGTCGCGCGGTATCTTGATGCCGAGCTTCCTCAGCTTTGTCACTATCTTTCCTATCACGATCTTCGCGTCGCCGGGGCTCTTCGCGCCCGTGCAGACTATCTTTCCGGAAGAAAATATGAGAGCGGCGGCCTTCGGGTCCTTCAGGCGCATGACGACGCCCGGGAACTGCTCGGGCTCGTACTCTATGCCTTCGAGATTCGCCACGACCTTTTCCAGCTTTATGTCAGCCTTGAGATTCGCGCTAGCAACCACGTTTTCTATCTTGATATGAAAACCCACAGAACCACCCCTATTTTTTGTAAAACCCGTTTGTGCGGGCAGGTATTTAAATACCGTTTATAAGCACTTCACGCATTTAAGCGGCGCACGCAAACTTCTCACGATACCTATGAAACTGGTAGCGCTGTTCAGCGGCGGGAAGGACTCAACGTTCGCCATCTTCAGGGCGCTGAAGGAAGGGCACACGATAGGATATCTCGCCACCGTGCTTTCCAAGAACCCCGAGAGCTTCATGTACCACACCGCAAACATCGGACTCACGGTCTTCCAGGCCGAATCCATGGGAATGAAGCTGATAAGCAGCGAGTGCCTGGGCGAGAAGGAAAAAGAAGTGCACGAGATTGAAAACCTGCTCAAGGGGACGGACGCCGACGCTGTCTTGTGCGGGGCCATACGGAGCACCTACCAGAAGACGCGCGTTGCGAAGGTCTGCAAGGAATTAAAACTCAAACTTCTGGCGCCGCTCTGGCATACGGACGAGGAAAAATATTTGAGGGAGCTGGTGTCGAGCGGTTTCAAAGTAATTATAACAGATGTCGCAGCCGACGGCTTCGACGAGAGCTGGCTTGGCCGAGAAATCGATGATACATGCATCGCTGACTTATTGAAACTAAAAAAGAAGCACAAGATATCAATCGTCGGCGAGGGCGGCGAATATGAGACGACCGTTTTGGACTGCCCACTCTTCAGGCAAAGGATAGAAGTCACGAAGGCCGAGAAGGTCTGGCACGGCACGTCGGGCCGCTACGCGATATCGGACGCGAAGCTCATTGCGAAGAACACGACTTCTTCCTGACGTCCTGATTGATTTTCTCAAGCTTGCCCAAGTAGTCCTTGTGCATGGCAAGGAGGACATGCGTGTCCCCTTCATCGAGCATCACGTTGTGCTGCTTGGCCGCATCGTCCAAGTCATTTATGCGCTTGAGTATCTCCTTGCCGTACTGGGCCTTTTCCTGCAGGTCTTCGGTGGAAACACAGCCCTCCTTTGCCTGCTCTTCCGCGGCAAGCACGTAAGTGCCGAACTTTTCCACCACCTTCTCGTATTTCCTGAAGGACTCTTCCAGGTTTTCCTTGTCGTTGTTCCTCTCCTTGGAAAAAAACGTCATTTGAGCACCTCGTCCGCCTCTTTGCTCATTTTGTCCGCGGCCGCTTTTATATCTTGGGTGGACAGCGCCTCGACCGCGTACATGGGCAAATGCGCTTCCGAACCCGCCGCCTCGGCCCTCTTGTTGTAAGCATCGACCGGGTTTTCGGGGAAGCCGTCGAGCGTGTTGAAGCACAGCTGGTAAATGTCCCTCATTTCCGTGTAGGCCTCATCGGTTATCTTTCCCTTCCTCTTCGTCAGCTCGAGACCGAGCGCGCGCCTATCCGCGGACGCCTTTTCCTCCATCTTGTCCAATGTCTTATCGTAAGAAATCTTCCTTGCGGACTTCTTTTTTTCAAGGTAGTATTGCAATGCAGGAAGCGCCAGGAACGCCGCGCCCACCGCCCAAGCGCTAAGATCGCCGAGCTTGTGGCCCCAGATTTCCACGTCCTTGACGGCCTCAGCCAGGCCGTACCCGACTCCTCCTACGCCTCCGAACGCGCCAACCCTTGCGAACCAGGATTTTATGTTGTTGGCGCTGAACGCGTCGAATTCGGCAAGGTCCTGATCGAGCTCCGCCTTCTCCTCCTTCTTCTTCCTTCTGAGGAGCTTGTCCCGCTCCTCCAACGCCGCATCGGTCTTCACCTGCTCCTCGTTCCTTTCCCGAGAGGCATTGTAGATTATGAAGTCCTCGGCGAGCCTGTTTATGTCAACCGGCTCTATGTAACAATCGGCCATCTCCTGTTTCATCTTGTGGTATTCGTCCCAGTACGCTTCCGCCTTCTCCTGGGAGGGCTTGTCTTTCTTACCCGCGAGCTTGTACGCCGTCTTCCTTTTCTGATCGGACTGCTCGGACTTTATCCTGTATTCCTTGTCCTTGTCGGCGTAGCCCCTGTATTTGTCCAGCAGTCCGGAAGCGTACTTCTTGGCGTCCCCGTCCTTGCCGTAGAGAACATCCTCCTCCACCTTCTCGATTATGTGGAGAAGCTTCACCGAGATCTTGTCGAACACCAGCGCTTTGGTATCCTCGACAAGTTCGGCATCACGGACGTACGCCGTGCTTTCAATTTCAGGCGCTCCGACCTGTGCGGTTGTTTGTTCAGGCATAATCATTCCTAATAAATAGTAAACTTAGCAAAGGATTTAACCCAATCGCATTAACTTAATAAATGACGTTTAAATCAGCGCGCTCTTGACGGCGTACGCGCAGCCGCAGCCGCGTTCGGGCGGAAGGTCCTTCAGCACGGCGGAGAAAAGCTGTTTCGCCATGCCCGCGTTCTCGCCCATGACCCTGAGCACCTCGTTCAGGTCAACGGGCCGCTGCGCCCACACATCGTAGTCCGTTACGAGCGCGACCGACGCGTAACAGATGCCGGCCTCGCGCGCCAGCATGCACTCCGGGAACACGGTCATGCCGACCAGGTCGCCGCCCCAGGCCTTGAAAAGCCTGCTTTCGGCGCGCGTTGAGAACCGCGGCCCCTCTACGCAGACGTACGTGCCCGCAGTATGAGCGGGAAAACCGAGCCGCTGCGCGGACTTGGCGAGCTCAAAACGAAGCTCAGGGCAGAACGGATCCGCGGCCGAAATATGGCACGTCCTGTCCAGGCCATGCTCCGCCAGATGTACGGCAGCCTTGCCTTCGTAGAAGCTTGACGGCCTCGACTTTGTCCTGTCGATAAACTGGTCAATGAACACGAGCTCGCCCGGCCTGAAGTGTTCCTGCAGCGAGCCGCACGCGTTGGACGCAAATATCCGCTTCACGCCCAGCTGCTTCAGCGCCCAGATGTTGGCGCGGTAATTGACAAGATGCGCGGGGTGCTTGTGGCCCCTGCCGTGGCGGGAAAGGAAGGCCACCCTCTTTCCGCCGTAGGTTCCGATAACAATGGAATCCGACGGCGCGCCGAACGGCGTCACCATCTGGACCTCGCCGCCGTCCTCCAGGATGTCCGCGTCGTAAAGCCCCGAACCGCCTATTATCGCTATTTCCGCTTCCGGCATAACGTATTTATTCGGGCAAAGGAAATTTAAGCTCATGACATTGGAGAAGCCCCTGATAAGCGGCCACCCCACGCGCCTGGCCAGGCTGAACGATTACCTGCTTGCCGCATTGCTGCTCGCCGTTGTCGTTTACGTTCAACTATCGGGGCTGCAAGCAATGAGCATCGCGGTCTATTCCGCGGCGGGCCTCGCGGTCCTTTTCGCGATACTGGCCGAAACGGGAAGGCTGGCCAACCAATTCGCAATAACGCCCACGCAGATAGTCGTGCATGAAGGCATAGTCGGAAAGCACCGCATGTCGCTTTTCCTTAACAACGTCACCGATGTTACAGTCAAGCAGAGCAGGCTTGAGGCAATCCTGGGCTACGGAACGGTCATAGCGGGCTCCACATCGGGACTGCAGCACATGCAGCTGAAAATCAGGGTAAGAAAACCCAAGGACTTCGCGAACAAGCTCGAGCACCTGATAAAGGAATACACACACTCGCTCACGAAGCCGCATTCTTCTTAAACACCACGACCATATTTTCGGTATGAAGCTCTGCATAATCACGTACGGCTGCGCGGCCAACCGGGCCGAGTCCGAGATAATGGCGGGCCTGCTGAAGGAATCGGGCCACTCGCTTGTCCCCGAAAAGGAAGCGGACATCATAATTCTCAACACCTGCGCCGTGAAGCAGGTGACCGAACAAAAAATTCTCGACAAGATTGCAAAAATCAGGAAGCCGCTGGTGGTGGCAGGCTGTTTGCCCGAGGTGTACGGAAAGAAGATACGCGCAAGGAACCAGAACGCCGCGCTATTGGGAACGCACCAGCTTGCCAAAATAGCTGAGGTTGTAGACGAACTCAGCCGCGGCAATTCGCCGATACGCACCGGAATATTGAATGCCGAAAAGCTGGGCTTCCCCAGGGTCAGGAGCAAGGCGGGAACGGCGATAATAGAAATCGCGGACGGCTGCCTGGGCAATTGTTCCTATTGCGCAACGAAACTGGCGAAGGGCCCGCTGTTTTCCTATTCTCCCGACTCCGTCATAAGGGAAGTATGCTGCGCGGTGATGCAGGGCTGCGACCGCGTCTGGCTGACTGCCCAAGACACTGCCGCCTACGGCAAAGATATCAACGCAAGTCTTCCGGGCCTGCTGAAGCGGCTGCCCGAAGGCGACTACCAGGTAAGGGTCGGAATGATGAACCCCAACACAGTGTTGCCAATTCTAAACGGCCTGCTGGAGGCCTACCGCGACGAAAAGGTCTGGAAGTTTTTGCATCTGCCGCTGCAGAGCGGCAGCAACGAGATTTTGCGCGCAATGAACAGGCCGTACACCACCAAAAACTTCGAATACGTAGTGAACAGGTTCCGCAAGGAATTCCCGGACATCAAGATATGGACCGACGTCATCGTGGGCTATCCCGGCGAGACGGACGCGCAGTTCCAACAGACTCTGGACTTTGTGAAGAAAATGAAGTTCGACAAAGTGAACGTCTCAAGGTTCGCCAAGCGCGACAAGACTGAGGCGGCAAAGCTCAAGCAAATATCAACTGAGATAATAAAAAGAAGAACTGAAACTTTGCATAGTTTAGCGGAAGAAAAGGCCAGTTGACGGCAAGTTCTTCGCAACCCTTATTGACACTTCTTCTTCAGCTTGTCCCACTCGCTGTCTATGTTCTGCTGAAGTTCAACTATTGCATGTCTGTTCTCGGGCTTGAAGAGATGGGCGAAGCGCTTCTGCAGCTTAAGGAACTCTTCTATGGGAACTTTCTGCTTGGGCTCGTAATTCAGTTTGTAACGTCCGTTCTCTATCTCGTACAACGGCCAGTAACGGGTGTCGAGCGCCAATTGTGAAACTTTAACGACGTCCTGCGGCTCGTACTTCCAGTTCGTGGGGCAAAGGCAAAGAACGTTGAGGAACGACGGCCCCTTGGTATCAAACGCCTTCTTGGCCTTCATTATCAGGTCCGGAAGATTGGTAGTCGAGGCTTGCGCTGCGTACGGTATGTTATGCGCGTTGACTATTCCCATTATGTCCTTGCGCTGCTGTGTCTTGCCGTAGCTGAACTTGCCGGCGGGCTGCGTAGTGGTGTTCGCTCCGTGCGGCGTCGCGCCCGACCGTTGATTTCCGGTGTTCATGTAGCCCTCGTTGTCGTAACAGACGTAGAGCATGTCGTGGCCGCGCTCCAATGCGCCGCTCAAAGCTTGAAGACCGATGTCATAAGTGGCTCCGTCGCCCGCGAAGGCGACCATCTTCACCTCTTTTTTCAGCCCTTCCTTCTTGAGCGCCTTGTAAGCGGCCTCTATGCCTGACAGCGTGGGGGCGACGTTCTCAAACAGGCTGTGAATGTAAGGGACCTTCCAGGCGTTCTTCGGGTACTGCGTGCTCGCCACTTCGAGGCAGCCTGTCGCAATTCCAACAACGACCTGCTTGTCCGTGGAACCCAATATTGTGTTTACTATAAGCGGAATGAAGCAGCCCTGGCAAAGGCTGTGCTCGTTAGTGAATTTAATGTCACTCATTCTTAGCACCTACGTATTTTTTCGGTTCCTTTCCCGCGAGCAGCGCTTCAAAGACCGCCTCAATGTCCTTCTCGAATATGTCGCGGCCGCCCAAGCCGAACACGGAGCTGTGAAGGCTAATGTCTGAATTGTTGATCGCGTTCTTGATTTCGCCGAAGAGGGGAGCATCAGCGCCAAATGAGAACGACCTGTCCAAAACACATATCTCCCTTATTCCTTTCAGTTCATCCGCCACTTCGGAATAGGGGAACGGCCTGAACATTATCATCTTGAGCAGACCCACCTTCTTTCCGCCCTTTCTCATCCTGTCGACAACGGCCTTCGTTGTACCGGCCGTGGAGCTCATCGTAACAATGACGGCATCGGCGTCCTGCAATTGGTACGGCTCGAAAAAGTAATACTTGCGTTTTGTCAACTTCGCCAGCTCCGCTCCAATGGCCAGGAACGCTTCCTTCGCCCGCTCCGTTCTTTTCTCCTGGGCTATCTTGAACTCGAAGAAGCTGTTCGGCAGGCTGAACGGCCCCACGGACTGCGGATTGTCTCCGAGAAGCCCGCTGCTGTTTCTCCGTTTTCCTACGAACTTTTCCACCGCCTTGTCGTCCAGAATATCAACCGGTTCGACGGAGTGACTTGTAATAAAACCGTCCTGCATGACCATGACCGGAACGTTGACCGTTTCGGCCAGCTTTGTAGCCAATATTGTGTTATCATAGGCTTCCTGCCCGTTCTCGGAATAGAGCTGAATCCAGCCGGCATCTCGGCAGCCCATCGAATCCGAGTGGTCGCAATGGATGTTGATGGGAGCTGACAAAGCGCGGTTCGCGACGTTCATGACAATCGGAAGTCCGAGGCCTGACGCCGCGTTGACCACTTCCCACATAAGAGCAAGCCCGACGGAAGACGTTGCGGTCATCGCTCGCACGCCAGCGGCGCTCGCCCCCACTACTGCCGAGAGGGCCGAGTGTTCCGATTCGACCGGTATCATTTCGGTATTGACAAGCCCGTCCGCCACGAACTCCGCATACCTTTCCACTATCGGCGTCTGCGGCGTTATAGGATAAGCGGCAACTACATCCGGTTTGACCTGCCTCATCGCCTCCGCAGAGGCCCATGCTCCCATCAAAGGTTTTCTCACAAATATCACTTTGCCATTTCGTACGCTTTTTTCATCGGATCAACGGTCTGTTTCAGCCTCTCAGCGTTCATCTTTCTGCCGAACAATACCTCCGTCTGCTTCAATACCGTTTCGAGCTTCACGGTCTTTGATATCTTTACAAAAGCCGCAAGCATGGGAAGGTTGGCAAAACCCGATATCTTGTTTGCATCCAATACGTGGACTTCGCCCTTGTATCCGGTTTTCTTTTTTATGGCGTCGGCTGTTTCGCTGCTGTTAACAACGCAGATTCCGCTCATCCTGTCCTTCGAAACCATGCTCGGGTCTATTATGACAGTATAATCGGGCCTGATTATCGGCTCGTGCGTCAGGATCTTCTTGTCGGATATCCTTACGTACGCCCTTATCGGCGCACGCCTGCGCTCGGGACCGTAGTCAGGGAACGCCTGTATCTCCTTGCCTTCCGCAAAGGCGGCCTCCGCCAAGATGTCAGCCGCGCTCTTGGCGCCCTGTCCTCCAAGCGCATGAAAAATTATCTGTATCAAATTTTCGCCTTCAGTTTTTTCATCAGTTCTTCCTTGGAGCCGACTGCCCCCAGTTTGTTCTCCTTTTCCTCGACGGTCTGTTTGAGCAGCACGAACCTGCCGGGACCCACATCCTCTGCAATCATCAGGTGCGGCCCCACTATGGAGTTCGGACCTATCTTCACGCCGGGCATAATCGAGACGTTGATTCCGGTCTTGCTTCCTTCGCCCATTATGCAGCCGAACTTGTCCGTGCCTGTAGAAACTTGCTCTTGCCCGATTTTAACCTTTACGGATTGCCCGTCAAAGCGCCAATTGGCAGTCCGCGTGCCAGCCCCCAGGTTGCAGCCGTCCATGATGACGCTGTCGCCCACGTAGTTCTGGTGCGACCAGGCGGAGTCCCCGAAATAGCTGTGCTTTATCTCAGAACAAAAACCGATGGCGCAGCCTTCGCCAATGTGCGAACCGCCCCAGATGAGCGCATTGTTGCCCACGATCGAATTCTTGCCTATGTAGCACGGACCCCTGATGACCGCGTTCTCGAACACACGCACGCCGTCCTCAATCATCACGTTGCCCTCAATCACCGCCCTGTCCGAGATTCTCGCGCTGGCCGAGATCTTCCTCTGCACGCCGCTGAGGAAGAAGCCCATAGCATCAAGAACGTGCCAGGGATATTTTATCGGCACCCACTTGCCCTCGTACGGAACAACACGATAATCGCGTTTCTTCATCATGACGTCCATCGCCCGCTCGTAAACGTCGTCCTTGTCGCTCCTTGTTTCCCTCATCAGCTTGACCAGCTCGTCGAAGTACCTGTGATAGTGGACCACGATGTTTACGAGGTCGCTCGGCTCGTTGCCCGCGCCGGGCTTCTCGACCATTCCTTTGATTTTGTCGCCTTCGGTCGTCAGGTAACCGACAGGAAGATACTGCTTTGTTTTGTATCCGAGCAGAACGGAATCGCCTTTTTTCTGCAGGACGGCCGCGTAGGCGCTGTCCTCGACCAAGTCGCTTATGCCGACAATCAACGCTTCGGTCGGAACGTTCTTTATAGAGAGCATCGCGTCCGCCATGCCCTTCGCCTCCTGCTGCACAACGTACTCGGCCTTGCTCCCGACAAGCTCCTTCATCTTCGCAAGGCTCGACGGGTTGCAGATGATTATGAACTCCCTCACGCCCGCTCTCTCCAGCTGCCCTATCTTGTGGATTATCAGCTCCTTGCCCAGGAACTTGAGCAGGCACTTGTCCTTCTGTATGGGCTGCATACGCTTTCCGATACCGCCCGCCAAAATTATTGCCTTAACCATATCATCACTTGGGCGCGCACGCCTTTATTTCTTCCGCCAGTTTCTTAATCCTTTCGAACCCTTCCTTTGTCCGCGACTCATAGCCGTAACGGATGAGCGGCGTGGTGTTGGACGGCCTGAACAGCAGCCAGCCGTCGTCGAACAGAACCTTGACGCCGTCGATGTCCAGTATTTTGAACCCCCGCTTCTTCATGTCTTTCTTTATTTTTTCCATGAAAGGCGCCTTGTCCTCCTCCCGCACGGGTATGACTATATTCTCCTCCGCCTCCGTGAAGTATTTCGGCAGCTGCGCCACTTCATGCTTGACGCTAGTTTTATTGTTTATCAGGAACTCCAGCAGGCTGAGCCCGGCGAGCAGCGCGTCGTCCCCGTTGAAAAATTCCTTGAAAAAGAAATGTCCGGACAGCTCGCCGGCAAAGGCGCCGCCCACGTCCGTCATTTTTTCCGTAATGTAGGTGTGGCCGACCTTGCAGTCGACCGGAACTCCGCCCCACTTCCTCACCATGTCCTCCACCGCCATCGAGCAGGAAATGTTGATTATAATCTTCCCGTTCGGGTGCCTGTCCAGCGCGTGCTTGGCAAGAAGTATGAACACGTCGTTGGCGCCGACCCTGCTTCCGCCCTTGTCAATCACCCCGAGCCGGTCGCCGTCCCCGTCAAACGCGAGACCCAGGTCCGCGTCCAATTCCTGCACCATATCGCACAGGTCCTCCACGTTCTCGGGCTCGGACGGGTCGGGTTGGTGGTTCGGGAAATTTCCGTCGGGATTGCAATAAAGTTCAACTACGTCGAAGCCGGCGCGGCGCAATATGCCGGCGTTTATTTTACCGGCCGCGCCGTTGCCCGCGTCCACGACGACCTTGAAACCGGTCTGTTTGAACTTCATCTGGCCAAGAACAAACTTCGAATAGTCCTCTACGATACTTTTCTTCTCAGCCCTTCCTTTGCCTTTCGCGAACATCCCTTCCGCAATGAGTTTTTCCATACTGCCGAGCCCGCTTTCATAGCTGACCGGCATCGCACCCTTCGCAAACACCTTGAACCCGTTGTATTCCTTCGGGTTGTGCGAGGCGGTGACCATTATCCCGCCGTCGTACTTGTAGAAGCCGGTCGCGAAAATCATCATCGGAGAAGTTATCATGCCGACGTCAACTACGGAACAACCCGTCGAAACGAGCCCTTCTATCAGCTTTGCCTTCAGGCTCGGCCCGCTGAGCCGCGCGTCCATTCCCACGGCTATGGTTCCCCTGTTGATTGTGCCGAAGGCTTGGCCTATCTTTAACGCCGTGTCTTCCGTTAGGTCCTTCCCGTATATCCCGCGGATGTCGTAAGCCCTAAAAATACCCGGCATATTTCAGTTTCAACTCCAGTTCATATTGCGCCGGCACGAAACGCGCCGTGCTGAGCGGAGTTTTGTACTCCCGCTCCCTGTAGCTTCCCTTCCAGACTTTGCCGAACTTGCTACTCATGCAACCACTCCATACTGAATTCTGCGAAATTGTTTATAATAAAGTCCGCTGAATCGACGTTCGCGTACGGCCTCTTGAAAATCACGCACTTCATTCCCGCTCGCCTGGCCGCCTCCGCCCCGTTGGCCGAGTCCTCTATGACAATGCAGTCCGCAGGCGCGACGCCTAGCTTCTCGGCGGTGACCAGGAAAATGTCCGGCGCGGGCTTGCCTTTTCCAACGCGATCGCAGGAGAGCATTACGTCAAAAAAGCCCGCCAGGCCGAATTTTCCGGTGACATAATCTATGAAGTCCTCGGGAGAGCCAGAGGCTATGGCAAGCTTCAGCCCGGCCTTTTTCATCCTTCCAAGCAGGGTGCGGAAGCCCTTTTCCAGCTTCATCTCCTTCTCACACACCGCTATCAGCTCGCTCTTCCTTTCCGCGTTGAGCTCCTCGATCGAACCCCTGTAATTGTACGCCCGTTTCAGGACCTCCGCGGCCTCGGCCATCGTTTTCCCGGTCAGCTGCTTTTTCAGCGTTTCGTAGGAACAATTGCACGCGCATTTGTTCTTTATGATGGCAAAGAACGCCTTGTCCCAAAGCGGCTCGCTGTCTATCATCACGCCGTCCATGTCGAAAATCACGGCTTTCATCAGAGCTCACACTCGATGTAATGATTGAGAAGCAGCACCTCCGCTTCCTTGCGCTTCTCCTTTGGCTGGCTCGGGTCCGAAAAAAGCACGTCCAGCTGCAGGCCGTCGCCGAGGCATTCGTACCCCGTGCTGTAAGACAGGAATCCCAGTATCCTATCGCCTTCCAGCGCGACATAATTGTACTTCTTCTCTTTCTTTTCCACGAGTATCTCCGAGACCTGCTTCCGGACGTATCGAATGCGGTCGGCCTCGGGAGCGTCCTTCGCATGCTCCATGCCCGAAAGCACGCCGTAGGACATATCCAGGTCCTCAAATGCCAGCTTGCCGACCATTCCCGCAAGCACTTCAACGTCATTTTCCTGCTGCTTTCTTATTTCCATTTTTATCACCTACTTTACCGTGACCGATTTCGCAAGGTTGCGCGGCATGTCCGGGTTGCAGCCGCGCAGCAGAGCCAGCTGATACGCCAATATTTGTATCGGAATTATCTGGATTATGCTGTTCGCCTCCTCGGCCTCGCGCGCCTTGATGAAGGTGTCAAAGACCTCGTTCCTGTTCTGCCCGACGCCTATGATGTAGGCGCCGCGCGCCTTCAGCTCCATTGCGTTGCTTATCATCTCTTTTTCCGTGGACGTGGACGTGAAGACGATGCACGGCGTTCCCTGCTCTATCAGCGCTATCGAACCGTGCTTCAGTTCGCCGCCCGCGAAGCCTTCCGCGTGGATGTACGAAACCTCTTTTATTTTCAGCGCGGCCTCCAAAGCCGTAGCGTACTGCAGGCCGCGGCCTATCGTGTAGATATGGTCCACATCCTTCAGCTTTTCGGCCAGTTTCCTGAGGTACTGCCTGGTGCTCTCGGCAGTGAAATAGTAAACATAGCGTATGGCCTCCTTGAGCATGCCCTTGCCGTCCTCATAGCGGCCCGCGAGCGCATAAGCAATCAAAGTGAGTATGGCCAATTGTGACGTATAGGTTTTTGTGGACAGCACGCAGATCTCTGGCCCCGCGTTCATGAGCACGGCCTTGTCCGATTCACGGGCCAATGTCGAGCCCATGACATTCACTATGGAAATCACCTTGGCCCCTTTGGCCTTGGCTGCCTTTACGGCGGCCAGCACATCGGCCGTTTCGCCGGACTGCGATATCGCTATCACGAGGCTTTCCGGCACCAGGAAGTGCTCGAAGTTCGGGAATTCCGAAGCGAGGCAAATATTTATGTGCTTGTTGGCAAGCCGCGAGAACTTGTAGCTTGCCGCCAAGCAGGCGTGGTAGCTTGACCCGCACGCCACGAAATAGACGCCCTTAGCAGCCTTTATCGCGTTTGCCACTTCCTCTATGGAACCGCGGTCCTGCTCTATGGCGCGCCCCAATGTCTCCGCCTGCTCGGATATTTCCTTGAGCATGAAGTGCTCGAAGCTGCCCTTCTTGGCCTGCTCGGCATTCCACTCGACGGTGCTGATTTTCCTTTCGACGGGCAGCCCGGTTTTCACGTTCAAAATCCTCACGTTGCCCGCCAGAAGCGCCATGTCGAGGTCCGACAAATACACCACCTTCTTAGTGTGGTCCAAAAACGCGGGAATGTCCGACGCCGCAAAATAGCCGTCCGAGCCTATCCCGAGCACGAGCGGCGACTCCTTTCGCGCCGCAATAAGCATTTCCGCCCCCCGTTTCATCACGAGCACGGCATAGCTGCCTTCCAGCATGTTCAGCGCTTCCCGCGTGGCGTCCGTGAAGCTTTTCCCATCCCTCATGTAAAGCTCGATGAGGTTCGGTATGACTTCCGTGTCCGTACCGCTCCTGAACACGAACCCCTTTCCTTCGAGCATGTGTCTTAACGTCTGGTAGTTTTCTATTATGCCGTTGTGGACGACCGCGACGTCGCCGTTGCTCGAGAGGTGCGGATGCGCGTTCTCCTTCGTGACCGAACCGTGAGTTGCCCAGCGCGTGTGGCCCATCGCAACCGTTCCTTTGAGTTCCCTTACTTCCGGAGAATCAAGCACGTCGGCTATCTTTCCCTTGTCCTTTATCACGGTAATCAGCCCGTTCGACTTCACCGCGACGCCGCACGAGTCGTAGCCGCGGTATTCCAAGCGCTTGAGCCCTTCGCAGACGATCGGCACGACGTTTCCCTTCCCCAGATACCCCATTATTCCGCACACAGCTAAAACCTCCGTTTTAGCGTGGCGTTAAAATGTTCCATTTTAACTGACATTCGAATTACCTTGAACTCCATAATGGTTGGGATAGGTATTTAAATATTGATGAAACAATTGTAATAGTAGTAAAAATCAATTTGTAGTGGTATGATGGCATACATACTGGACCAGAAGGGCGGGAAGACGTTCAGCCTGCCCGCCAAGATCGCGGAGCCGCAGGAAGTCTCCTCCGCCTTTTCTCCGCTCGCCTGGCGCATACTGAGGCTCCTCGCCGAAAAGCCCGCGTACCCCAAGGAGCTGGCAAGGCAATTGCACGTCCACGAGCAGAAAGTCTATTATCACATACGCAATCTTGAGAAGCAACGGCTGATTGAGAAGATCGGAACGGAAACGAAGCAGGGCGCGCTGGCAAAAATTTACGCGGTGAAGGAGTCCAGCCTCGCGTTGCTCCTCAAGCCGCTGCAACCGTCCACGAAAATAACCGAAGCCAAGCCCGACCAGCAGAAGTTCCTTGAGCCATTCATAGAGGCGGGCAGGCTCAACGCACTGATAGTAGTCGGTAGTCCGGAGCCGCACGGCGACACCGGCGCCCGCGCAAAGGACGGGCCCGAGGCCGCTACGTTAGCCGCTTTCCTTGGCACGTTCCTTTCGGTACCGCCCGAAGAGCCGGTCGCAATCGATACGCAACTCACAGAGAAGGACCTGAAGAACAACCTGATACTGATAGGCGGACCCGGCGTCAACTCCATAACGGCAAAAATAAACAACCGCCTGCCCGTCCGCTTCCAGGCCGCGCGAGGCCAAAGAGGCTATTTCCTCTCGATTTACAGCAGTGCCAGCGACAAGACGTACAAGGAAGAGGAAGGCCTGATACTCAAGACAAAGAACCCGTTCGACAAGACGAAGGAAATACTGATAATCTCGGGCAAAAGGCGGGCAGGCACCAAGGCCGCAGTTCTGGCCTTTCTGCGCAAGTTCGACGCAGTCTGCGCTCCGAACAAGTTCGACAAGAACCTATTTGCCCACGTCGTTGAAGGACTGGACACGAATAGCGACGGGATAATGGACGACGTCGAGATACGGGAATGAATCAGCCGGAACCGCGCTTCTTTTTGCCGAGCTCGATTGCCTCTTCTATGTACTCGCGAATCTTGGGGGCGGTTTCCTCGCTATGGCAAATTCTATGGTCAATCTCTTCTCTGGCCATCCGTTTCAGCACCATGCTTGCGAAATCGCTTTCATCGGCGTTGATTATCATTCCAATATACAGATGCATTTCGGACATTAGGAGCGTGTTCATGTCTTTATTGAAGTTTGGACCGCGTTTTTCCGGCAGACCATAAACACAATGCAGGTCAATATCTTTCAGCTTTCCATCCGAATAGGCTTCTAGTCCACTTTCGCAACTGGCTTCCCGTCCTGTCCTTTCGTATTCGGCGCCTCGCTTCGAACTCGCCAATTCTTGTGGATAGGAAAAAATATCAAATTCCTTGGCGTCAACAAGATTCCTTTTTTTCAGTTCCAGGTATATGGCCGTGTTGTAGAGCGCCATATCGTTGATGTTGAAGAAATGGCAGTCCAACATGGTGCATTTTCCCGTTTTCCCGTTCTTTTCCATGGCCTTTCCGATGAAGTTCTCTATCTTGACATCGTCCTTCGGCATCTCCAGTTTGCTGTATTCTTCTCTGTTAATCGCATAGCCGCAGACATTTTTTCTTATTACGTAATCAAAATCTATTTTTCTACTAAGCTCGCCTGCCTTTACCATCTTATCGAAGTGGTAATATGCAATATTATGACGTTTCGAAAGTGTTTTAGGCAAAGGCATTTTTTCGCGCATTAATACTATATCCGAATCATCCTTTTCTCCTGGTACGGAAAAAATCTGATAATTTTGGCTTTCCATGCCGAGCATCTCAAAAATGCAGTAGCCGTTCGACGGATTTTTCAGGGTTTCGCCGCCGACTTCCGTGAACCACAGCATCGGCGCAGGGGAATAGAACACCGTATCAGCCCCGAGCACAAGCAGATTATTTTTCAGTATAGGTTGTTTTTCCCTGAAACCCCATTCGCCATTATAACCATATTTCGCTTCCTCAATATGCCCGTCCGCGAACCTTTTCACCACACCTGCCATACCGAGAGGTTCGTCATGAAAAGTTACTTGGTTTATTTTCATGTTCTTTCCGTCGCCTTCTTGAAAATACCAGAACGGTTCGGACCTGTAATCATTGCTCAGCGCCGTAACAACATAAATATCTTCTTCTCTGAATCCCGCCTTTTTCAGCTGTTTTATTATCCGTACAACTGAAGGCGTGCCCATTATGGTTTGTAACGGTTTTGAGACCTCACCGAACCTCGTGTTATGTCCACCCGCGAGTATGACGGGCGTGAAGCTGTCAACATATTCCTGTTTGGCTTTTACATAGAGGTTTATGTTGTTCTCTATGAAATCGCTTATGTAGAATTCGGATTCGTTTTCATTGACTGCCGAAACAGAACGTTCGATTCTCTTTTTGTAATCTTCGTCTTTCTTGACCATTCTCTCACTACTAAAGAATGGTATAGAAAAGGATAAATATGCTCTTCAGAGAAGCGAAACGACTTTGCCTATCATGCCGCCCTTTTCGGTGAGCCTCACTTCGAAGCTTTTCCTGCTGACTTTTTTCGTCTCTATGTAGCCGCCCTCGCGAAGACGCTTGATTATCTTGGAGAGCTTGACTATCCCGCTGCCAGGTTTCTTGACGTTCGCGCCCAGCTTCTTGAAGCCTATTTCCTGGGACATGTCCGCCAGCTTGCCTTTCACGCTTCCGCCCTTGACATGGATGTAGGCAAGCACGTCCTTGTCCGGCGCCTTGGGCAGTTCGGGCAGCAGGGGTATCTTTATTTCAATCGCGTCCCTTATCCCGACCGGATACGCCATCTTCCTTCCGCCCGTTTCCTTGAGCTCCCAGTGGTCAGGCTGGGCCCAATAATGCTTCGCACCGGTAAGCGCTGCAGCGGTCATTGCCGCAAAGGCCGCAGGCATGGACGAGCCGTGCGAATTGACTATCACTTCGTTGCCTTTCGCCTTCTCCTCGGCCATTATTTTCACCAGCGTCGGGAACAGCTCGCTGAAGTTGAAGAACGGCGCTTCCACGACCTCGCTCTGCGCGGCAACCCAGGGCGGCAGCTCCTTCTTCAGCTCCTTCAGCATTTCGTCCCTGAAGTCCTCCTCCACCTTGAAATCGAACGGTTCGCTGCTGCGCAAAAAATAGACTTTGTACGGTATGAACCTGCGCAGGAGGTACTTTGCCCGCTCAAGCTGGCCATAGTGCCCGAGAAAGACTATCTGCACAAGCCCTTTCATGTTCTCCATGTTAATTACTGGCACTAATTAGTATATAAACCTATCATTGCTTGTATTAGCGATAAATACTAATGTAATTAATAAAATCATTAATAATTGCTATGTATTAACTTTACTGCGACTACTTTTTGAGTTACGGCAACTAATAGATTTGCATGAATGCTAAGCGTACATTGCTATTCGTATCGTTAGTGCTTTTCCTGTTTTTGGTTCCGTTTGCTTTAGCGGCCGGTCCTTCCGAACCTCCGATGCCGTTTATTTTAGCGGACCAGACAACTCCTTCCCAATCTTCCGGCGGAGGCGGCGGTAGCGACAACAACAGCACACCAGCCATACCGGTGCCTACCCCGATACTGATAACACTGGTGAGCCCTGATTACTCCGTTTACGCCAAGAGCTGGAACATCTCGTCCGAAGACTTCACCTTCTTTTATGAGGCCGAAACCGAACCGTACTACTGCATACTGGGCATTGACTGGCAGCCCGCCAGCGACATCATTTTGGTCGACAGCCAAACGCAGGCCACGCTCCATTCGAACACCACGCTCAGCGAAGGCGAGCACTCCTGGCTTGTTTTCTGCGCCAACTCCACGACTGATTTGACGTTCAACGGCACATCCGAGGAACGCCACATCTCGATAGACAACAGCCCGCCAGAATTGGTGGAGATTTACCCGTCGGACAACGGCTACATCGGGGGAAATGTGGTCTTCAACATACAGGTCAACGGGACGGGCAGCCCGCCCGGTGCGGACGTGTATCTTTCGGACGGGACTCCCCTGAGCGCGAACGGCGGAGGAGGGGGCGGCTCCGAACTTAACGATTTTTATTATGACTACAACTTCAGCAACGTGCCGAGCGGCACGATTGTCCACATGAACCTCTCGCTCAGCGATGCCGCAGGCAACACGGCCTATCGGCAGTTCAGCTTCGAGGTCGACAACACGCCGCCCGAGGTCACAATATCGTCGGACAAGGCTGTCGTAAACAACGCGGGCAACAACCCTTCGATGGCCGCGCCGCCCATCAACTTCACCGCCTCGATAACCGACAAACACCTGGCCAGTTACACGGCGCTGGTTTATGACAACTCGAAGAACATGACAGTGTTCTTAACACCCTATCTGAAGGGCAAAGGGCCTTACTGGTTCCTCTGGGACACGAAATACTATTCGCTCGAAGGAACAGAGATGACAGCTGTAGAATCAGGAGACGGGACTTTCGTGTTTCCCGGTAATTTCATCCAGAACACGAGCGACGGATACGCGACCTTCGCGTTCGCCTACTTCAATTCAAGCACGGGCAAATTCCTGAAAATATCGACCTCCTTGGATACTTACTCGCAGGAAGCCGCGCTCTACGAAAACCTGAGCACATTCGAGCCCCTTCTGTTCAAGGGCGCGATGCCTAACTGGGAATGGAAGGCATCAGGCACGGTCCTGACCGCCAGCGGTTCTAACAGCTTGTACGGCCCTTCGGGAGAAGCCGTGCTCACGGGGGCTTACGCGGATACGGGCAGCTATACCGCTTACATCCATGCGGCTGATTCCGCCGGAATGATAGCCTTCAAGGGATTCGGATTTTCAATCGACAACAGCCCGCCTTACGTGGCCCCGCCCGCACCGAGCGGCGGTGGCGGAGGGGGTGGGGGAGCGGCACCAGCCGTCAACAATACCATCGTGAAGAAAGCCGAACCGAAGCCCGCACCTGCGCAGCCCCCTCAATCACAACCGGCAACGCAGCCCGAGCCGAAAGTCGAGCAGCCGACCACGGAATCGCCCACAGGCTTTTTCGTAGCCGATACCGGGCTGATGTCCGCGATAGGGTCGCTGTTCAGCGCGATAGCGGGCTTTTTCGCGCATCTGTTCGGCTGACACGGAACGCAGCATGCTCCCGCAAACGGGGGCTCGGAAAGGGTGCTAAGACATGCCTTGCGAAAAAATGCGCTGCTCGGAGTGCGGAAAGCTGAAGGAGCCCTACCTGACCATGAACCCGAAGGGCTCCATCGTAAAGGTGACGGCTGACGGGAAAATACTAAAAAAAGAAAGGAAGCTCTGCAGGGACTGCGGCAGAGAGGTATTCGGTGGATGAAATGGCAAAAATAATCGGTCTGGCGTGCGGAATAGTTTTCCTAATACTGATTAGCTCGCCCGCCCTCGCCGTAACAATAACAAACATCGCGGCGGACGGGACGATGAACTTCTCGGGGGACATCTCATGCTCCAGAAACCTGGATACGCTGTTACAGACATCGCGAGGCAACTACCTGCATTATGCCGCAAACATAAGCGGTTCCCTGACAGGTCCGGACAACTACCATTATTCCGGATCAATAATTGCTCCGAACTGGCCGGCAGGAGACTACAAGTTGGTTTTCAACAACAATCCCTGCGAATGGTGGAGGGAGACGGCGCAAGACGTCAAGTTCAGCATAAACAACAGCCAAACGAACGAGTACTTTGATACGAAATGGAAGATTGCCGAGTCAGTCTATGCAGGTTGGCAGGGCGAAAATTATGGCGATTATTATTGGGGCACGGCAGACCCGCCGTTCACCTGGGGCGTGCACTGGGTCGATACCGGGCGCGGGGACCAGAGATGGGCGCCGGTAGAGCAGGACTTTTTCGTGAGGAAGAGCTTCGTACTCAAACAGTATGCGGACATAGAGCTGAGGCAGTCAACCACATTGCCGTCAGAATGCTATGTGAACGGGCAAAGAACAGACAACGGCGAGTTCGCTGACATAACGCCACTTGTTAGAATCGGCAACAATACCATAGCATGCCATGTGAAGGCAGAAGCGACAAAAATATTTAATCCTTCTGACTACGGGTGCTACTATTCATATGACAGCCATTACAATACCAACGGCCACATGTACTGCAGGCCATCAAGCTACAACATAAAGTGCAACAGCTATCGAGAATGCTACATACTCGACCAATCGGGATTCTATCCGGCAATAGTGATTCATACACAGAAGGAGGTGTTCTGGAACGATGACGGCGGGTGGTTTGCAAATGATATGCCGATAAACTCCGGCACGGAATACAGGACGGTTCCTATCAGAACGTATAAGGAAAACATGAACGGAAACGACTACCTAAGGGCGTATGACTGGCCAGCTCCGTTCGATGCGCCGCTGACGACAATAAAAAAGCACTATTTTGCGGACGGCAAGTCGGTCACGGTTTTGAATGGACCGGAGAACACCGCGTCGTACCGGGCAGGCGAGCCGCTTGTGCTTCTGTTATCAGCACTTCCGACGCCGACGTGCTCCCTCAACGGCAATCCGATAACGCTCAAGCCCAACACTCACAAGGACTGGAACCTCAGGGCGGACGTGACGCTGAAGGCCGGCGACAATACAGTCGTATGCACGTCCCCGCAGTCGGCGTTCAACACGTTCAACATGGAACTAGACAAAGCCGTCCCGATAGCGCTCTCACTGCAGGATGTGAAGGGCACGGCAGGCGAGCCGGTAAAGTTTGACGTGTCATTGGCGGGCTCGGGAAACACCACGCTGTATGCAGAGCTGCATGACGGTTCCGAGCTCGTCGATGCCGACGAAGCAAACTTCATGCTTTCAGGGCCGACCACAAGGCAGTTCACGTTGTATCCGAACGGGCTCGGTGCAGGCACGTACGCCATAACCGTAACAGCTTACGACGAACTGACCGGGCTCAGCTACCAGGCAGAGGCGACACTCGGCCTTTCGGCAGTAATGATTGACCCGAATTCCGTAAAGGCGCCTTTCGAGCTTTCGAACGGTGAAAAGTCCGGCAGCGCGCCCCCAATCACGACGGGAGCTGTCGCGGCCGGCCTCGCGGGCCTGGCTGCCGTAGGG
>Ga0209777_10000570_pt1 | contig 59682 bp, 50 predicted proteins | sample FrelakmetHBP12HB_FD_187147 | JGI IMG/M metagenome (GOLD analysis project Ga0209777, IMG submission 187147) | Freshwater lake sediment microbial communities from the University of Notre Dame, USA, for methane emissions studies -HBP12 HB (SPAdes)... | ecosystem: Environmental > Aquatic >...
CTGAAGCTGCGGCCCACCTCATCAACAACGGGTGCCGGGCGTCCTGCAGCTTCAGTTGGGCCGACGGCACGATGCTGGGGCAGGAGAGACGATAGGCGATGCTGAATCGGGCCTTTGCGCAGATCAGATCCACCAGGCCCAGGCCCCGCAGGCTGCTGAGGATCTCGTCGTGGCGGGCCAGGATCGCATGGGTCAGTTCCCACAGGATCCTGCCGACCTCCTTCTTCTCCTCGAACGCGGCCTCTTCCAGGTCGTTGCTCAGCTCCACCAGGGCATCCGGTTCGATATACAGGGTGGCCCCGGTGTTGGAGCGGTCCAACACCGTACCGTGGAGGCTCGCCCGATAGTGGGCCTTGATCGCCACCACGGGCCGTCCGTGACGAATGAGGAAGTGGTCGTTCTCTATGGCCCGCCGCAGTTCGGGCAGGGCGATGATCTGGGCAAAACGCCGCCGGACCTTCTCTTCCAGTTCGGCGATCGTCTCGCGGAGGGCCGCGAGTTTGACGGAGGCCGTGCTGCGTACTTTGCCGTCGCCGTCAATGCACTGCTGGATCTGCTGGACGATGGATTCGAAGTTTCCCAGACGCTCGGACAGGGCCACTAGGCCAGCGGATCGATCGGGGTCCAGCCCCTGGAAGAACTGCTTGAGCCGGCTGCTGGCCGCGAGCGTGTCTGCGACCTGCAGCAGGTCCGCGGGTTCGAAGACGGTCTGGCCCGTGCCCAGTTGCTCGAACGAGGGCCGGATGTCACGGATGCCGGCCAGGGGGATTCGGGTGCCCTTGTCCAGCAGGTCCCGCAACTGGGAGGTCTGTGACAGTCGCAGGCGGATCCAGGCCGGGTCCGTGGAGGGGAACAAGGCCCTTGCCGCCTGTCTGCCCACCTCACTGCTGGCAAACGAGGCCAGGATTTCGAGGACCTGGTCGAATTCCAGGACCTTCAGCGTATGGTCGTCTATTCGTTTTGAAGACACAAGACTCAAAACACAGGACACAGGACTCAAGACACACGACACCAACCACCAAGTTACCCGATAGGCAGCCATTTACTAATCGAATTCCTCTACGTCATCTCTTTAGAATGATGCCCCTGGTCTGCGACCTGGAGACGGCAGGCTGGCGCAGGAAGCGCGTCCCTGACACGGGACAGCCAGACGCCACGGGCCTGGACTTATCGGCCCTGACCTTTGCGAGGATTGCGTCGCTGTAAAGATTAAGTGGCCCTGGGGCCTTGTCGATAGGGTCTCAGAGGTATGTATGGAACAGTCGCATCCGACGGAAACACAAGACCCTATTCTGACAGTGCTCGAACAGGAGAAGCTCCTGGATGAGCAGACGCTCCAGCGAGTGGTCGACCAGGTCGAGAAGACCGGCCAGAGCGTCCTGGCCGTCCTCAAGAAGGAGAACCTGCTCAACGACGAGCAATTGGTCAAGGTCGTGGCGGCCGGCAACGGGATTGAGTTCATCAACCTGTCGCCGGAGACCATCGATCCGGTGGTGGCCCACCTGGTCTCCTACGAGATGGCCAATCGCTACTCCTTGATCCCCGTGCGCCAGGAGGAGGCGATGTTGGTGGTCGCGATGAGTTCTCCGATGAACCTGGTGGTTCGCGACCAGATCGAGATGAAGACCGGCTACAGGGTCACTCCAGTGGCCGCCACCCCCAATGCGATCCGCCACGCGATCCACTACCACTTTGACGTGGCCAACGTGACCAAGCAGGCCATCGCCTCCATGCGCCTGAAGGAAGACCACGGCCTGGAGTCGCAGGTCCAGCACGTCCATGAGGTCTCGGAGCGGGTGGCCAACGACCCGGTGACCAAGCTCGTCTCTTCGATCATTCGAGGGGCGATCGACGCGAGGGCCAGCGACGTCCACATCGAGCCGCAGGAGTTGGACCTGCGGGTGCGGTACCGCGTGGACGGCATCCTCCGCAGCGCAGTCACGGTGCCGGCCTCGGCTCAGAACGAGGTCGTCTCGCATATCAAGATCCTGTCCGGCATGGACATCTCCGAGAGGCGTCTGCCTCAGGACGGGCACATGGCCCTGATCCATTCGGGCAAGGACTATGACCTGCGGGTGTCGTCCCTGCCGTCCGTGGGCGGCGAGAAGATCGTCATCCGGGTCCTGGACAAGAGCGCCAACAAATGGGATCTCGACGCGGTGGTCGCGTCGGCCGAGGACAACAAGACCTTCCGCGATCTGGCCGCCAATCCCTATGGGATGATCCTGATCACCGGTCCCACCGGGTGCGGCAAGACCACCACGCTGTACTCCGTCCTGCAACTGCTCAACAGGCCGGAGGCGAACATCGTGACCGTCGAAGACCCGGTTGAATACCGCGTCGGCGGGATCACGCAGGTCCAGGTCAAACCGCTGGCGGGACTGACCTTTGCCTCGGCCCTGCGGAGCATCCTGCGACAAGACCCGGATATCATCCTGATCGGCGAGATCCGTGACGGCGAGACCGCCGAGATTGCCGTGAGCGCCGCCCTGACCGGGCATCTGGTCCTGAGCACCCTGCACACCAACGACGCCGCCGGCGCGATTTCCCGGCTGATCAACCTGGGTGTCCCGCCCTTCCTGGCGGGGTCCGCCCTGCTGGGGTCCGTGGCACAGCGGCTGGTCCGCCGGTGCTGCACCAAGTGCAGGCAGCCCTACAAGCCGACCCGTACAGAATTGAAGCTGCTGGGCGGCAAGGGGGCCGCGGGACGGGGCAGCCAACTGGTGAAAGGCGAGGGCTGTGCGGACTGTTACCACACTGGCTACAAGGGCCGCAAGAGCATCTACGAGATCCTGACGGTGACGTCCGCCATCCGCAAGATGATCATGGAGGGCAAGAACGGCGACGCCATCCAGGACCAGGCCGTCAAGGAAGGGATGCGGACCCTCTATCACAGCGCGATCGCGGAAGTGACCCAGGGGACCACGACCGTGGAGGAGATCTCCCGGGTCGTGGACATGAGAGGCACGTAATGGCCGTCTACTCGTACATCGCCAAGGACATTCAGGGCAACCGGCTCTCCGGGATCTACCGGGACATCGCGACCGTATCCGCCCTGCGAGGAGAGCTGGCCAAGGTCGGATATACCCTATTGAAGGCCAGCAAGGCCAAGGGAAACGAGACCTCGGCCAGACCGCGGACGGGGCGGGTTTCCCAGAAGGACCTGGTGCCCCTTGCCCATCAGCTCGCCGGCATGTACTCCGCCGGGTTGAGCGTGCTCCAGTGCCTCCAGACCCTGGAGGATCAGGCTGATCGGCCCGCCCTCAAGGCCATCCTGTCGGATATCCGCCAGAGCATCGAGACCGGCTCCAGCCTGCAGAAGGCCTTCGAACCGCACAAGGAGGTCTTCTCCCACTTCTTCGTGGGTATGCTCGGGGCAGGGGAAGCCGGGGGCAAGCTGGCCCAATCCCTGGAGATGAGTGCCATATACCTGGAGAAACGGTACGAGCTGAAACAGAAGATCAAGTCGGCCTTCATGTACCCGATGGTCGTGGGCGTGGTCTGCCTGATCGTGGTGACCAGCATGCTGTTGTTCGTGGTGCCGATGTTCTCGAAGCTGTACGCTCGATTGCACGTCCCGCTTCCCGGGCCCACGCAGTTTCTGATCTTCCTCAGCGGGCTGCTCCGCGGGGGATGGATCGTCATTGCGGCGGTCGTCGTCTGTCTGGTCTTTGGGGTCAAGAGACTCCTGCGCAGGCCCGCTGTCCGGACCTGGGTGGACGACTTCAAACTCTGGATGCCGGTCTTCGGCAAGCTCAACCGGATGACCGTTGTGGCCCGCTTTACGCGGACCTTCGCCACGCTGGTTTCCGTAGGCGTGCCGTTGATCGAGGCCCTGGAAGTGGCCCAGGCCGTGGCCGACAATGCCAGGATGTCCGGGATCGCCAGGAACGTGCAGGAGTCGGTCCGAACCGGCAACCCGATCGCCCGTTCGTTGGAGGGCAGCGGCCTCTTTCCGCCGATGATCATCCAGATGGCCGATTCGGGCGAGCAGGGCGGCATCCTGGCCGAGATGCTCACCAAAGGGGCGGATTTCCTGGACCGGGACATCGACCGGACGATCTCCAGCCTGTTGGTCAAGCTGGAGCCCGTCCTGACCTTGGTGATGGGCCTGATTATCGGCTTGATCCTGTTGGGTGTGTATCTGCCGATGTTCGACTACATGAGTCACCTCAAGTGACCGCGACGCGATCGTCCCGAGCGTAGCGAGGGATCTGTCAGGCAAAAGGAAGAAACAGCAAGAAAAAAGCAATTTAAGTCGGGGCTCGTGTGGGCCGATAGTGCAGTCAACGAATGAACGTGGCAACGGAAGTCTCTTTGAAAGGAGGACCCAATGCGTCGTACGAGTATTAGAGGTTTCACACTGGTGGAATTGCTGGTGGTCGTGCTCATCCTGGGGGCCCTGGCCTTCATCGCGATCCCGCGAATCGGCGCGAGCGCCACCACTGCCAAGGTCAACGCCTGCAAGACCAACGTAGGGCTGCTCAACTCTCAGATCGAGCTGTACTACGCCAACACGGGGGGCTTTCCTACGGACCTGCCCACGCTCACCGGTGATGCCACCTACTTCCCGGATGGGGCACCGGTGTGTCCCTTTGGCACGGCCTACACCTACAGCACGACGACCCACAGGGTGGCCACTCATACGCATCCGTGATCTCTGCTGGATGACGGTCCGAGCTTCCGTGCCGCTTCCAACGAGACAATGCAACGAGGATGACCGGCGGAGGTCGTCCTCGTTGGTCTCTTGACGGCCGTGCCCTATGGTCAAGTCGCGTACAGGCTACAGTCTGGTGGAACTGGTCATCGTGGTCGCGATCGTGGCGGTGATGGCCATCGTGGCGGTGCCACGGCTCTCCTACAGCCTGGTCCATCGCACCTCGGCCGAGGCGGGCGCGTACAAGCTGATGACGGACCTCCGCCTGGCACGGTCCCTGGCCATCCGGGACGCGGCCACCAACAACAAGGGCTATGAGCTGGACATGACCGGGTCCGCCCCCTATAGCGGCTACACCATCCAGAACACCAACACACACACGGTCGTGGCCACGTACACCTTTGACTCGGGCGTGTCGGTGACCTGCCCAGGCGTAAAGAACTTCAAATACCAGCCCCTGGGCAACCTCAAGAAGGACGAAAGCGGGACTCAGATCAGCGTGGCGGCAAGTGGAACCACGTACACGATCACGTTGGATGCCGTCGGGGACACAGGCACTGTGAAGTGCACAAAGAACTGACGGCACGTCGCCAAGGGCGGAGCGCACGATGGAGAAGAGTAACCAGCACAACGGCCGATCCAGGGGCTTCACCCTCGTCGAGGTGGTGACGGCCTCTGCCTTGATGCTGGTCAGCGTGATCCCCATCCTGTACGCCCTGGCCAGTGCCCAGGCCACAGCCCTCCTGGTCGAACAGAAGACCCGGTCCCTGACCCTGGCCCAGGCCAGGCTCGACGAGATCCGTGCGGCGGCCACGGTCAACTTCGACCAGTCCTTCAGCCAGTCCTCGGTCGCCCTGGATGGGGCCTACCGGTGCACGGTGACCGATTCGGTTCTGACCAACATTCGGACGGTCGCGGTCTCGGTCGGCTACGACGCCAACGGCAATGGGACCTTGGCCTCCGGTGAGATCCTGGTGACCCTGACGACCCAGATCGCCAGGAGGTGACCGCAAAGCGGTCATCCCGAGCATAGCCGAGGGATCTATCAAACAGAGGTAAGAAGCAAGAAGGGATGCCTCCAATCAAATCAAAAATCAAAAATCAAAAATCAAAAATCGTCACGGCCCGCCGGGCCGTGACCCTGGTGGAGACAACGGTCGCCATGGCCGTCACGGTGGTGGTGTTTGCGGCCTTGGTGCCATTGCTCCGCGGGATACACAACAGTTGGGACACCCGGCAGGGCAACGCCGATCTGATCCAGAACGGACGGGTGCTGATCGATCACCTCCACATGCAATTGGCCGAGGCCAAGAGGATCATCCACGTCAGCGCCTCCAGTGTGACCAGCGGGTACATCGAGTTCAAGGGCAACGACGACAATACATATCGGTACGACATCGCCGGCAGCCACTACGTCGAGTTTGGACAGACAGGCAGCCTGGCGGACCTGGCAGGGCCGGTGAGCAATCTGAGGTTCACCTGTTACGACGACGCCGATCTGACCACGCCGATCACGGACGGCAACGCCATCCGGCTGGTCAAGATCCAGACGACGCTGACCAACTCCGCCCCCATGGGCCAGAGCCGGATCTGGACGACCTCCGTGCAGTTGCGGTGCGACCTGGTGCCTGCCAACAGCCTGGTGGGGTGGTGGAGATTCGACGAGGCCAGCGGCCTGACGGCCCTGGATTCCTCGGGCAACGGGTACAACGGGACCCTCACCAACATGACCGGAAACGAGCGGATTGCGGGGGTCCTGAACAGGGCCCTGAGCTTCGATGGGAGCAACGACTACGTGGTCCTGCCCATCGGCTCGCTGATCGGCTCTATGGGCAGCATTACCGTGACCGCATGGGTGGATTTCGATACTGCATCCGGGTGGTACGCGAGGATCTTCGACTTCGGCTCGAACACGACCAAGTACATGTACCTGTGCCCCCGGATCCAGACGAGCGGGAACATGCGGTTTGCGATCACGTCCAGCGGATACGGCCATGAGTCCATCCTGAATGCCTCCGCGGCCCTGCCCACGGGCTGGCACCACGTGGCCGTGACCATAGACGGCACCAGCAAGGCCATGAAGCTCTACCAGGACGGCGTGGTGGCGGCCAGCGGCACGACGAGCGTGCTGCCCTCGGACCTGGGCTCGACCACCAACAACTGGCTGGGCCATTCGGAGTACTCGACGGACGGGTATTTCACCGGGAGCATGGACGACTTCCGCGTGTACAACTACGTCCTGTCCTCCACCCAGATCGGCGACTTCTTTGCGATCGGCGACTTGGTGACGCACCTGCCGCTCGATGAGACCTCGGGCAGCACGGCGTATGACAACGCCGGCTCCCACAACGGCACCCTCGTCAATGGCACCGCGTGGACAACGGGCACGTGGTCCGGGGCCGCGAACTTCGACGGGTACAACGACTACATCCGGGGAACGCGTACGGTCCAGGACGATTTCACCCTTGCCGCGTGGATCAAGACGAGCTCCTCGGCCATAGGTCCCTTCGGCCAGCCCGCCCAATGGTGGGATGGGGAGGGAATCATCGACGCGGACGAGGACGGGAATCACAACGACTTCGGCTGCTCCGACAACCGTGGCAAGTTCTGCTTTGGCACAGGCGACTACAACGGCGGAACGGACAGGAGTATCCGGTCCACCAGCACGATCAACGACGGGACCTGGCACCACGTGACCGCCACTCGCAAGAAGAGCAACGGCGAGATGAAGGTCTACGTGGACGGCGTCCTGGAGGCCACGGGCACGGGGTATACGGGCAGCCTGAACGCATCGGGCTCGGACGCCTACTCCCTGAGGATCGGCGGGATCCTTCGGCGGGACGGAACGCCCGATTCGACCGTGTACTTCCAGGGCCAGATAGACGACGTCCGGATCTACGATCGCATCCTCACCGCAGACCAGATCACCCTGTTGCTGCAGTAGACGCCAGGCCGTCACACCGGCGATGGGATGGACGCCGGTTATGGGACACCCCTGGGATCACGGGCCGCTCCCGAGAAAGGTCCGGCCAAAGTCTCGCATCCAGGTAAGGTCCTCTGAGTTTTGTGCCGACATACACACGTGAAAGAGGTCCGGGTTCCAGATGAGAACCCAATACGTTAGAGGGTATGGATAGACGCAGAGGCATACGAGGTTCGGCGTTGTTGATGGTAGTGTTCGTCGTGGCACTGCTGTCGACGGTGGTGATGGGCATGCTGGAGATCAACACCGAGGAGATCCAGGTCATGCTGAACAACGTCTTTTCGTCCGAGGCCTTTGCGACCTCCGAGGCCGGCCTGGAGGATGCCTTCATGAACCTGAGGCTCAATAAGAACTGGAGCACCGGGTTCACGGGCAAGTCCTTCAACAGCGGGTCCTATACCGTGACGGTGGCAAGTCAGACTGTCACGTCCGTGGGCACGACCTCGCGAGGCTACACGGCCAGCATCGCGGCCGATTTCAGTGCCACCGGCAGTTCATCGCCGTACACGGTCAAGGTCAACGCGTTGAGGATCAACGAATGAGAGTCAGGGCCAAAATGGCGTTGGGAGTGGAGGTCAGTTCGACCCAGGTCTGCATGGCCCTGGTGCGAAGGGATCGGCGCAGGCTGGTCTTGGTCAGGGCGGCCAGGGCGGCCTTGCCGGCCGAGATGATCCAGGACAGTCGCGTCACGGATCCCGCTGCGCTGGCCAAGGTCCTGGTCGATCTGAAGGGCCGATGCAGGGGCCGGCCTGACGTGGTGGGCGTCTCGTTGTCCGGGTCGTCGGTGCGCCTGCAGATCCTGGAATTGCCCAATCCCCTGCCGGCCAACGTGAGTGCCTTCGTTCAAAGCGAGGTCAAACAATCCATGTCCCTGACGGCGGGCCAGATCGTGTCCGACCACTGCGGCGTGGCCTCCAATGGGCCCCGGCGTCTGTTGGCCGCTGCTGCCGATGGAGGACGTGTGCTGGCCGTGGTGGAGGCGTGCGAGCGGGCCCGGCTCGGGGTCGATATTGTCGAGCCGTCCCTCCTGGCCACGATTCGGGGCTTGTACGCCAAGAAGATCGGCGGGACCTCCGGTTGCAGCGTCCTGTTGGCGTTGCTCCGCGAGAACGCCCTGGAGATCTGTGTGTTCAAGGCCGGACACCTGGACTTTGTTCGGGCCCTGGACCTGGCCGAGGTCTGGACGGATGCCGAGGCGCTGGGCAAACGGCTGTCGCAAGAGATTCGCGCGGTGGTTCAGTACTACGACGTCGAGGTGGCCGACACGTGTGAGGCATGGCAGATCGCGGTGCTGGTGGAAGACGGCGTGGCGCTGCCGGACAAGGCTGCCAGCAAACTGAAGCCTCGCGGGTCGCGTGCGGAGGTCGATATCGTGACAGCGGAACAGGCGGCCCTGGCCTTGGGCGTCGAGTGCGACGACCCTGTGGTCCTGGCTGCGGCCTCGCCGGCGGCCGTGGGCCTGGCCCTGCGACTGGTGGGACAGGAGGACGGCGCCCCTGGGGTCAATCTCCTGCCGGCCCAGGTCAGTCAGAAGCGGGTCGTTCGAAGACACGCCCTCATCGCCGCTGCGTGTACGGCGGGTGTCTTGGTGGTGATGGCCCTGGCCGGCATAGGGTTGAGGTTCAAGATCGAGAGCGTTTGGAGCAGCCTCGGCCGTGAGCGTGAGAAGGTGGCCGATAGCTTCGCAGAGGTGGTGTCGCTGGTCGCCCAACAGCGCCAGATGGACGCCCAGATCGAACGGGTCTCCAAGGAACACGGCCAGCTTGGGAAGATTCTCCAGTCGCAGCATCAGGTGGATTGGCCGGGGGTGTTGGGCGATATCCGAGACGTCAGGCCGCAGAGCCTGCACGTCACTCGCCTGACCAGTCGCGAATCGGAGAAACCGGAATTGCTGATCGACGGGTTCTCGTTCAACTACGGGGCGGTCAGTCTGTTCACCAACAAGCTCAACCAGTCCGGTCATATCACCTCGGCCACGGTGGTCAAGAGCGGCCAGGAGAGTGCGAACGGCAGGACGTACTTCGTATACCAGATTCGATGTACTCTGTAAACCAAGGTGGGGATCTAATCCGTGCACAGTGCAGACTTCGTCAAACTGGGAAACTCGTCGAGGCTGGCCGTTTTTGCGGCCTTCATCGTGATCGTCGCCGTGGCCCTGTACAACTGGATCGTGGCTCCGCACGTGACGTACCTCCGTGCGGTCCAGAAGTACCAGCCGGTTGTGGAGCACGTTGCCCAACAGAAGGCCTCGCTAAAGGACCTGCTGAACAACCGCAGGAAGATGTTGGAGGACCTGGAGTCGCAGTTCGGCCAGATCCGCCCTCTCCTGTACACCTATGAGCAGGCCAGGCAGTTGTTTGGCGATCTGGAGGCCATGGCCCTCGAACACAAGTGCACCATGACGACGGTGGTGGATCACGGCTCCAATCGACCCACGACGATCGTGGGCGACGAACAGGAGTCCCTGCTGGCGGAGGTGGTCAACACCAGTGTGACGATCATGGGCGACTATGACAACATCGTGGCCTTCATCGGGCGATTGCAGGGCCAGCAGCGTAAGATCTGGATCCGGTCCCTGGTGATAGATCCCACGGGCCCGGACGCCGTGTCACTGCAGTGCAGGATCGATATCAGTATCTACGTGGTCAAAGAGAAGGAGGCCGTGTCTCATGGGTAAGGGTCGACAACCATTGGGCGTAGGGTTCATCCTGGTGGCCCTCCTGGCGATCGATGCAGTCAGCGGGGCAGATCCCAACGCGGCCCCTCCAGGGCCTCGTGCAGGAGGACGGCCCAATCCCTTTGGCTCGCCCCTGACGGCCCCGCAGGAGACCGGCCCGGTCCAGCAGGCGGCGGGTGAATCGTCCCCGTCCGGCCTGGGGGATTTCGGACCCTTGTCACTCGATACGGTGGAACTGAAGTATCTCAGCGCCAAGGGTGCGGCCGAGGCCTTCAAGTGCCTCAGTTCCCAGACGGGCAAGCTCCTCGCCCAGGACGGCAGTAATACCCTGCTCATCTTCGACACCCCCGACGCTCTCAGGCGGCTGGTCACGGAGATCAAGAAGGCGGACCGGCCCTTGCAGGCCCTGACGATCAAGGCGTTTAGCCCCAAGTACCTGGACGCCAAGACCACCGCGGGCGTCCTGGCCAAGGTGGGCTCCGGGGCCGGCACGATGACGATTGTGGAAAGGACCAACACGATCATCGTGTGCGACACCCGAACGGCTGTGGAGGCGATGGTCACCGAGTTGGCCAAGGTGGACGTGCCCACCGCCGGGCTCATGGTGGAGGCCGTGGCCCTCCAGCACATCGATGCCAAGAGCGTGCAGGCGGCCCTCGACAAGCTCCGCTCCGAGTACGGGGTGCTCTCAGTGATCGAACGGACCAATACCCTGGTGGTCTGCGACCTGGAGAAGAACGTGAACACCATCCTGGCCGAGCTCAAGAAGATCGACCGACCCACTGCGGGTCTGGCCGTGGAGACGGTCAATCTGAAGTTCCTTCAGGCCAAGAACCTGCTGCCCATCGTGACCAGGATGCTCACCCAATACGGCCAGGCATCGGCCAACGAGGCGAGCAACTCCGTGATCATCTGTGACACGCAGGACAACCTGGTTCGCATCCTGGACCAGGTCCAGAAGGCCGACCAGACGCCCCAGCAGATCATGGTCGAGGTGGTGTTGCTGGACGTCCAGTTGGGCAACGACACCGAGATCGGGGTCAATTGGGACTATCTGGTCGCGCAGCCGGACAAGGTTGGCTATCGCCAGAACTTCACCCAGACGGGCGAGCGGTTGAGCATGGTCCCGGATACCGATACCGCAGGCCAGGCCTTCAATACCGTCGGCACGGCGGGCGAACTCAGCGTCGTAATGGGGGACGTCCGGAACGTCGTGCACATGATCCAGGAGAAGCGCGACGTCCAGATCATCGCGACTCCTCGGGCCATGATGGTCAGCGGCCAGAGCGCCAAGATCGAGGCCGCCCAGGAGATTCCGTATCAGGAGCTGACCCAGACCTCTGGCGGGGGCAACATCAACTCGACCCAGTTCAAGCCCGTGGGCGTGACCCTGGAGGTGACGGCCACCTTGACCGCGGACGGCGAGATCTTCCTGAAGGTCGATACCCAGCAGAGCGTGAAGACCGGCGTCAGCGTAGCGGGTGTTCCCGTCGTGGACAAGCGCAGTGAGACCACGTCTCTGTTGCTCAAGGACGGCCAGATCGTGGTCATGGGCGGGCTGCGCCGCCAGGAGAAAAACAAACAGGTCACCCATGTCCCACTGGTGGGCGACCTGCCCGTGGTCGGGAATCTGTTCAAGAGCACCACGAATTCCGTCACGAATGCCGAGTTGGTGGTTCTCCTGTCGCCCCACGTCTACAAGGGGCAGGCCGTTCCGGCCGAGGTCATGGCCAAGGTCAATCAGGCCAAGGAGGAATCGGTCCTGACCCCACCAGCCGAGGGCGAATCGACCCAGGCCGCAGGGCCGGAACCGAAGTCTGCGCAATAGGACCTCTGGGGAAGGCAACCAGGTTTAGGAGGGGCACAGCCATGTTGGGATTGTTCAAGACCAATAAGAAGAAGACGAATACACAGCCGAAGATCCTGGTGGTGGATGATGAACGGGACCTGGTCAGTACCGTGGCGTATCGGTTGAAGTTCGCCCAGTGCACGGTGGTCACGGCCGGCAACGGCAAGGAGGCCCTGGAAAAGGCGGCTGCTGAGAAGCCGGACCTGATCCTGTTGGATACGAACATGCCGGTCATGAACGGCCATGAGACGCTCAAGCGTCTCCGCTGCGATCCGGATCTCAAGGGCATCCCCGTGATCATGCTGACGGCCAGGTCGGCCCCCGAAGACATCGCGGCCGCCTCGGCGTATGGCATTGCCGACTACGTGACCAAGCCGTTTGACTTCGCCGAGCTGATGGAGAAGGTCCAGGCGGCCCTCAAAGAGCACGCGTAGGTCGCCAGGGCGAGGGCCGGCGGGATGAGGATTCCCAGGCAGCCGGCGCCGGGGTCTCTTGGGTTGGAGGCTGTGGAGAAGGGAACCATGGACACGAACGCCGAGAATCTGAGCATCCTGATCATCGAAGATGATCTGGTGGACCGCAAGTCGCTGGAACGATTGCTGTCTCGCTCCTCCCTGAGTTCGGCGAAGGTCCGGTGCGCAGGGTGTCTCAAGGACGCCCTGGAGGCCGTTGCCCGAGAGCACTTCGATATCATCCTATCGGATCTGGGACTGCCCGACAGCAACGGGATCGAGGCCGTCAACCAGTTGCAGGCCACTGTCCCGCAGGTCCCCCTGCTGGTCCTCAGCGGCCTGGACGATGAGACGACGGCCATCGCCGCCGTCCAGCAGGGCGCCCAGGACTATCTGATCAAGGGACGGGTCGACAGCCAGCTCCTGGTGCGGTCGATCCGCTACGCCATCGAGAGAAAGCGGGCAGAGCGGAACATGCAGGCCGCGGAGCAGCGGTACCGGACCGTCTTCGAGAATTCCGCGGTGGCCATCATGCTGGTGGACGAGCAGGAGCGGTTGATCTCGTGGAACCGGTTCACCGAGAATCTGCTGGGGATGTCTCACGACGACCTCCATCTGCGGCCGATCCGATCGTTCTACCCGGAGGACGAGTGGGAGAAGATCCGCTCCCACAACATCCGGCAACGGGGCATGCAACACCACATCGAGACCCGGATGCTCATAAAAGGCGGCGGGATCATCGACGTCGACGTCTCGCTGAGCGTCTTGAAGGACGTGGAGGACCGGGTGGTCGGTTCGATCGGCGTAATCCGGGACATCACCGAGCGTAAGCGGGCCGAGGAGGGCCTGGAACGATCCTATTCGCTGCTGCACGCCACGCTGGAGTCGACCGCGGACGGCCTTCTGGTGGTGGACGGCACCGGCCAGGTCGCCAGCTTCAATCAGAAGTTCGTGGAGATGTGGGGGATTCCGCGCGAGTCCCTCGAAAAGGGCAACGGCGCGCAGGTCATCGAGGCGATCCTGGACCTGGTGACGGGCGCCGAGGATTTCCTCAGCGTGGTGCGTGGGCTGTCCGACAATCCCCAGCGAGTCCAGTCCGGCGTGCTGGAATGCAGGGACGGCCGGGTCGTGGAACACTACTCGCAGCCGCAGTACCTGGCCGGCAAGGTTCACGGCCGGGTGTGGAGCTTCCGCGACATCACGGACCGCCGAAAGGCGGTCGAGGCCCTCGGCAAGTCGGAGGAGCGGTTCCGTCAGGTCGTCGAGAACTCCGAGGAGTGGATCTGGGAGGTCGACGGCGAAGGGCTTTACACGTACGTCAGTCCCGTGGTCCAGAGGCTCATCGGCTATGCGCCAGACGAGATGGTGGGCCGGATGCACCTCTACGACCTGTTCCATCCGGAGGATCGTGATCGCCTGAAGAACAAGGTCTCCGAGATCTTCACCCGAAAAGAGACCTTCCGCGAACTCGAGTGTCGCAACCAGCACAAGGATGGGCACGAGGTGTGGCTCTCCAAGAGTGGCGTGCCCATGCTGGACGAGCACCAGAACGTGATCGGCTATCGCGGGGTCGCCGTGGATGTCACCGAGCGCCGGCGGATCCATGAGATCCTGCATCGCAAGCAGAAGAACCTGGAGGCCATTTTCGACGCGGCCCCGGTCGGAATGCTGCTGGTCGACGAGCAGATGCGGGTCCGCCGGGCCAACGACTCCATCCGGACCCTGTCGGGCAAGGACTACCCCCAGATCATCAACCAACTGCCCGGCCACGTGCTGGGGTGCATTCACGCCGCGGACAACCCGGCCAATTGTGAGAGCCGTTGCGGAGACCGGGACGCCTGTGCGGAGTGTGCGATCTACGGGACGATCCGGCGATCCGTCGAATCGGGGCTGCCGGTCCACGGCGTCGAGATTCAAGCGTCACTCCGGGTCAACGGCCAGGAGGTCAATCCATCGCTGTCGATCAGCGTCGAGCCGGTGGTGATCGACGCCGTCCGGTACACGGTAGTCGCGGTCAACGACGTCACCGATCGGGCCAAGGCCGAGAGGGAGTTGCGTGAGACGATGGAGATCAAGAGCCAGTTTATCTCCACGGTCTCGCATGAACTCCGTACGCCCCTGGCCTCGATGAAGGAGGCCGTCCTCATCGTCTTGGACGGCGTGGCCGGCCCGCTCAATGACGACCAAAGGCATTTTCTGGACGTGGCCGAGCGGAACATCGACCGGCTGTGGCGTCTGATCAATGAGGTCCTGGACTTCCAGAAGCTAGGGGCGGGAAAGATGAAGTTCCGCATGCAGGAGAACGACCTGGCCAAGGTGGCGGAGGATTCGTACACCACCATGCTGCCGTATGCCTCGAAGCGCCGGATACACCTGTCCCTGTCGGTCGAGCCCAATCTGCCCAAGGGGCTGTTCGACGGCGACCGGATCATCCAGGTGGTCACGAACCTGCTGAGCAACGCCGTCAAATTCACGCCTGAAGAGGGCAAGGTCACGTTGGACGTCGGCCGCCGGGGAGAGGAGTTCGTTCTCCGCATCAGCGACACGGGCCTGGGTATCCCCAAGGAGGCCATGGGAAAGATCTTCGATCGGTTCTACCGGGTCCACCGGCCGGGCAAGGAGATCAAAGGTACCGGCCTCGGTCTGTCGATCGTCAAGGTGATCGTCACGGCCCATGGAGGCCGGATCGATGTGGCCAGCGAGGTCGACCAGGGGACGACCTTCACGGTCCACCTGCCGATGGCCCCGAAGACCACGGGCGACGGGTTGTCGGAGGCAGGGGACACGGTGATCGAGACCGCCGTGGCCAGCGGTTAGAGCCCCTCCGAGGTCGCATCCGGCGTCCACTTCCATCGACCAGGGAGGTCGCCACGGTCCTTTTTGTAGGGCACCCGGTGGGTTTTTGCTTGACCGGCGAGGCCCGGCTCGGTATGGATAAATGGCTTTTTCCTTGGCCTGGCGGCTTTCAAGAGGCAGCACGTATGGACCAGCAGAGTGTCAATGTGGGATTGGTGGGCCTGGGTACAGTCGGTACGGGCGTAGCCAAGCTGATCCTGGAGCAGGGCGACCGCATCGCCGCCAGGACCGGCATCCGTCTGAACCTCTCCTGCATCGTGGACATTGATACAGCCAAGCCCAGGCCCGTGGCGATCCCCCCCGGGGTCCTGACGGGCGACCTGAACAGGCTGATCGATAATCCCGACGTGCGGATCGGCGTGGAGCTGATCGGCGGCACGGGCGTGGCCAAGGACGTCCAACTGAAGATGCTCAGGTCCGGCAAGGACGTGGTGACGGCCAACAAGGCCCTGCTGGCGACCTGCGGCAGTGAGCTGTACGCCGTGGCCCGCCAGAACGGCCGCTGCATTGCCTTTGAGGCCAGTTGTGCGGGCGGGATCCCCATCATCTCCGCGATTCGGACGGGCCTGGCGGCCAATGACATCCGGGCGATCTACGGGATCGTCAACGGGACCTGCAACTACATTCTTTCGAGCATGACAGCCGAGGGGCTGGCGTTTTCCGAGGCCCTGGCCCAGGCACAGAAGAAGGGCTATGCGGAGGCTGATCCAACGCTGGACCTCTGCGGTGGCGACTCCGCCCATAAACTGACCATCCTGGCCTCCATCGCCTTTGGCGACGAGATTCGATTGGAGGACGTCCATGTCGAGGGGATCGAGGGGATCTCCCACGACGACATCCGCTACGGGGCCGAGATGGGGTACGGCCTGAAGCTGCTGGCGATCGGCCAGAAGGATCAGGCCCGTCGCATCTCCCTGCGGGTACATCCGTCGTTCATCGACCAGGAGTGCGCCCTGGCCAGGGTCACCGGGCCGTTCAACGCCGTCAGCATTCTGGGTGACGCCGTGGGCCAGGTGATGTTCTATGGCCGCGGTGCAGGCATGATGCCCACGGCCAGTGCCGTGGTGGCCGATATCCTCGACGTGGCCCTGGGCAATTCCGCCCAGACCTTCAAGCACGTGCTCATTCGACCCAGGGCCGAGGTGGCGGGCCGGATCGAGAGGATTGGGGACCTGGTCAGTCGGTTCTACGTCCGCGTGATGGCCAGGGATGAGCCGGGCGTGTTCGCCACCCTGAGCAAGATCCTGGGCGATCACCGGATCAGCATCTCAGGCGCCCTGCAGCACGAAGGCACGGGCCCTGACAGGACCGTACCGGTGGTCATCGTCACCCACGCGACCGGCGAGGGGAACATGGCCGAGGCCCTGCGAGAGCTGTCAAGGCTCAACGTCGTCAGCGGCAAGCCCGTGTGTATCCGGATCGTCGACATCCCTGAAGATAAGGACGGATAACCCGGATCGGTCATGGCCAAGTACGTGATCATAGTCCCGGACGGCGCAGCCGATGAGCCGATTGAGCAGTTCGGCGGCAAGACGGCATTTGAGGCGGCCGAGATCCCCCACATGGACCGGATCGCGATGGCAGGCCGGCAGGGGATCGTTCGGACCGTGCCGGCCGGCATGGAGCCGGGCAGCGACGTGGCCCAGATGAGCCTGCTGGGCTACGATCCCCATCGCTTCTACTCCGGGCGCGCGCCGATCGAGGCTGCTGCCCGGAACATCCGGCTGGGCCCCAGCGATTGGGTCTTCCGGTGCAACCTGGTCACGATCGCAGACGGCAAGATGGCCGACCACAGCGCAGGCCACATCTCCAGCGAGGAGGCCGGCAAGCTGATCTCCGACTTGGCCGGCCAGGTCGGCAAGGACAACCTCCAGTGGCACACCGGAGTCAGCTATCGGCACCTGCTGGTGTGCAAGGCCATGGACTTCGACGTCCAGACCTATCCTCCCCATGACCACATCGGAAAGGGCGTTGAGAAGATCCTGCCGCGGGGCAAGGGGGCCGATCTGTTGCGGGACCTGATGGCGCAGTCCGTGACGCTTTTCGAGAACCACGACGTCAACAGGGTCCGGCGGGACCTGGGTGAGAACCCGGCCAGCTCCATCTGGCTCTGGGGCCAGGGCAAGCAGGCCGTGCTCGATGGCTTTCGCAAGCGATTCGGGCTCACGGGCGCGGCGATCACGGCCGTGGACCTGGTCCGCGGACTGGCCAAGCTGGTCGGCTTTGACGTCATCGAGGTTCCCGGTGCCACCGGCTTCTTCGAAACCAACTACCAGGGCAAGGCCGCGGCCGCGATCAAGGCCCTGGAAGACCACGATCTGGTATTCATCCACGTCGAGGCCCCGGACGAGGCCTCCCACGAGGGCAACGCCGAGATCAAGAAGAAGGCCCTGGAGCGGATCGACCAGTTCATCGTGGGTCCCGTGCTGGAGGCCCTGAAGGCGTACCCGCAGTGGCGGATCATGGTCATCCCCGATCATCCCACGCCCGTACGGACCTGCGGCCACTCGGCGGACCCTGTGCCCTTTGCCATGGCCGGTTTTGGCGTCAACGGTCTGGTCAAGGAGCCGTTCAGCGAGGCCCATGCAGCCCAGTCCGGCCTGCGGATCGAGAACGGCCATGAGCTGATGGAGTACTTCCTGAAGAGCTGAGCGATCGCCCTGATCGTGCTGGTGCTGTCCTGCGGGGCGTGGATCTGCAATGTCCCACGGTTCTACCGTCGGACGGTCTGACAGTTCGACAGGCGGCCTACAGGCCGGGATTCGCAGGCCCGTTCGGATCCATAGTCAGGTCGAGGGTCAGGACCTGGCCCGGTGCAACCTGGTAGGTCTTGCCTAAAAGGGTGAATTCCCCGGGTGGGACCTGCTTGATCTGGAAGGTACCTTCACCATTGGTGTTCGTGGAGAGGCTCCACTTGAAACCCAGACGCGTTGAATCGTCCAGGCACGCCATCTGAACGGCCCGGGACTTCGCAGGTCCTCCGGTGGCACTGTGGAGTGTACCTCGCACCTCGGCCCAGGGTTGGAGCACCAGGAACTGGGAGACCTTGAGGTCCTCGACAGCCATGCAGGAGATCCCTTGATCGGCTACCGCCAACAGGCGAGGCAGTCGGTAGAGTGGCTCGAACGAGAAGCGGCCATCCTCACCAGTCTTGATCCTTGGGGGGCACGCGTTGCAGAACAGAGGCAGCGATCCATAGTAGCACACGCCCTCACTCTCCCCGATGGCGTACACGAAGGCATTCGGTGCGGGCAGGCCATTTGTGTCTGCGACCGTGCCGGCAGGCCCTGTTCCCGGTGTGAGGCTCAGGTCGATGACGACCGCCCCTTCATCGGGATTGATCACGCGGGAGTCCGCGGGGAGATAGCCGTCTGCCTCGATGATCACGGCATAGAGGGTATTGGGATCGTGAGAGTAGATCAGATTGAATGGACACTCATAATGCCCAGCCTTTCCCGGATAACTGTCGCCGCGATTGAGAGCGACCTTCTTGCCGTCAGGTGATACCAGTCCTGGCATGGCCCTGAATCGCTCGACGGGCCTGCCCGTCTGGCCGTCGAGGACCGTGCCTGAGGCCGATATGGGCCGGTAAAGGATGATGTCCAAGGGTTGCTCCGTTGGGCCGTTTATCGATCGGTATGCTGTGCGGAAACCCGTCTTGCTGAAAGACACCGACCACGAGTCAACGGCGATGGGGCCGACCACGAACCTTCCTTCTGCATCTGTGCTGCCCGATCGGGGGTTCGTGTCGGAGCTTAGAACGCTGATCTTGGCCTCTGGCACCGGCCTTCCTTGGGCATCCACCACGCGGCCTCGCAGCATCCAGCCCGGATCAAGCACGATCTCCGCATCTCCCATGTCCGGTCTGTAGCCGATCTCCTTCCCTGTCTTCGGGTATCCATCGGCCTCGATCGTAAGCGGGATCATGGTCGTATCCGGATGGACATGGGGGAACACGAAGGTCCCATCCGGTCCGGTGACGAACGACGGCTGGCCGCGGAGGCGAATCTCGGCGATGGCCCCTGCGATCGCCTGGCCCTTGATGTCGATAACACGGGCCCTGAATGGGGACCCCTCGTACAGGGTGATCCGATGGGTCTGGTCCCTCAGTTGCCCGACCGTGGACACGTCGCGTACGCTGCACCACTCCGAGGCGTAGTCATTGTTATCGACTCCGAAGCTGAACCGGTCGTCCCTGGCCAGGCCGATCAGGTCTGCGGGCACGGTGTCACAGGTCCATCTGCCTGCTGCATCGGTCTGTTGCCTGAACTCCACACACAGACTGGGCCGGGTCGTGTTGACATCGCCGTTCACGTGGTCCGAGTGTATGGAGAAACTGACCGTGGCATCTTCAATGGGCAGGCCATTGGCATCCTGGACGATCCCTCCTATGACCGTGCCAGGCTCCAGGTCAAAGACGTGGGTCCTGGCGAGGATCTGTGCATTGGGGTCAAGGAACATCATGCACAGGCCTGCATAGCCCGGCCTCGACGCCTTGAAGTGCAGCCACTCGCGGCCCGCGCCTACCGATCCGGTCTGGCAACAACCATTGGCGTCGCAGACGTACTCGGCCTTGGCGTGCTCGTCTGATATCAGGGCACCGGGCAGGGGCTGTCCAGTGGCCCTATCCACGACTCGGAACCTGAGTATCCGGTCCACCGTTGCGGCAGGGGCCTTCGCCGTTGCCCCTGCGCCCGGCGGGTTGTTTGGCTCCCGGCTGGAGGCCATGATGTGGGCCATGGCCTGGGCGAATGGATTGGCGTTGGGGTCACCTGTCCAGGCGGAGGCCAGACGCTGGAGTGCAGGCAGGGCCGCCGAGGCGTTGAGCTCAGCGAGATACCCTGCTGCCAAGGACTGGGTTGGGGCCAGCCCCGTGTAAAGAAGGAGGTTCATGAGCCCGTCCACGTCGCGGGCCGCAAACAGGGCCTTGGCCTGGGCGAGTTCCCACTCCGGGCGAGCGGGAATCGTATTGCCGATGGGCCCTTGGGGTCGCTCTGGCGCGAGTCGGCGCTGACCCTGCATGGAAGCGGACCGCGTCTGTGGCCCGTGCACTGCCACCCACAGGCCCACCACGATCAGGACCCCTGCGGCCGCGGAGAGGGTCACAGGGTGGGTCAGGCGTTGCAGGAACCTGCCTTGCTGCCTGACAGAGGCCAGTCTCCGGGCCACCCGGTCCTGCAGGCTCGTGACAAGGGGCTCCACGGATCGGGCGTATTGGGCGAGACGCTCGTGGTCCCTGTGCAACTGGTCCTGGAACTGGCGGCAAGCTGCACAGGTCTGGAGGTGCGCCTGGATGGCGGCGTCGTCCGGGCCAGCCTGGCCACTGAGGTGTTGCTCGATCAGCCGGTCCTGGATGTGGGTGCAGAGCGGGTTCATAAGGTTCCTCCCTCGGCCATGATACGTTCGCGGAGCAGTTTGCGGGCACGGGACAGGCGGGTCATCACCCCGTCTGCACTGATCCCCAGGGCCTGGGCCACGGATTGGGTGTCCTGGCCGTCCAGGTAGTAGAGCAGGACTGCCTGGCGAAGGGGTTCCGGCAGGGCGGTTAGGGCCTTTACAAGACCATCAGTATCCAGTTTCGTCCTGGAAAATGGGTCGGACTCGACGCGGTCGCCTTCCAACGGCTCCCGATGTCTCTTGCTTCGCAGGAAGTCCGTGGCCGTGTTCCGGCAGATCCGCATCAGCCACGGGCCGAACCGGTCTGCCTGACGAAGCGAGTTGATCTGTATAAAGGCCTTCATGAATGCCTCCTGGGCCAGGTCATCGGCGTCATGGGCGTTGCCCGTTGTCGACAGGCACATCGCAAACACCGCGCGGGCGTATCGCTCCACCAGGCGTGAAAACGCCTGTCTGTCGCCTCGCTGCGAGGCCCTCACCAGTCTGATCTCTTCTGCACCGTCCAAAGGCCCAGGCTCCTGAGATACTCTGTCAGTATAGACGGGACCCGCCCCGGGATGCTGTCAAGAAAACCGGAATCCGCGGGGTAGACGTGGCAGCCGGGTCGGTCGCGTGGAATTCGGCCGCAGAGGTACCGCCCAGCGGCCGTAAGCCCTGTAGGCTTCTACCTGCCGGCAAACCAGGGTTTCCCCTATAGAGGAGGCTTCGGCTCATGCGGTAGAGTGAGATGAGTTTCACACATGAAACCGAAAAGACTGTCTGGTCAGGGGTAAGGAGATTGAGAATGAGACCACGCATGCACACCTTGACAGGGGGCTTTTGCCTTTCCATTTTGTTGGGGACGCTGATCGCCCACGCGGCAACCACGCACGTTAACATCATTGACTTCGGTTTCTCGCCTCCAAGCGTGAGTATCTCTGTAGGTGATACGGTGACGTGGACAAACACAGGGTCATTCACCCACACCACCACCAGTGGGACGACCACGGGCGGATCTCCCCACCCGGACGGCAAGTGGGACTCTGGAGCGTTACTTCCGGGACACACCTTTTCGCACGTCTTCACTAGTGCGGGCAGCTTTCCCTACTATTGCACCCCGCACTACACGATGATGGTAGGCACTGTGACCGTCAAGGCTGCCCCGAACGTGCCCCCTTCGGTGTCCATCACCAGTCCCGCCAGCGGCGACTCCCTCGTGTCCCCTGCCAGCGTGACGATCCAGGCCGCTGCCAGCGACAGCGACGGGACGGTGGCGAAGGTGGAGTTCTTCGTTGACGGCAACTCCGTCGGAATCGCGGCCGTTAGCCCCTACTCCATGGCGGCAGTCCTGTATCCAGGCACCCACGTGCTGACAGCGACGGCCACGGACAACCGGAGCGCCTCTACGACGTCTGCGCCCGTGACGGTGACCGTGACCACGGTGGCCATCCTGGACCCCCTGCCCAACCGCATCCCCAAGGATGACGTCATGATCGAGCTGCAGACCGTGGTCGACGGTCTGATCGCACCGCTGGGTCTGGCTGTTCCGGATGATGGCAGCGAGCGGATGTTCGTCTATGATCAGGGGGGCCTGGCGTGGGTCGTGACCAAGGGGGGCGACAAGTTGCCGACGCCCTTGCTGGACGTGCGGAGCCGCCTGGTACCGTTCACGATCTACGACGAGCGGGGCCTGCTGGGTCTGGCGACCCATCCCGATTTCATTCACAATCCATTGGTCTACACCTACACCTCCGAGCCGGTGGATGGCACGGCGGATTTCGTCTCGGTCATACCGGCTGCGGCAACTCTCAACTGCCAGTCGATCATTGCGGAGTGGCGGATGGACCCCAAGAACCCCGACCAGATCGATCCCGCGAGCCGGCGTGAGATACTCCGTATCGACAAGCCCTACTCCAACCACAACGGCGGGACCCTCCGCTTCGGACCGGATGGGTACCTGTACATCTCGCTGGGCGACGGCGGTCGTGCCAATGACACCGGGAACGGTCACGTGCCCGGCGGCAATGCCCAGAACATCCAACGGATTTGGGGAAAGATCCTGCGCATCGACGTCAACGGCAACAACTCCGCCAACGGCAAGTACGGCATCCCGAAGGACAATCCGTTCGTGGGCCAGAACGCCGTGCACGAGATCTATGCCTACGGCCTCCGCAATCCGTTCACGTACAGCTTTGATCAGCTTACGGGCGACTTGTACGTCGGGGACGCGGGACAGAACACCGTCGAGGAGGTGGACCTGATCGTCAAGGGCGGCAACTACGGCTGGAACGTCAAGGAGGGCAGCTTCTGGTTTGACCCGAACAGCGGCAGGGTCGTGAGCGGTCCGGTGCGTCCGGTGCCGCCGGACCTGATCGATCCCATTGCCGAGTATGACCATGGAGACGGCAGCGTGGTGATCGGCGGTTTCGTGTATCGAGGCTCGCAGGTTCCGGTTTTGGAGGGTCGCTATGTGTTCGGGGATTGGGGCTCATTTGCGGCACCGAGTGCCAGGCTGTTCTTCCTGGACTCCAACCTGGCCATCAAGGAGCTGCGGGTCGGCCTGGCGGACCGGCCAACGGGCTTCTGGCTGAGGGGATTCGGTCAGGATGACGACGGTGAGCTCTATGTCTTTGGATCGACCATCCTGGGACCCAATGGCAATACTGGCAAGATGTTCAAGATCGTTGCCAGCCTGCCGATCACGTATGTCCAGCATAACCTGGTTTCGGACATACCGGGCCTGGCCGACCACACAGACCCCAACCTAGCCAACCCGTGGGGCATCGCGTTCGGCCCGACCACGCCGCTCTGGATCGCGGACAACCACGCGGGCGCTGTGACCGTGTACGACGGTAATGGCGTGCAGACGCATGCAGCCGTGACGGTCCCGCCTCCAGCCGGCGGCACACCCCCGGCGGCCCCCACTGGCATCGTATTCAACGCCACGACCGACTTCCTCGTGGGCCCCAATCAGCCGGCCCATTACATCTTCACAACGGAGGACGGCACTCTCTCCGGCTGGAACAGCGGAGCCGGTGCCGTGCTGAAGGCCGATCTCTCGGCCTCCGGGGCGGTGTACAAGGGCCTTGCCCTGGCCAGCAGTGGCGGCAAGAACTACCTGTATGCCACAAACTTCCACGCAGGGCGGGTGGATGTCTTTGACGCCAATTTCAGCCCCGTGACCCTGGCCGGCTTATTCTCCGATCCGAACATTCCTGCCGGGTTCGCTCCATTCAACATCCAGGCCATCGGGGGGCGGCTCTATGTCACCTATGCCATGCAGGATGCGGCCAAGCATGACGACGTATCCGGTCCGGGCAACGGCTACGTGAACGTGTTCGACACGAGCGGGCAGTTCATCAAGCGGTTCGCGTCTGAAGGCGATCTCAATTCGCCCTGGGGCATGGCCCTGGCACCGGGAGGTTTTGGCGGGTTTGGCGGGGCCTTGCTCATCGGCAACTTCGGAGATGGACGGATCAATGCGTTCAACGCGGCCACAGGGGGATACCTCGGTACGCTCTTGGATGCCTCTGGCAAGCTCATTTCGAATGAGGGTCTGTGGAATCTGACCTTCGGCAATGGCTCGCAAGGAGGCGACACCCATAAGCTCTACTTCACGGCGGGGATCCCTGGCAATGGCAATGGCAACGTCGAAGACCATGGCCTATTCGGGAGTATTGCGCCCACTCCATAGGGGGCGGACCGGTCTCTCTAGCCGTTACGCAGAGCAAGGGAGAACGCAAGAACAAGGATCATGAGACGTGGTCACCGCATGGTGTACGTGCGGAAGCGGGCACACGTCCAAGGAGACAGTTGAAAGGAGAAGGGGGATAACATGGCAGGATTCAAGGTGGTTTTAGGGAGTCGGTCTAGTCTAGGCCGAAAGAGGCAGGTCAGGAATGGGCTCGTCTTCCTGGCGGCATGGGCTGTCGCTGCATGGATCGGCATACAGCCGGTTTTTGCGCAGGTGGCCGAGGATGCTGTTTCGGTCCACTTTAACAAGCCCGGCAACATCCTGATTGCCGACCAATTCAACAACCGGGTCATCGAGGTGAATCCCAGTTCACATGCCATTGTCTGGCAGTTTGGCGATGGCAATAGCGTGGCCGGACCGAACTCCGTGGTTGCGCCAAACGACGCAGAGCGAGTCGGCGAGTGGACGCTCATCAGTGGCACAGGTGCCCCCGCGGGCGCGGAACCGAATTGCCCGGACGGATGCTCCGACAATCGAGTGATACTCGTGGATCGCCTGGGCCGGATCGTATGGCAGTACGGCCAGACGGGCGTGGCGGGCTCAGGCTTTGACCAGTTGAACGCACCGGTTTGCTCGGTCTTCCTGCCTAACGGCCACGTGTTGATCACCGATCAAGGGAATCAACGTGTGATCGAGGTGTCGCCTGTCACCAGGCAAATCGTCTGGCAGTACGGCGTCACAGGGCAGACGGGGGTGGGCTCTAACCAGCTCAACAACCCCAACAGCGCGGAGTTGTTGTCCGACGGACGCATCCTGATCGCGGACGAGAGCAACAACCGGGTGATCGAGGTCGATCGGCACAACCACATCGTGTGGCAATACGGCGACCCGAATGACCCCAATATACTGAACGGGCCGGCCTTTGCCAGCCGTTTGTCGCCCTGGCCTTGGTCCCATACGCTGATCACGGATGCGGGCAACAACCGAATCATCGAGGTGGATCTAGGGGGACACGTGGTCATGACGTATGCCACCAATACCCGCCCCGGGAGCGTGGCCGATCCGCTTCCCACCCGGGCCGTACGCCTGCGTAATGGAAACACGCTGATCAGCGATCAGTTCAACCACCAAGTCATCGAGATCAACGCCAAGCGGAGTATCGTGTTCACCCAAGGCGTCATCGGCGTGCCGGGCAGCGGCTTCAACGAGCTCAATGCCCCGTACGATGCCAAGGTCATCGAGGATTACACGGGGCTCACTCCGCCTTTTCTCTCCTTCTAGCTGGACATCGAGTCACTCGATTTGCGATAACGGGGTGCTACAGATTGTACTCTTTGATCTTGCGGTACAGCGTCCGTTCGCCGATGCCGAGGATTCGGGCCGCCTTCTCGCGATTGCCCGCGGTCTTGGCGAGGGTCGAGACGATGGCCTGTCGCTCCAGTTCATCCAGTGCCTGGGCCCCCGGCGGGGCGGCTGGCCTGGACAGGCCTTCGCCCAGTTGCGGCCTCCTGGAGATATCGGGTGGGATGTCCTGGAGGTCGAGTAGGGTCCGGTCGCACAGGACCACCATGGTGCGGAGGCTGTTGCGGAGCTGCCGGAGGTTGCCGGGCCAGTCGTAGCCGGACAGGATCGCCTGGGCCCGCTCGGTGATGCCGGTGACCGGTGACCCGGTCTCTGCCGCTGCCTCCTGGATGAAGTGCTCGGTCAGCAGCGGGATGTCCTCCGCGTGTTCGCGCAAGGCCGGAAGGGAGATGTTCACGCCCTTGATTCGGAAGTACAGGTCTTCGCGGAACTTCTTCTCGGCGAGCAGTTTCTGGAAGTCCTGGTTGGTCGCGCTGATGATCCGCACATCGACGACCACGGGCCTGGTCGATCCGACAGGCACCACCACGCCGTCTTCCAGTACGCGAAGGAGTTTGGCCTGCATGGACAGAGGCATGTCGCCGATCTCGTCGAGGAAGAGCGTGCCTTCGTTGGCCAGCTCGAAGAGGCCCTTGCGGTCGGTCACCGCGCCGGTGAACGAACCCTTGGCGTGGCCAAAGAGCTCGCTCTCCAGCAGGGTCTCGGTCAGTCCTGCGCAATTGACCGGCTGGAACGGCTTGTGACGGCGTGGGGAGTTGTTATGGATGGCTCGGGCCAGCAGCTCCTTGCCGGTTCCGGACTGGCCTTCGATCAGGACCGAGATGTGGGTGGGGGCCACCCGACGAGCGACCTCGATCACGTGCTCCATGGCGGGGCTGGCACCGACCACCCCGTCGAAGACGAACTCCGGCTTGTCACCCGTGGCCAGGGTCGCCTGGCGGGACCGGGCCAGGGCTGCCTCCTGGGCGGCTTGGCCGACGAGGGTCCGAAGGTGATCGATGTCGATGGGCTTGACCAGGTAATCGTAGGCACCCCTTCGCAGGGCCTGCTTGCACGTCTCGATGGTGGCATAGGCGGTGATGAGGATGACCCTTGTGTCCGGGTCATGCCTCTTGGCCTCGTCGAGGATGACCAGGCCGCTGGTCTCCGTGTGGAGCTTGAGGTCCGTGACGATCACGTCTACCTGTTGGTGGCGGATGATCTGGACGGCGTCGTCGCCGTCGTACACGGCCATGGCCCGCACCGGCAGCTTCGCGAGCGACTCGACGATGCTGTCGGCGTGCCCCTGTTCGTCGTCAACCACCAGGACCGTGCCCTTGGGTTCCCTCACTGTGCTGGCTCCTAGGACCTGCCCGCAACTGGACGGTGCGTTTCTGGCAACGTCTTACTCATCAGTGACACCATCCTCTTCCGCTAGAGGCAAGTGGATCGTAAACGCAGTCCCTTTGCCCGGCTCGCTCGTCGCCGTGATGGACCCGCCGTGGGCCTCTACGATCTTCCTGGCCGTGGCCAGCCCCAGCCCCGTGCCTTTGGGCTTGGACGAGTGATACGGGTCAAAGACCCGGTTGAGCCTCTCCGGTTCAATGCCGCAGCCGGTGTCGCCGACCTGGATCAGGGCCCAGGGCGGTTGCCGATCCGTCCGGACGATCAGATCGCCGCCCTGCGGCATGGCCTGCTGGGCGTTGATGAACAGATTCAGCAGGACCTGCTTGACCATCGCTGCGTCCGCACTACAGATCAGGGGCTGCTTGAATAACCCCTGGCGCAACGTGACGCCCCCATTATGGGCCTGCGGCAGGTAGAAATCAACCATGTCGCCGACCACCTGATTGACGTCGATGGAGGCCCGTTGCAGCTCGGGCCTGCCGATGTAGCGGAGGAAGCCGCTGAGGATGGCCTCGAGCCGGTCTGCCTCCTCCTGGATGACGGCCAGTTTTCGCAGAGCCCTACCCACGTCTGCGCTCTTAGCCAGATCCGGCTGGTCCAAGTACTCGTGTACGAGCTTGAGGTTGATCTTCAGTGTAGACAGGGGATTCTTGATCTCGTGGGCCAACTCCCCCGTCAGCTTGGACAGCTCCTCAAGCTGTTGCGCGTAGGAAGGCTGTGATGATGGATCGATAGGCCTATCCATACGACAGCCCTGACCAATCAATGGCTGTGTTCTCCGTCAATGTTCCGCGGCCTGCGGTCCGGGTCCGGTTTCCGGTCTCGATTCTCCGTCTGGCCTGGGTCCTTGGGGCCTGTGGTCGTCCCGCCCCCTGCCGCCCTCGGGGCGCCCTCTGGACCCGCCACCGTCCCGTCTACCACCCTCGGAGTGCCCTCCCCTGGGCCGTCCACCGTCCCGTCGGCCTCCGTCTCGTCTGCCTCCATCCGGACGACCGCCTTCGGGACCGCCACCGGGGTCGCCCTCTTTGCGGTCCGACACGCCCAACTCCTCCAGCGCGGCCTTGCGGGACAGTTTGAGCCGTCCCTGGTCGTCGATCAGGATGAGTTTGACCGGGATCAGGTCTCCGACCTTGCAGAAGCCCTCAACGTTTTTGACGTAGGCGTCGCTCAGTTCGCTGACGTGGCACAGGCCCTCCACGCCCGGCGTGATCTCGACGAATGCGCCGAACTCCTTGACTGTCACGACCTTGGCCTGCTTGTACAGGCGTCCAATCTCGGGCGGCTGGGTCAGGCCCTCTATGATCTCCTTGGCCCGGAGGTGCCCATCACCCTCGAAGCAACTGATGAAGACCGTGCCGTCATCCTCGATCTCGATGGTGGTTCCGGTCTGCTCCTGGATGCTCTTGATCATCTTGCCCGCAGGGCCGATCACCTTGCCAATGAACTCCGGATCGATCTCCAGGGTGATCAGCTTCGGGGCATAGGGGCTGATCTGAGGTCGCGGCTGGCTGATGACTTGGTTCATGGTGTCCAGGATCTTGAGCCGGGCCTCCTTGGCCCGCTGCATGGCGGCCACCATGATCTGATGATCCAGCCCGCCGATCTTGATGTCCAACTGGATGGCCGTGACGCCCTGGGTGGTGCCGGCGACCTTGAAGTCCATGTCACCGTAGTGATCTTCCTCGCCGAGGATGTCCGTCAGCAGTTCGTAGTGCCCGTCCTCGGCAGTCACCAGACCGATGGAGATCCCGGCAACCGCCTCACGGATGGGTACGCCTGCGTCCATGAGGGCCAGCGACCCGCCGCACACGGAGGCCATCGAACTGGATCCATTGGACTCGGTGATGTCCGAGAGCAGACGAATCGTGTAGGCGAACTTATCCTCCGACGGACGCATGGGTTCCAAGGCCCGCTCGGCCAGGGCCCCGTGGCCTATCTCCCGGCGGCCTGGGCCTCGGATCGGCTTGATCTCCCCGACCGAGAAGGGCGGGAAGTTATAGTGCAGCGTGAAGCTCTGGCGGTATTCCTCCAGCAGGCCGTCAATGATCTGGCCGTCGCGGATCGTGCCCAGGGTGACGTTGACCAGGGCCTGGGTCTCGCCTCGGGTAAACAGGGCCGAGCCGTGGGTCCTGGGCAGGATGCCAACCTGGCATTCGATCGGACGGACATCCTGGAAGCCCCGGCCATCCGGGCGTTTACCTTCCAAGAGCATCTGGCGAATGATCTCCTCTGCCACCCTGTCAAAGGCCCGTTTGACCAGGACTTTGGTGTACCGGGGCTGATCCGCCGCGGCCTGCCCATCGGCAGGACCGAACTGCGTTATGATCTGGTCCAGGATTTCGTCCACGGCCTGGTTCCGGCGACGTTTCTCGGCGATGGCCTTGGCCTGGCGGATCGGCTGGCCGAATTGGGACCGTATCCTGGAGAGCAATTCGGGATCGATCGGGTCGAGCGTCATCTCCTTGGTTGGATTGACCTTCGCCTGCAGCTCCGCGACCATCCCGCAGACCTCGCGGATGACCTGATGGGCCGTCTGAACGGCCTCGGCGATAACCTCCTCGGGCAGTTCCTTGGCCCTGACCTCGATCATGTTGATGGTCTTCTCGGTGCCGCCCAGCAGGAGATTCAGGTCGCTCTCGGCCAGTTGCTTATGGGTGGGGTTGACAACGAACTGGCCATCGACGCGGGCCAGGCGACAGGCCCCGATGGGCCCCTGGAACGGGATCTTGCTGATCGACAAGGCGGCGCTGGCCCCGATGATGGCAGGGATGTCGGGATCGTTCTCCTGATCGGCGCTCAGTACGGACACGAGGATCTGGACCTCCTGGAGGTAGCCGTCTGGAAACAGAGGACGAATGGGCCGGTCGATCATCCGGGCGGTGAGGATTTCCTTGGTGGAGGGCCGGCCTTCCCGTTTGATGAACCCTTGGGGGAACTTGCCGGCGGCACTGTGCCTCTCCCGGTAGTCCACGCTCAGGGGGAAGTAGTCGATGTTCTCGTTGAAGGGGGCTGCCGTGACCGCCGTCACCAGGACGACTGTGTCGCCGTACCGGACCATGACGGCGCCGTCCGCTTGTCGGCCGATCCGGCCGGTCTCCAGGGTCAAGGTCCTTCCTGCGATCTGTCTTTCTACAGTACTGATGTGAAACATAGGTGTCCTCTCTGGCCTTATGCCAAGAAATGGTCGCGGCGCCTGTCGGGACTCTGCTTCAATCCTGCGTCAGGCGGTCCTCATCGTGCCTGGCAACTACTTGCGCAGCCCCAGCCTCGAGATGATGCTCTGATATCGCTGGGGATCCTTCTTGTTGACGTACTTGAGCAAGGAGGATCGATTCCCTACCATCTTCAGCAGGCCCCGTCGAGAGGAATGATCCTTGCGATGGGCTTTGAGGTGTTCGGTCAGTTCGTTGATCCGTGTGGTCAGTATCGCGATCTGGACCTCCGGCGACCCGGTGTCGCCGTTATGGATCTCAAAATCCTGCATGACTTTCTGTTTGTCCGGCTTACTCAACATGTCTTGCTTCGTTCCTTCCTTCCACAACCATCATTTAAGACTATTCACTACGCCATCTTACATAAACAAACCATGATATGGATATGACCCCAGGATTGCAAGCCTTTTTTTCCGGATCAAGTATCCCGGCCCAGCGGTACACGGAGGCCCCCCTCCCGGCCCCGAAGAGGCCTGTGAAACATGCGGGTCAAGAGGGCCGGAGAGAATCGCCTTGAGTATCCCTGGCACGACGATACCATGGATAGCCATGGGTCTGCTGAAGGTGCAGGGATTGTTCAAGGCTTATGGCCCGGTTAGGGCCGTGGACTCCGTGAGCTTCGAGGTTCGCGCAGGCGAGATCTACGGTCTGCTCGGCCCCAACGGCGCAGGCAAGACGACCACCATCTCGATGGTCTCAGGTCTGATCAAGCCGGATGCCGGGGAGGTCCTGGTGGCGGGCACGCCCTTCTGGTCCGATCCGCAGCGGGCCAAGCGGATCATGGGCGTCGTGCCTCAGGAGGTGGCGATCTATGAGGAGCTGACCGGGCGAGAGAACCTTGAGTTCTGGGGGCGGATGGCCGGCCTGGGTGTGAGCGAGGCCCGATCCCGCGCAACCGAGCTGCTCCAGGCCCTCACCTTGGCTGACCGCGCAAAGGATGCCGTGAAGACCTATTCCGGCGGTATGAAACGGCGGATCAATCTCGGCTGCTCGCTGCTCCACCGGCCGCAGCTCCTGCTGCTGGATGAGCCCACCGTGGGCATCGATCCCCAGGCAAGGCTGAACATCCTGGAGTTCGTCCGCGGCCTCCAGGCCTCCGGTACGGCGATCCTCTACACCACGCACTACCTTGAGGAAGCGGAGACCTTGTGTGATCGCATCGGCATCCTGGACCACGGCCGGCTGCTGGCCGAGGGCACGCTGAAGGAGCTTCAGGATCGATTGGGCGGCGACCGGCTTTTTGTGCTCGAGTCGGAACTCAAAGACGTCTCACCGGAATCCTGGCCCGGTTTCCTTCAACGATTCCGGATCATCCAGAAGGCAGACCGCCAGCTCGTGGTGGCGGCCATCGGGTCGCGAGATCCCTCCGAGTGCCTCAAGGAGTTGCTCGATCTGCCGGTGCGGATCGAAAACGTCACGCTCAAGCGGCCCAGCCTGAACGACGTGTTCCTTCAACTGACGGGCCGCGAGATCCCTCCGAGTGCCTCAAGGAGTTGCTCGATCTGCCGGTGCGGATCGAAAACGTCACGCTCAAGCGGCCCAGCCTGAACGACGTGTTCCTTCAACTGACGGGCCGCGATCTGCGGGAGTAGGCCATGCTCCGCGTGCTGTTGGCCAAAGACCTCCGCCGGGCGTGGCGCAATCCGCTGCCGTGGATCATCAACCTCCTGGTGCCGCTGTGTATGACCGCGCTGATCGGTCTGGCCTTTGGCGGCAAGTCCGACAGTGGCGCAATGGGCCGCATCCGGTTTGGGGTTGTAGACGAGGACAAGACGCCGCTGACCGACTTCCTCCGCGGCGCTGCCAACCAGCGAGAAGGGGGCCAATACCTCGAGCCGGTGTTCCTGGATCGCGATACGGCCCTTCGCCAGATCGCCGAAGACAAGCTCAGTGCCGTGCTGATCATCCCGAAGTACTTCACCCGCGACTACCTCACGGGCCGCGAGGCGGTCAGCCTGGAACTTATTAAGAACCCGGCCCAGTCCATCCACCCGGCCGTACTGGAGGAACTCCTCGGGGCGGTGGTCACGGCCATGAACGCCCTGGCACGCAACTTCCGGTCCGAGTTCCCGGAGTTGCTGGCGACGTTTGAGGGCAAGGGAGACTACCTGAAGGTCGCGGGCCTGATTACACGGGCCGGGGACAAACTCCAGACCGTCAAGCAATACGTTGATCCACCGTTGGTCAGCTACCAAAAGGAGGTAAAGGCCGGCGAGCCCAAGGCTGGGGCCTCGAAAGGGGGGCCGACCTTCAACATCTTTGGTTATCTCCTGGCCGGATTGTCGGGGATGTTCCTGCTGTTCCTCGCCAGCACGGGCATGACCGACCTGCATCGCGAGCTGCGGTATCGCACGTTCGAGCGGTATCATACCGTGCGCCAGGAGTTGGTGCCGTTCGTGGCCGGAAAGGTGCTTTTCACGGTCGTGCTCCTTCTGGCCAGCAGCGCATTGCTGCTGGGCGGCGGCTCGCTGATCTTCCGCATCCACTGGCAGCACCCGGTCGCACTGGCGATCCTGACGCTGGGCTACGCCTGTTTCGCAGCGGCCTTCATGGCCCTGATGGTGGCGATGGTTACGGATGAGCGGACCTCACACGCATTGAACAGCGTTGCGGGAATGGCGTTGGGAATAGCGGGCGGGTGCGCGTTTCCACCTCAGAACCTCCCGGCGCTGCTACGCGACCACATCGGCCCACACCTGCCCAGCTACTGGTTCGCCAACACCGTGCGCTCGCTCGAAGGCGGCGCCGACGCGCCCTGGGTCCTCGTTTCGCTCAAGCTCGCCGCCCTGAGTACGATGCTGATAGCCCTGGCTGCCTTTCTCTTCCGCCGGCGGTTCAAGACGGGGGTGCGACCATGAGACACGTCCTGGACATCGGCCACAATGACCTGCGTCTGTTTTTCAAGAGGAAGAGCTCCTACATCTGGCTCTTCGCGGTCCCGCTGACCTTCATCTACTTTATGGGCTTCGCCAATCGCGGCCCCGGTGATCCGTACAATCGGCGCCCGGCTGTGCTCGTCGAGAACCAGGACCCCAACTTCCTCGGCCGGGTCTTTCTCGACGAACTGGGCGCTCAGGGCATGGACCGCGTGGATCCGAACAACCGCCAGTCCGCTGTGCGCGGCATCCGCATCCCGCCGGACTTCACCCGCAACGTGCTTGAGCGGAAGCAGACCAAGGTCCAGTTCTTCCAGCGGGAGGGGTCGGCCGAGGCGGATGCCATCCTGACCGAGGTCCGCCTGGTCAGGGCCTTGATCGCGACCAACGGCCACATCCTCGAGGCAGTCACGGATACAAACCACCCAGGACCCCTCTCAGAGGCGAGGCTCCGTGCGATCATGGCCTCGCCCAATGCCGTGAGCCTCATCGCCCGGTTTGCCGGGCGTAAGCCCGTGCCCTCAGGCTTCAATTTCTCGCTGCCCGGGAATCTGGTGATGTATCTGATGATGAACCTGCTCATCTTCGGCGGCGCAACGGTGGCGGCAGAGCGGCGAAGCGGGGTCATCAAGCGACTCATGGTCCTGCCCGTGACACGCGGGGAGCTGGTGATGGGCAAGATCTACGGCCTCATGCTCCTTGGGACCGTGCAGATTGCGTTTTTTCTGGCCGTGGGCAGGTTCCTCTTCCACGTCAACCTGGGTGCCAACCTTCCGGCCGTGACATTGACCTTACTGGTGTTCGCATGGGTGGCGGGCTCGCTGGGCGTGTTCGTGGGATCGCTGTTCACCGCGGAGGATCGCGTGGCCGGGCTCTGCGTGCTGGTCAGCCTGCTGATGGCAGCACTGGGCGGCTGTTGGTGGCCCCTGGAGATCGGGCCGCCTGTGCTCAAGGTGATATCCCTGTGCCTGCCGACTGGTTGGGCCCTGATGGCCCTACATCAACTCATCAGCTTTGGCAGCGGGTTTGGGGCCGTGGTGAAACCCCTGGCGGTGTTGTTGGGCTTCGGTGCAGTGGCCAATCTCCTGGCTGCCCGGTTCTTCCGGGTGTGAGCCGGATAGCGTCTGGGGTGGATGGCGTCTGACACAGACGCCCTGCAACAACCTGTAGGCCGCCTGTGTCAGGCGGCGATGTCCACCGGCGTCTGGCACAATCGCCCCACGATCCCCAGCCATCTACCAGCACCAATTAACGATAACAATACTCCACTTTTACTGGATCTTGAAGGTCGCCACCACGGGGAAGTGGTCAGAGATTCGCAGGGTGTCTTGCTGGCGGACGTGGTGTTCGATCAGGGATAGTGACTTTGGCATGAACAGGTAATCGATGGTCCTGTCAGGGGCCTTGACTGACGGGTCATTGGGGAAGTGCGTGAACCAGCGAGATAGGTCCGGCCCGTTTGTCTCCTCAAGGCTGGGCACTGCTTGGAAGGCCTCGAATAGCGTTGAGATCTCCGTGCTCTCGTTGAAGTAGACCTGTTGCCTCCTGGGCAGCGCCGCATAGGCCCGGCCTGGGGGCAGGAGGTTGAAGTCTCCCCCAATGATCCACTGGGTCCCGTCGCGAGTGAGCCCATCCAGGATCGCCTTGACCTGCGTAACCTGTCGCTGCATGGTGTCAGTGCCCTGTGCAAAGGCGTCGAGGTGCGTGTCGAGCATCACGAAGTCCTTGCCGTCCCTGACCGGCATGCGGACATCGAGCACCGCACGCTTGAACCCGAACTGGCGGCTGAAGGCGTCCGACGGTATTGGGCACAGTCGGTGTCGTGTCGCTTCCCTGATCCTGTACTTTGAGAGCACGGAGAGCTTCATGCCTACGGCCCCCATGATCCGGGGATGCGGTACGTACCATGCCTTCCAGTAGAAGGCGCTGCACCGGCAGGGGTACTCCTTCCCAAGCGTGCGTGCCAGCAGCGCGAGTTGATCCTGGTAGTCGGTCCGCCTGGCCCCGTCGTCCACCTCCTGGAGGAGCACGACGTCTGGGTCCTCGTCCCGGATGACTCGGGCGACCTCGTCGAGGGTCTTGCCGATGTCCTGAGCCGACGGTCGCTCGTCCGGTCCGTTTCCATCGAAGACGTCGAAGAAGAAGACGTGGTTCTTGCCGGCCATGAACTGGACGTTCCAGGTCAGGACCTTGACCGGCTGTCCAGGCGACAGGACAGGGGTATTGTCAGGACACGTCACGATCGCCGGCTCCTGGTCCGCGGGGTGGTAGGTGGTGAGCCGGACTACCACCAGGAACCCAGCCGCAAGGGACACGAGTGTGACCAGCACTCCCAGGATTAACCGCCTAAGGCGTCGAGAGTGAACTAACATGTCGGCCTTACCTCAAGTGGGGCGCAACGGCCTGCCGCCAGATGGCATAGCCCTTCTCGTTCATGTGGAGCCGGTCCGCAACGAAGATCTCCGGTCGCGGCAGGCCGCCGGGCCCGAGCACGAGCGGGAAGGTGTTGATGAAGGTCACGCCGTGACGGCGGCAGTAGGATTCGACCTGCGCGTTGAATTGCCTGATCTTCTCAACCTGCGTCCAGCGACTGGGGCTCGCCTGGCACGAGATGAAGGCCAGGCGTGCGTGGGGCAGATGAGAGCGTAGCTTGGTGACCAGGGCAACGAAGTCACCATACACCACCTCCGGCGGCTTGCCTGCGTTGATGTCATTGCCACCTGCGTAGATCACCACCTGGCGGGGCCCATACGGGATGATGATGCGATCCGCGAAGTTCACGGAGTCCGCCAGTTGCGACCCGCCAAACCCGCGATTCACGACCGGCAGGCCGGGGAAGTCCTGATCCAGGCTCTTCCACAGCCGGATGGATGAACTGCCCACAAACACGATGCACCCCTTGGGCGGCGGGCTGACCCGATCCTTGGCCTCAAAGGCGGCGATGTCACCTTCCCATTGCCCGGACTTGTGTGCGGCCAGGGAATTGGGCGGCGTGGCCGTGCAGCCGGTGAGCCAGCTCGACAGAGTCAGCATGCAGATAGCGGTGTAGCGTCTGTTCTTAGACAAGGTCGTCCCCCTTTTCCACGATTGTGGCGAAGCGGTCTGCCAGTCCAGCAAGGTGAACGGCCTTGACCGTTTCGGCAGGGATCACGCCTCCCTTGCCGTCCGGAAGGTCACGTGTGGCGGTCAGCTCCGACACCACCGTGCATCGATAGCCTGCCTCCGTTGCAGCACGCGTGGTGGAGTTCAGGCACATGTGGGTCATGTATCCAACGATGATCAGGTCCCTGCGTCCGATCCGGGCCAGCTCCGCATCGAGCGTGGTCTGGGTGAAGGCACTGGGAAGGCGTTTCTCCACGATCGGCTCACCTGCGATCGGCCTGACCTTGTCGATGATCTCTATGAAGGGGCCCTGTGGATCGCAGATCGGGCCTCCGGGCCTGCCGATCTGCTTGACGTGGATGATCGGCACCTTGGCCTGGCGGGCCCTGGCCAGGAAGCGGGCCAGGGCGTCAATAGACTGGTCGATCCCAGCCAGTGGAAGCACGCCCTCGGTGTATTCCTTCTGGGCGTCGACTACAATGACTACGCTCTGGGCCAGGGGGGCGGATTGTGATGGGGCCCCGCTGAGCTGGCGGAGGGTAACGGGTGCTGGATGGGCGGTCATGACCATGGTTGAGAATCCCTAAGAGTTGTCAGTTACGGGGTGTTGGTTGAGCGGGACTGCGTCTGCCATTTTGATCCGCACGAAAAAGGCTCGACGTCTGCGGCGTCCCGTGACATAATGCCGGCGTTCTTCTGTGGTTATAAGGCAACGGTTGACGTGGAGGCCTGGATCCAATGGCCAAGAGAACGCCCTTTCCGGCCGTATTCTGGGTGGCCAATTCCGTGGAGGTCCTGGAGCGGTTTGCCTACTACGGGATCTACATGGGCTTTGGGATCTACATGGAGTCCCTCGGGTACTCCAGGGACCAGTTGGGGGTCATCCAGAGCCTCTTCCTGTTCCTCTCCTACGTCACCCCCGTGATCTCTGGGACCTTTGCGGATCGCTACGGGTTCAAGAAGGTCCTGATCGTCTCCTATCTGGCGTACCTGCCTTCGATCCTCCTGTTGATCCTGACGCGGTCGTTCTCCGGGATCGCCCTGACCATGCTGAGCATCGGCCTGGCCGCGGGGATCTTCAAGCCGCTCATCTCGGCGACGGTGCGTGCCGTGACGGACGGCTCCAACAAGACCCTGGGGTTCGGGATCTTCTACGCCATGGTCAACGTGGGTGCCACATTCGGCCCCATCGTCGCCGGCAAGCTGCGGGCCACTTCCTGGAACCACGCCTTCATGGCCGCGGCCATCGGCGTTGCCCTCATGCTGCTCATCACGCTCTTCTTCTACAAGGAGCCGTCCCGGCAACTCCAGGGGATCACGCTCAACCAGAAGCTCAAGGAGATCTACACGACCCTCGCCGACCTGAAGTTCCTGGCGTTCCTCGTCCTCCTCGGTCTGTTCTTCTGGCTGCCCTTCTGGGCCTTCTTCAACCTGTTGGCTATGTACATAGACAAGCATCTCGACACGGCCAGGCTCTACCTGGAGATTCGCTCGGTCCTGGGGGTCTCGGTTGCGGATTTCCTCTCTCAGGCGGACAAGGGCACGGGGGTCCGCCGGATCCTGGGTGAGACCATCTCGCAGGACGGCTACATCATCATGTTCTTCCAACTGCCGATCTCCGCCCTGGTCCAGAGGGTCCGTCCCATCCCGGCCTTCCTGGTCGGCCTGGCGATTGCGGCATCAGGCTTCGTTGTCCTGGGGTGCTCGGCGGCCTCCGTGCCGTCCCTGGTCTTCCTGGGGATCATCCTGTTTGGCATCGGTGAGATGATTGCCTCTCCGCGGATCCAGGAGTATATCACCTGGCTGGCCCCCAAGGAGAAGGCGGGCCTATACATGGGCTCGAACTTCCTGGCCACCGGGATCGGGGGGGCGACGAGCGGGATCTACACGTCCCTGTACGGCCACATCGAGAAGGCCGGCCACCCCGGATACGTCTGGTACATCCTGGCCGGCCACTTGGTGGTGGGAATCGCGGCCATCGGTCTCTTCACCAAGGTGGCCGGTGAGTTCCACGAACGTAAGGAATAGCGGCCTCTCAGCCGATCACAACGGCCGCGGCAGATCCATCCCAAAGACGGCTTGTGACTTGATCTTCGCAAACCCGACCTTTAGATAGAACCGGTGTGCGTCTTCGCGAACGACATTTGAGCGGACCCGGATCTGATGAAATCCATGGCCTTGGGCCCATTCTGTGCAGGCCTCTACCAAGTGACGGCCGACTCCACGCCCTCTTGTATCACGATCTACTATCAGCCCCGCCAACTCGGCGAACGGAGGCGACTCCAGAAGCAGTTCGCCAACGACATGAGCCCAGCCAACAACCCTCCCGCTGACCTCGGCCACAAATACTGCGGTGTCTTGCCGGCGGAGAATGGCTGCCAGCCGATTTTCGACCGATCTCTCATTGACGGGATAACCGAGTTGGCCGGACAGCTCTGCGATGGTCGCGGCATCAGCCAGATCGGCGCTGCGAATAGTCACGTTATTCATGGGAGGCATCAGAATGGCTCGCCAGCCAGGTACTGAGAAGGTCCTCTGTGAATGCGATGGCGATGCATGGCTGTCTGGGTATGGTGATTCTCCTCAGCTGCGACCAACAAAAGCATCGCCGCCCCGTGGATTGTCGATCCCTTCTAATGCCTCTTTCACCTTGTAGGCGGCCTGGTCGATATCCAGACCCGATATGTCAACCTGCAAACGGGCTCGCCTATACGTCCCGCGGAAGTAGGTGCTGTCCTTCTTGATCTCTCTCAGGCACAGACGTTTTTCACCAGGCGTGAGGTTCTTGTCTATCGGCTTCGAGTCTATGTCGTAGAATCTGATCCTCGCCAGGATGTTCTCCGGAGTATCATTCAGTGCAATAGTTGTTCCGGAGGACTGTTTTACGACCCTGAGATACCCTCCCATCAGTCCACTCGGTGGCAGGGCTATCACGCAGTCCTGGCTGTCTGGACGGTTGAGCAGATGAGCCAAGGCCTTCGCTGCTTCGTTGCGATAGGAATGCATGGTAAGGAATCTCTTCTGCAGCCGCTCGATACTCATTCCGTGGAAAGCCTCGATTTCGCCATCCAAATCGAAGAATGGGATACCGAGAATCTCCGCCAGCCTCCTGCCGATTGTCGTTTTGCCGACACAACTGACGCCTGTTAGGAAAACTCGCACCGGTGTTGTCCTGTGGGCCAGACGTGGCAATATACCGTCGGCTGCGTCCACTCCTTTGGGTTCTACTTCTTCTTTCTCGCGACGATCCAGGAACGTTCCGCCCATCTGGCCAGCTCGTCCGGATCCTCCAGGATATCCGCAGGGATCTCGAAGTAGGACATGACTACACTCTTGTCCAGGAAGATTGGGCAAGCCCTTGGCAGGGCGTATTCGATCCTGTTCGAAGCGGGACCACTGGAATTCACAGGTGCCCCTTGTGTGTAGACGACCACCCAAAAAGAGCACGGAGTCTCTGTCCCGGGTTGAATCTGAAGGCACAGCCGCGAGGTCTTCGATCCAGATAGAAGCCACCGAACCCAGGCAGTGTTATTCCTCTGCCGCGTTTGAACGTGGCGTACATAGTCTCGAGCACGGCATCCACCCAGGCCTGAGCGGTGGCCTCATCGGTGTTCATCCGTTTCGCAACTCCCCGTACAAACGCGTCTTTCTTGATTGGTCCGGCCATGATGACCGCCTTTCCATTGAGGTGTCGGTGTACTGAGTACACTCTACCTGTCCATGGCCTCCAACAAGACCATGCCCCACGGTGTGATCTTGAACGCAATGAGCCTCGATCGGGTCATCCTGCCCAGAGGTTCTTCTCGATACTGGCATTTCAGAACGCCGAAGCCCGCCAGCGGATCGATCACCATCCGCTGGATCGAGCCGCGAAGGGCCGATGTGGCGAAATGGCTGTCCGGTGCCGTCCAAGTCAGTCCCGTGCTATCAATGAGTTCATCTGCAAACTTGTTGAACGGGACTGACGCTCCCACTGGCAGGGATCGTACGCTGGCGAGTGTGGCTTGAGAGAAGGAGCATGGGAGTCTGTTGCCCATCCCGACAAAGGAATAGGCCACCAACCAGTTGACCCTATACCACCATACGGCCAACAGGAATGGTACCTGTACCATGGGCCGAGCTGCCAGAAATCGCCTTCCCTGTGCGGTCAGTTGCCAACGCCGAGCCGGGGCCGTCTTGATCAGACCGCCTACATCGGCCAGGATGTGGAGGTAGTACAGGGGCCACAGTTCCTCTTCGCTACGAAGCCGGAAGGTCTGGCCTCCAATGGTGGTGTCCAGTGGAGGAGGATTGACGAATCGGGCAGTCACCTCCCGAATGGCCTTCAACGGCATGTTCCCCGTGCTCTGGGTGCCCACGACCTTGCTGTCCCGCACGAACGCAAGGAGCGTCACCATATCCTGGCGCAAAGGGAGCGTTTCAGCCTGGCGTGCCATGGTTACGTCACCGTCTCCGCACTGTACCTCGCAATCAGGCCGGTTCGCACGGCGTGCCGATAGATGCGACGGAAGAACCAGCAGGCGAGCAGGATGTAGAGCATGGCCAGAGACCCGGCCCACAAGAGGGCCGTTCCAGACACAGGGCCCCCTGCGAGGATCGTTCGCATGCACTCGAACACCGACGATGGCGGCAGCAGATACGAAGGGACCTGCATCCAATGCGGCAAGGTCGAGAGCGGATAGAAGACCGCTGCAAAGGGCGAGAGCATCGCCGGGATGGGCCAGACAAGCCACTCGGCTGCCGGCCCGAACCGGAGCACCAGGGCGCTGGCGGAGATGCCCAATGCGATGCCAAACAGAAAGAGCACCAGAAGGAACGGGATCAGCATCAGGCCGTACACGAGGAAGGACAGGCCGAATACGGTGGTGGCCAGGGCGAACATAATCACGAGCCCGACCAGGCTCGTGACTATGCTCGAGAGCACCAGGCCGGTCAGGTACTCCGAGATCGCCAACGGCGTAGCGAAGATATTCAAGAAGTTGCGAGACCACACATCCTCGAGGAAGGCCGTGGTCACCCCGTGCATCACGCGGGTGAAGAAGTCCCAGAACAGGATGGCCCCGAGCATCGCAGGGACGAGGTTGCGCCCGGTCGAGGTGATGGTATTGAGGTACCGGGTGATGAATCCCCACAGGATGATGTCGATCGCGCACCACACGACCATGTTGATGATCGTGGTCTTTCCCGCCCCGTTGGGGCCCAGAAGCCCCACGATCTCATTTCGCCCCACATCGAACGAGACCCCGTCTACTGCCACGGTGCTGCCGTAGGCCTTGCGGAGATCCACGAGGGAGAGCACCTTCGACATTGAAGAGACCTCCGGCGATCGGGACTGCCTGTCAATCATGCCTGTTCGCATCGACAGACCAGATATGCACCTCCGTCAGTTGTCGGTTGCAGGTCAACCTGCGATGCGAGCTGGCAACAACTGAGAGGAGTCTCCAGATATTGAACCACGAACCACACGAAACCCACGAACGCTGGCGCAAAGTCGGGGCGTTTGGACCATTCGCGGGTCCGCCGTCTGATCCACGGCTACGCCGTGCCTTGGAGGCCTGGCCTCCAAGGGTGTCCTTCATCCGAGCCGGCTCTGCAAGTGAGCTTGCGACGCCGTCTCAGACTCGGCCACGATGCGACGGCTCAGACTCGGGGCGAGACAGTCTGACCTGCCCTACGGACGGTGGGCGCCGGTGTCATGCCAAGGAAGGACCTGATGGGACTGCCCCACATGGATCAAGCCGTACGCCTGTGAGCAAGAAAGGCTCTGTGGAGCAAGCTCGCTTGCAGAACAGAGACCTGCTCAGCTCTACCGGCAGGCGTAGCCTGACGGATGGACGCGACAGCGTCCGCGTACGGCGGTGTCTCAACTGGAAACAGGACTCCCGCTATGGCGACAGCCCGTTCGTGGGTTTCGTGTGGTTCGTGGTTACCATCAGACCTCCTGCGGACTCAAGGCTGGTACGGGGACACGCCTGGCATGTTCATACTACGCGCAGTAGCTGCGGTCGAACGAGAGACAACCGTCCACACTCCCCTTGGTTCCGGCCGAGGGCGCCGCCCAAGGCCGGGCTGTGGGCTAGCCGGCTAGACGCCGGTGTCTTTCAGGTAGCGCCAGCCAGGCCGATCTGATCTGCCACCTTGGCCATGCCTGCGATCGTCTCCTCAATGAGCTGGCCCAGGTCCATGCCCAACCTCTGGGTCCCTTTCTCAATCACCTCGCGGTTCACCCCTGCGGCAAAGGACTTGTCCTTCCACTTCTTCTTGACCTCTGATCGATTGTATTGCCTCAACAGGCCCAGGGCCTGGTCGCGGGTTGGTGTATCCGTGGACACGGTCATCTCCTTTCAGTTGCGTCATTGGATGAGCAGGAGCTCTCTTTGCGGATCAGAGAGGTATTCCGCGCCACGATCGGTGACCACGACCATCTCTTCAATGGTGACCACCCCTCGCTCAGGGACGGTGAGCCTGGGTTCCAGGGTGAACACCATGTTGGATTCCAGTCTCTGGAAGGGTTTCTGCGCATATTTTTCCCACGCCGGACCCAACAGGGCTGTGCCGTCATGCGCGAAGCGGCCGACCTGATGGCCCAGGCCATGCGGGAACTCCTCGTAGCCGTTGGACGCCAACACGTCCCTGGCCACCGCATCGACGTCGAGGCCGATGGCCCCGGGAACCATGGCCTGCCTGGCCCTCTCGATAGCCTCAATGATCGTGGCGAATCCCTTTCGCACATCGGCCGGCACTGTCTCCTGTGCCTCCTCCATGATGTAGAAGGTCCGCTGCATGTCCGAGCAATAGCCGTTGACCCGTACGCCGAAGTCCATGTTCAGGACGTGGCCCCGTTCCACCCGCCGGTCGGTCGGCGAGTAGTGGGCCTCAGCCGTCGAAGGGCCGGTGAACACGGACGGGCATGCGGTCGGGTCCCAGGCCGTCTTCAGCCCCCGCCTTTGCACCTGCTCCAGCATAAACGCGGCAATCTCTCTCTCCGTCTTGCCCGGTACAATGAACCCGGCGACCAACGCAAAAATCTCCTGGGTATGGCGGATCGCCTCCTTGATAGAGCGTAGTTCCGTCGAGGATTTCCTTTCCCGCAACGCCGAGACAATGCGTTCCGCGGACACGATGCGATTGCCCATGCCGATCTCGTCGAGCATGGACCTCAACGTCAGATACATCCCGTGCGTCAGGCCGTCACAGATCTCGCTGCCCTCTGAGAAGTTGAGGGCGATCGTGGCAGGATCGATCTGTCTCATGAACGACTGGAGCGGCTCCCTGATCCCCTGCACGAAGCCGACGACCTCGTCGTAGGCCCCCAACTCTTCCACCGTCATCTTGTCGTACTTGCCTACAATCGCGTGCGTCCGCCCCCCCTTGGTGATGATGAACGCGGAATGCCAGGTGATGTCCGACCCCACCAGGAAGGCCAGGGCCGGGTCACCGTTGATCTGGCTCTCGCGGGCAAAGGTGATCCAACAATCGACGTCGAACTCCTTCAGCAGGGCCTTGGCTTGATTGACCTTCTCTTTGACCAGCATATCGCGGCCTCCCGAGTTCAAGGGATACATCATCAGAACCCTGGGGTTCGGATGTCCTTTTCCGTGAGTTCACCGAAGGCCTTGGCCGCCTCGCGTATGGACGAGGCCTTGCCGATGAGCACGAACTGCAGGTGCTCCTTGGGGAAGTAGGTCTCAATCACGTGTTGGGCCTTCTCGGGCGTCAGGTCGCGGACACGCTGGAGAAACGTGTTGACGTAGGTCTCGTCAAACCCGTACACGAACATGTCCGTCAGCAGGGCGGCCAGGCTGCCTGCCGTCTCATAGTGGGTCGGGAATTGGCCGCTGAGGTAGTTCTTGGCAGAGGTGAGCGTGGCCTGGTCCACCCCTTGCGTGTGCAGCCGGTTCAGGACCTCTATGGACACGGTCAGGGCCTCCTGCGTGTGTTCGGTCTTCGTGAAACTGCTGATCGCGAACGTGCCGGCGTGCTTGAAGGGCCTGAAGCCGCTGCGGGCCCCATAGGTCAGGCCCCTGTTGACCCGCAGTTCGTCGTTGAGCCATGAGGTGAATCGTCCGCCCAGGATGGTATTGACGACCTGGATCTCCACGTAGTCCGGGTTGTCGCGGGTAACGCCCGGACCGCCGATGAGGAATCGCGTCTCCGTGGCGTCGTCCTTGTTGACCAGCAGGACCTTGTTCCTGTCGACTCGTACCGTGGGCCGGTCCAGAGACGCATGACGCGAGGCCTTGGGCCTCCAGTCCTGGAGCAAGGTCGTGACGGCCTGGCGCATGGCAGGGGTGTTGAAATCACCTACCACGGCCACGGCCGAGCCGTTGGGATCGTAGTGGGCCTGGTAGAAGGCCTTCACGTCCCCGGTCGTGATCCGTGACACCGTTGCCGGGGTCCCCGACACGGGGTTGCCGTAGGCGTGGGTGCCGAACAGGAATCGGTCGAAGTACGGCTGGATGACCTCGGCTGGACGTTCCTTGTCGCGGGCCAGGTCCACGAGCCATTGTCTCTTGCGTTTGTTGATCTCCTGCCCATCAAACCGAGGAGAGCACACGATCTCCTTCAAGAGGGGAAGGACCTTGTCCTGGTCGGTGTTGACAAAGGACATCGACAGGTCGGCCGCGTCTTCCGATGCGGACGCCCAGCACGACGCCCCGATGAAATCCAGTTGCTCTTCGATCTGTTGCTTGGTGTGGCCCCGCGTACCGAGCAGCAGGGACTCGGCGGTCAGGGCAGCCAGGCCATAGCGATCACCGTCGCACACGGCACCGGCGGGGAACACGCACGAGACGGTGATCATGGGGACGTCGTGTCGCTCCATGAGGTATAGGGTCAGGCCGTTGGGGAGCGAGACCTTCTGGTACGCAGGCAAGGTAAACGAGGGCGTCGCATCCGCGGCCCAGGCACAGAGGTCCGTGCCGGACCCGGCCAGAACGACACCGAGGAGGATACGGGCGAGCGAGTGCTTAGTGGGCATGGATGGACTCCTTGGCTGGGCAGAGAATGCCGACGGTGCGATTCGTTGGGACCAGGTACTTGGCGGCCACGGCCTGGACCTCCTTGGCGGTCACCTGGCGATAGGCCGCAGGTGCGCTGAAGAGCTTCCTATAGTCGCCGAAGAACAGCTCATATGTGCCCAGGGTCCCGGCCTTGCCCCCGAGGGTCTCCATCGAACGGTAGAACTGCACGAGCTTGCGGTTCTGACAGGCCTGGAGCTCACGCTCGGTCACGCCCTTGGTGATGAGGACCTGGATCTGCTTATAGATCGCCTTCTCAAGGGTCTCTGCGGTCACATTCTTGTTGGCCACCGCCGAGATGCAGAACAGGCTCCGATCGAACGACCTGGGACAGTCTGCAGAGATCTCGACCGCCACCTGCTGGGTATCGACCAGGGCACTGACCAGTCGCGACGACTTGCCTTCGGACAGGATCGAGGCCAGCAGATCCATGGCGTAGTACTCCGGGGACCGGGCCTCGGGTGCATGATACGCGATCATGAGGTGCGTGGCGGACACGTCCTTGTGGACCCACAGGCGTTTCTCGCCGAGCTGCTCGGGCTCGACCGTGTGCACCGGGCGCGGCGGGGTATGCGATGGAATGGGCTCAAACCAGGTCTTGGCCAGGGTCTTGACCTGATCGACCGTCAGATCGCCCACCAGTACGGCCACTGCGTTGTTCGGGGCGTAGTAGGTCTCAAAGTAGGTCCGCAGGTCCTGCCGGGTCCAGTTCTTGATATCCGAGTCGTATCCGATCACGGACCACCGATAGGGAGAGGCCACAAAGGCTACTGCCCTGAGCTGTTCGCTGAGCAGTTCCCAAGGATTATTCTCCAGGCCGGTCATGCGCTCGGACATCACCACCCCTCGTTCGCTCTCCACCATGCAGGGGTCCAGGGCCAGGTGGGCGATGCGATCCGCCTCCAGATCGAAGATGATCGGGGCCGCCTCCACAGGGAAGCTGTCGAAATAGACCGTGTCGTCCTCCGAGGTGTAGGCGTTGTTTGAGCCGCCGTGGGCCTCCATGACCCGGTCGAACATCTTGGGACCGTACCTCTGGGCCCCATTGAACATCATGTGCTCGAAGAAATGGGACAGCCCCGTGATGCCCGGGACCTCGTTGCGGGACCCGACCTTCCAGAACACGAACAGACTGGCATTGGGAATGGAATGGTCCTCCAGAACGATCACCTTCATGCTGTTGGACAGCGTAAAGGTGGCGACGTCGTCCACCTGCGTCATGGCCGTTGCCCACGGGCTCAGGAGCAGGCACAGGCATACAGTACGGATGCTATTCATTCATGCCTCCTATGTACCTAACTGCAAAAAGCTGCATCTTAGTGTGTGTCGTCATCCTGTCAACTCTCGGCGGTTGCCGGTCCAGGGCAAACGCAACGCTGCTATTCCTACACCCGAAACAACAACCGCAGGAGAATGCGGAACACCCATTGGGTTATGCCGATCCAGTTCTGGAGTCGTGCGCCGTCATTTTCCATCTCGGCGGTGAACTCATTCTCCTGCTGGATCTTGAAGATCGCCATTTCGTGCCTGGCCTCAGGGGACATGTTGCTGCCAGGGTCCTGTGCCTTGGGCATTGCCTCAAGCTCACCTCCATCGAACCAGACAAACTCGCACTTCTTGCACAGATCCAGGCTGATCGTGTGGTCATCCACGGGCATCCTGAACCCGGTCATGGGGCTCTGACATTCGGGACAGGGCCTGTCCGAGGGCTCGCCTTCTACGAGCACCCTGCGCCAAAAGTCCATCGCCAGATTGCCCTTCAGTCGCTTTCGGAGCACGGCCAGATTCGCGGCTGCGCCCCCACAATGGTCGCATACCCATATGGCCCCATGGGGATCCCGGGTGATGTGCAAGGACGTGTGGCATTGAGGACAAATCATATCTGTGATGGGGGCGCCCTCACGCGACTAGTCGTCATCCCTCACCGCACGTACGGCCCACGCCGGGTACGGCGCAGCCGGGCCCTTCATCGCGTGCCAGAGGATGCGGTTGAGCAGGTCCTCGGGGCAGGCGTCGATGCGATCCAGGGGCAGGCGGGCTGAGGCCAGGGCCTGTTTGCGTAAGAGCGCGTCGGTGACCTTCTTGGGCTCCGGGTTCAACTGATCCAGCGGCACGTTGTTCGCTACAGCAACGAAGGGCGTGAGGTCCGGCGTCTCCGTGAAACAGTCCCACATCGGCGTTGCAGTGGCATCCATCTGATTCATCGGTGCCAGGCCGAGGATCAGCTCTATCGTTCGCAGCAGGCTGGTCTGATTGTACTGCGTGCCCACCACCGTTCCCCGCCGCGTGTAGGGGCTGACGACGTAGGCCGTGGTGCGATATCCGCTGACGTGGTCCCAGCCGTCCTGCGGGTCGTCCTCGATGGCGATGATGCATGTGTCCTTCCAGAAGCGGCTGCGGCTGATGCCTTCCACGATCCGGCCGAAGGCCAGGTCGTTGTCCGCGACCTGCGCTGCAGGCGTCGGAGAGCCCGCCTTGGTGCCGCTGGTGTGATCGTTGGGCAGACAAAGGATGACGAGGTCCGGGAATCCGCCGGTCTCCTCGAAGGCCTTCAGCTCCTTGAGGAATCGCGATGCACGCCAGACGTCGGGCACGTCCAAGTCCCAGCCGATCGTATCGGTGGCCAGGTGGCCTCTCAACGATTCGATCGCCGGCTCGCTCCAGAGGCGGATCGCGTCTGTGCCTTCGGTGAAGTCCCGCCAGTGGTCGACGAATCGCAGTTTCTCTTTGCGCTGCGGGTCTCTCCAGGCCTTGTGGGTGATGGTGAACTCGCCGTAGCTGCGTACGGTCCGCCCATGGGCCAGCGCGCTATCCCAGATGAAACCCGCCGGTGAATACGCCAGGGCGTCCACCTCGTGGTAGCCCATGCCGTCCGGATAACTCCGCGGGAAGCCCGCGAAGGAACGCTCCATGTAGTCGGTGGTGATTGCGCTGTCGGTCCACTGGTGGCCGTCTGCGCTGAGGATGCCCGAACAGTAGGTGTTGTCCAGCAGCACGAAGTCACGCGTCAGCTTGTGCTGGTTGGGAGTGACGCGCTCGCCGAAGATACACAGCTCAGGGTCGCCGTTGCCGTGAGGCTCATCGCCCAGCACCTGGTCGTACGTGCGGTTCTCCTTGAGTACGTAGACCACATGACGGAACACACTAGGCTCGCCGACTCGCTGCGGTACGGGGCGAGGCGCCTGGTCAGGGCGCGGGGGCAAGGCTGCCTGGCGCAGGAGCGGATAGCGGAGGTTGTGCAATGCGGCTCGGGTGTACGCGGCCAGGACAGGCTCCGACGGAACGGGCACCAGCGACAGGGTGCCGTGATACTGGTGGCTGTTGAACTCGGGCCGGCCGTCAGAGGCCCTCGCACGGCCTGGACCGAGGCCCTTGATGTTCGCCACGTAGATCTCGCTGCGCCGGGCGTCGTGAACCACCGCGCCGGGGAACCAGCCCACGGGGATCAACCCCTTCATCGCGGACCGGCCCGGCTTGAAACTGATGACGGCCACGGCATTTTGCGAGCCGTTGCAGACAAAGAGCGTGCGTCCGGAGCCGTCGAACGCGAGGGCATTGGGCCCTGCGCCAAAGAGATCGGCGGGGCTCTGGCGGGTCCAGAGGGTCTCCACGATCCGGTCGGACCGGGTGTCGATGACGGTGAGCGTGTCTATGCCGGCATTCGCTACGACGACGTGCTGCCGGTCGGGCGAGACCGCGAGGGCAGAGGCGTGCAGGCCGGTGAGGATCTCCGTCTGGGACAGCAGGTCCGCGGCCGCCTCTTGCCGGCCGGCGAGATCGATGACGCTGACCGAGCCCTCATTGGCGATGTGCCGCACCGGGTCCACACGCACACGGGTGCCGTGTCCGGCCGGACCGGTGACACTCCTGGCGTCGGGCCGGCGTCCTCCCCAATTGCTCACGTATGCCTTGTGGCCCGCGAGAACCACGTCGAACGGCGCCACGCCGACCTGCCAGATGCGCAGGACCTGGCCGCTGGCGGCATCGAGCTCCGCCAGGCGGTTTGCGAGATTGAGCACCACGTACAATCTCCGGCCATCTGCGGCCACGGCGAGCCCCGACGGGATCTCTGCCTTGCGTCCCTTCGCATTGGCGGCAGGCAGGTGAAACGAAGCCTGGCCTTTCACCGTGCCGTCGCGATCCACGGTGAAGACCTTGATGCTGCCGTTGACGTTGGCCAGGTAGAGGAATCTGCCATCAGGCGAGAATGCCAGACCCGTGTAACTGAGCTGGCCTCCCTTGTCAGGCTCCAGGATGTGCGTGGACACCGTCTGGTCGGCCGATGCGAGGGCCTTGTCGGAAGGCAGCGGTACTCGCTGGCGGATGTTGCCGGTGACCGGATCGAGCACCACCAGGTCATGGGTCTTGCCGGCAGTGACGAGCAGGCGGCCATCAGGACTCAGGGCCAGGGCCTGGGGCCGCATGCCCGGCAATTCAACCTGTCGGCCGGCGGGAGTGAGCACCTGGTTTGTCGGCGTGTAGTAGTGGTCTGTGCCCGATCGGCCCACAGGCTCGCGTGTGGCGAACGGATCAGGGCCAGGCGCCTCCACGGCGCACGCGATGGACGGCCCCAGAAACAACAGCACCGCGATCGCAGACGTGCGTGCGACCGAGCGAGGGGGCAGACTGAACACGGGGTCAACCATGGACACGACGTATCTTGTTTTCATGTTCCTCCTGCTGTAGGGCGTCTGTGTCAGACGCCGAAGTCGTTGATCTGTGCCATGAGTATCGCTCGAATGCACGGCTCAAGGTCCGAACCTGTGCCACCCTTTGCCACCCCCACTTCAGATACTGAACATGTCAACATGAAGCTCAGGCTAAGGGCCGGCCCCAATTCATGATTGGATCCTATTGTCTGATCCTGATCTTGAACCTGGGAACAGCTTCCTTGTGACAGAGGAACTTGACGGCGACCCCGTGGATTGTGAGGTACGTCTCAACAGGAACCTTGCCCTCTGGTATAACCTCAATGTCTGAGGAGTCACCGTACCTCTGGTCGATGGTGTAGATGGGGAAGCCATCTGTTGTACTGGTGACTATCTTCCACGCGAAGTTGTGTGATTTCGTGATCGTGCCATCAGGAGATACATAGGCATACGAAGCATTTGTGTACGTTGATATCATCTCAACCAGACCATAGACCAGGATTACACTGGCCGCAACGATACCGCACCCTTTTATCCACCGCTTCTTCTGCCATTTGTCTGGAAGAAACCCGTAGACTGTGTTGTAGACGGAGATTAGGGCTAGCAGGAAGATCCAGATCCACACGACACATCCCTCATGGAAACACGCTTGCTGGTCAACTACAGCGATGGGTTTTGCCTGTGCGACTCCTCAGGTCTCGACTATGGCACGTCTCACAGCGGCGTTTGGCACAAACGCCCTACAGCATCAGCGGTCGCCAGCAACTTCGCCCCTGACCCTTACCGCTTACCACTTACCACCTACCGCTTGCCGCTTGCCGCTTGCCGCTCCTACTGCCTCTGCCCGACCAGTTGCGGCAACTTCGTCGGACCGAACGAGACGTTGTATTCCGAATCGAAGAGGAGTTGTCCCCCGTTGAACCGGAAGACGAGCGTCATGTAGAAGGGCGTCTCGACCAGGCAGAGCTTCACGGTATAGGTATCGTCTCCGGTCCAGGCGCCGGTGGCGGCGACCGAGTATTCCGTCGACCCGGTCAGGTGGCTGTTGAGGCCGTTTGCGAACGAGGTCCTTCCCCTTCGCCAGGCATTGGTCCCACAGGCAATCCGACTCTCGCCGCCGGCGGTGCGGACCGTGAGGGTCGATCCGTCTGCCTGGAGATCGAGGGTGATTGCTTCGATACTCCGGTCGTTCTTCGGGAAGGTATAGCTCTTGCCGGATACGGTGACAGCGAGCGGAGACGTGGGGTTCCCGGCTGCCGGGCGGACCCTGAGGCCCGCCAGCCTCGTGGTGAGTCTCTGGTTGGCCGCGTCATTTGCAGGCAAGGGCGTCGCCTGCATGGCAGGGAGGAGCTTGTCCCAGACGAGGTCCAGCACGGCCTGCATGTTGCGCACGCCACTGGTGATCGCCACCACGGCATCCTGTTCGGGCAGGACGATGCAGTATTGGCCGAAGGCCCCGTCGCCGCGATAGGCACCGTGCCTGCATCGCCAGAACTGGTAGCCGTACCCTTGATCCCAGTCACTCTTTGGATTGCTGCCGTTGGACGTCTGGCGGCTCGTAGCGGCGGCGATCCAGGAAGCCGGCACCAGGGGCCGGCCCTGCCACTGGCCCTTTTGGAGGTAGAGCTGTCCGAAGCGGGCAATATCCTCCGTGCGGATACTCAATCCATAGCCGCCCAAAGAGATGCCCTGCGGACTTGTGCCCCAGGTCGGATTCTCGATCCCCAGCGGCTCGAAGAGCCTGGGCCGCAGGTAGTCGAGCACCGTCTTCCCGGTGACCTTCTGGACGATGGCCGAAAGCATGTAGCTGGCTGGTGTGTTGTAGAGGAAGTGGGTCCCGGGTTTGAACGGCACGGGGTGCGCAAGGAAGGCCCTTGTCCAGGGCTGGTTCGCATCCAGTGACACCTCGGTCTGGTGCCCCGTGGACATGCACAACAAGTCGCGGACCCGCATGGCCTTCAGGTTCGCGCTGGGTTCGGCGGGCGCGTCCTCAGGGAAGAACCCCAATACCTCGTCGTCGAGGCTGAGCTTGCCGTCCTGGATAGCCAATCCAACGGCAGTGGACGTGAAGCTCTTGCTCAGAGAGAACAGTATGTGGGGGCTCTTCGCTTCGTAGGGTGACCACCAGCCCTCGGCCACGATGCACCCGTGACGGACCAGCATGAAGCTGTGCATGGTGTCAATCTCCCGGTCAGCGGCATCGACGAATGCGAGAATCGCCGTTGAGGAGATGCCCTGTCTCTCCGGGCTGCTCCTCGCCAGGGGCCCGGATGAGGGGTCATCGCCAAGACAGACGGAGCGGGCACACATGGACAACAGAAGCGGTAGTGTCATATTCATGTTTCTCATCCTCATAAAGGGTCACGATGTGGTGATCGAAGAACCGAGGTGGCCGTGTCAGATTGCTTCACCCATTACGCTCTTCGTTCCGGCCTGCGGGCGCACTCCGTCCCCGTCGGGTGCGGACCTTGCATGGACGGGGCGCACCGGAATCGTTCTGTAGGATGGGCCTTGGCCCATGCGGACGCCAACCCAACGGGGATCATTATGGAGTCCTTCGGCAGGCGGGTCAACGGCCTCCTTGATTGACGCTGAAATTACAAAAAAAGGATTGACTTCCTGTCGGCACGGCGGCCACAATAAACCGGACAACCGAGAGAGACAACAAGGTGTGATGTGTCGTAGGGTCGTGCCTGGGCGTGCCCTTGCGACGGGCCCGTTCCGCGCCAGACGCGACCGTGGGGCATTGTTTGCAGAGTGCCATACATAGGGGGACACGGGCATGGCAGAGAAGATGGACATCGATCTGCAGCCGGGGTATCTGGGGGTGTCGATGCAGGGGGCCTTTCACCTGGGCAGACTCAAAGGGTTCTTGAAGGAGGTGGTAGAGGCATCGCGATCCCACGCCTGCAGCAAGGTCTTTGTGGACATGACCAAGGTCGAGGGAAGAATCCCTATAGTGGACCGGTTCCTCATCGGTCAACACCTGTCCGATCTTCGGCCCGGTGGGATCCGCCTAGCCCTCGTGGTGGATGAGGCCCAGGTGGAGGGTGCACGCTTTCTGGAGAAGGTGGCTACAAACCGGGGCGTCCTTCTCAAGGTCACTGCCGACCCAGAGGAGGCCTGGCAGTGGTTGGGCGTTTGCCCAAAGGGCCATGCGGGCTAGGACGGCATGTCTGCATCGCGAGCACAGGCATGGGGCGCAGCCGGCTGGATGTCGGCAGGGGGGAAGGAGTTTTGGGATTGACAGGGGGCCATGTCGTAACCTATATTCAACCCATGGACGCCCAATTGAATTTGGGACGTGGGACCAGCCAGCGCAACGTTGGGCTTGGGTGTATGGCGAAGATAGAGGCTCTGCTGGAGGCGGAGTCTTGGACAGGTTGGATGCCTCGGCCGTGAGATGAGGTGTTAGGAGTGTGTCCGATGTTCAACAGAATGACTGCCGCCATAGTATCCGTCCTGATGGTCCTCTCCAGTAGTGGTATCGGCTCTGCCGCTGACCTGAAGGACAATTGGGGCGACTTCCTGCACTACACCAGGATCGGGCGGTTCGATCTGGCCAGGGCCTATGCCCAGGCGATCCTGGATAGCTCGCCTGATCCGGCGGCGCTATTCAACCTGACCGTGGACAATCCCCAGGACTACCAACTCCTGCTGAGGGTGCAAGAGGGCAAACCAGACCCGGAATTGGTGGTCGCTGCCAACAAGGTCCTGGCGCTGGTCGAGCAGGGCAGGCAGGCCCGCCGCTCAGATCCCAGGGTTATCATCGAGGAGATTGAACGCCTCGCCAGTTCCACGGAGCGAGGACGTATGGCGGCACTCAAACGGCTGCAGGACTCGGGCGAGTATGCGGTTCCGCTGCTGCTGGACGCCCTGGCTGACCCGGCCCACAAGGACCAGCTCGACAAGATCGTCTGGGCCCTGCCCCAGATCGGCAGTGCGGCGATGCGGCCATTGGGTGCGGCCATCCAGGCCGGCAATGCTGCGGTCAGGGTGGAGGTGGTCCGGGCCTTGGGCAAGATCGGTTCTCCGGAGGCCCTGCCGTATCTCAGGTATGTAGTCGAATTCGAGAACACCGACGAGGTTCGGCAGGTGGCCGCCCTGGGCATCCGGCAGGTCGATCCAGAGGCTGGGACCCAATCTGCGGGGGCCCTGTTCTTGAAGCTGGCTGAGAGCTACTACGATCGGTCCGGCTCGGGCGCCACTGATTCCGGTACAGCGGGTGTCACCAACATGTGGTTTTGGGACGCCGACCGGCAGAAACTGATCCGCAAGCCTGTGGATAATCGGTATTTTCACGAAATGATGGCCATGCGGTGCTGCGAGTGGGCCTTGAGGGCGGATAGCACCCTCGGGTCCGCCATCGGTCTGTGGCTGGCCAGCTTCTTCAAGGCGGAGGCGGCTGGGATCCCGATGCCTGAGTACTTCGGCGACAGGCATGCCGATGCCTTGGTCTACGCCACGACTGCAGGTCCTGAGTACCTGCACTTGGCCCTGGCCAGGGCCGTGCGTGACGGCAACGTCGCCGTGGCCCGCGGCGCGATAGAGGCCCTGATCGGCACCGCCGGAGAGAAGTCGATCTTCACCCCCATTGGCTCGATGCAGCCGTTGTTGCAGGCGCTGACGTTCAAGGATCGGGCCGTACGCACCAGTGCGGCCATTGCCGTGGCCTGCGCCAGCCCAAGGGGACAGTTCACGGAGAGCCTGGTGGTCATGGAGAACCTGGCCGCCGCTGTGGCCGTCAGCCTGGAGCCAAATGCCCCCGCGGATGTCAACGTAGCGAAGTACGCCCTGCGCAGCGCCGAGGCCATGCTAAGCCTGGCCCAACAGCGGAATCCGGCCTTTGACCTGTCCATAGCCCAAGAGGCCCTGATCAGGGCCTCCGGGGCCGGCGGAGCCGAATTGAAGACAGTGGCCTGCCGGGCGTTGGCGTATCTGGGGACATCTGCCGCCCAGCAGGCGATCGCGGATGTGGCCCTGAAGGCCGAGAATGGTCAGGACCTCCGGGTCGTTGCACTTGAGGCCCTGTCGGTCTCGGCCAAGGTCAACGGCAGTCTCCTGGCAGACCAGACCGTCAACGCCATCTATGGTCTGATCCATTCCGGCCAGACCGAGCCTCGGCTTCGGGCTGCTGCAGCCACGGCCTTTGGCTCCCTGAATCTGCCCAGCCGAAAGGTCAAGGACCTGATCCTGGACCAGGCCAAGAGTTGAGAGGCTCCAGGGACCGTCAACGTAGACCTACAGATACTACAGATAGAAGGAGACTCTATGGGTGTTCCATGGATGGGACGAGCGATCGTTGGGTTGGCTGTGTGGGGGCTGTGTATGACGTGTGCCGGTGCGACGGAACGGTCGCCCCTCCGTCTGCCTGATCCGACCGGAACGATGGAGATCCGAGTCGACCTGGCCGATACGATTACGTATTCGGTCTTATACAAAGGCAAGCCGCTCGTGGGACCGTCGACGGTCTCCATGACCCTCGGCGACGGCCTGGTGTTGGGCAAGGACCCGAAACTGGCCAGCTCCAATCGAAGGACAGCGGATCGGACTCTCAGGGCGGCGGTGCCGGTCAAGAGCGAGGAGATCCCGGATCACTACAACGAACTAAGCCTGTCATTCGACGGCGGCTATGGCCTGGTATTTCGCCTGTACCCGGAGGCGGTCGCCTTCCGCTGGACCCTGTCACGCCCGGGGCCGGTGAAGGTCGTGGCCGAACAGGTGGAGTTTCGGTTCACTCAGGACCACGCGGTGTACTTCCCCGAGGAAGAAAGCCTCCTGAGTCACTCGGAACGCGCCTACAAGGTTCTGAGACTGGGCCAGATCGATCCCAATCGATTCTGCAGCCTGCCCGCGCTGGTGGACGTCAACGACGGTCCCAAGGTGGCCATCACGGAGGCTGATCTTCTGGACTATGCCGGCATGTACCTGAAAGGCACCAGTGGCCCATGCCTGTGTGGCCTGTTCCCGGCCGTGGCGACAAAGGAGGAGCAGGTCGGGGACCGGACCGTCAAGGTGACCGAGCGGGCTGATTACATCGCCGAGACCAAAGGTCCACGGTCGTTCCCGTGGCGGGTCCTGGTGGTCGCCCCCCATGACGCCGACCTGTTGGAGAATCAGACGATCTTCAAGCTGGCCTCGCCCTCGAAGCTGGGGACCACCTCCTGGATCAGACCAGGCAAGGTGGCCTGGGACTGGTGGAACGCCAACAACATCTACGGCGTTGACTTCCGGGCCGGGGTCAACACCCAGACCTACAAGTACTATATCGACTTCGCCGCCCAATACGGGATCGAATACATCATCCTCGACGAAGGCTGGTATCCGCTGGGGAACCTGCTGGCTACGTCTCCCGGCATGGACATGGAGGAGCTCTTCCGCTACGCCAAGGACAAGCACGTGGGGATCATCCTGTGGGTGGTCTGGAAGACGCTCGAAGACCAGTTGCAGCCCGCCCTCGACAGGTTCCAGAAGTGGGGCGCAGCCGGCATCAAGGTCGACTTCATGCAGCGGGACGACCAGTGGATGGTCAACTACTATGAGCGCATCGCCAAGGAGGCGGCCAAGCGGCACATGCTGGTGGACTTCCACGGGGCCTACAAGCCCACGGGCCTTGGCCGGACCTATCCCAACGTGATCACCCGCGAGGGCGTCAAGGGCCTGGAGAACGACAAGTGGTCCACCGAGGTCACCCCCGAGCACGACGTCACGCTCCCGTTCATCCGGATGCTGGCCGGGCCCATGGACTACACGCCCGGGGCCATGCTCAACGCCCAGCAGAAGGACTTCACGCCCTGCTTCAACAGACCCATGAGCCAGGGCACACGCTGTCATCAACTGGCCATGTACGTCGTGTTCGAGAGTCCCCTGCAGATGCTGGCGGACAGCCCCTCCAACTACCTGCGAGAGCCGCAGTGCATGGAGTTCCTGGCCAAGGTGCCTACGGTCTGGGACGTCACCCGGGCACTGGACGCCAAGGTGGCGGACTACGTCCTGGTGGCTCGCCGCCGGGGCAACGACTGGTACGTGGGGGCCATGACGGACTGGACGCCTCGGACCCTGAGGGTAGACCTGTCGTTCCTCGGCAAGGGGCAGTACGCGGCCCAGATCTATCAGGACGGCGTCAACGCAGACCGGTACGGGGGGGACTACCAGAAGGTCTCTCGCACGGTCACGGCCCAGGACAAGCTCGACATCCAACTGGCCCCAGGGGGCGGCTGGGCGGGCTGGTTCTCGCCGGTTGATCGCAAGAAGCCCTGAACCAAAGCCGAAAGGGAGACGAAGGACTTGGGCCAGGCGGGCGTCGTCCTAGGGCACCAACACGATCTTGCCGCAGTGGCGTGACTCCATCACCAGGCGATGGGCCTTGGGTGCGTCGGACAGGGGAATCTCCGCCGCAATCACGGGTCTCAGGGTCTTGTTTTCGAGGCCCGCATACAGGGCGGCGTGGATGCTGGCCAGGTCTGCAGCGGGGGCGTTCAGCACGACCATGCCAACGATGCTCGCGTCTTTGCCCATGAGCAGCCGGGGGTTGATCTCAATGGCGCCCCGGTTGCCGATGACCACGATGGTCCCGCCCGCAGCCACGACCTCCAGGTCGGTGGCTAGGTTGACATTGGCCAGCATCTCCAGGATCACGTCCGCGCCTCGGCCTGCGGAAACCTGTCTGAGGGACTGTCCGTGGGTGGGGTCGTTGTGATCCATGACGTGGTGTGCGCCTTGTTCGGCAGCCAGACGCCGGCCTTTGTCTGAGCCGGCCGTGGCAATGACGGTCATGCCCAACGACCGGGCGATCTGAACGGCCGCGATCCCCACCCCGCCGCTGGCCCCATGCACCAGCACGGTCTGGCCGGCCCTGGCCTTGGCCTTCTGGATCAGGGCCCTGTAGGCAGTGACATAGGGGACGCCCACGGCCGCGCCCTGGGCGAAGCTGACGCCCTCAGGAAGCCTGTGGACCTGCGACGCCAGGCACAGCACCTTCTCCGCATAGGCCCCGGTGATCGTGCCCGCGCAGTACACGCGGTCACCGGGTCGGATGTCCCTGACGGTGGGGCCGACCGCCTCCACGATCCCGGCCGCGTCCATGCCGGGCGTGTACGGCAGCGGCGGCTTGACCGCGTAGGTGCCCGACCGGATATAGGTATCCACGGGGTTGACGCCTGCGGCCTTGACCGAGACCAGGACCTCCTCATCCTTGGCAATAGGCGCAGCTACGTCTTGAACCTGCAGGACCTGTGGATCGCCGAACTGTTGCACCCGTATGGCCTTCATGGGAAGCTCCTTCTGCCTTTGAATGTCGTTGGACAAGGCGTGGATGATTGTACACCTTGAGACCCGTGGTCTCAAGAAGACAGAATCCGGAAGACAGAAGCCAGAAGCCAGCAGAACGGTGGGCGGCTTGCCGCCACGGGCCGACCGTCCGACGGTCTCACCTTCTCGCCTTCCTACCCCTATAAGAGCAAGGGCTGTGGCCGACCGCGTGTTGCGGGTGCTGACAGACCGCCCTTTCCTTCGAGGCTGGATCCTCGCCCTCCCATAGGCCTTCGAGGAGGGCGAGGACTTGAGTTTACGGGAAAGGCAGGGCCTTTTGAACCGGGTCCTGCAACGCGGCCGCCAGACCCGCTTGCCCACAGTCGGCCCCCTGCTCGTCCACAAGTTGCCCTGCCTATCGAGAGCCGGCGGGTTTGGCATCCGCCTTGCCTGGCCCCTGCCCTGGCTCCATCCGGGGCGGCCTTTCGCCCTGACGGGTCCGTTAACCCAGACCACAGGACGAGCCGCAGGTAGGCCCAGACAACACGGATGCCACGCCGTCGTTGCGTGGTGGCCGCGTTGTAGGGCCGGTACATAGGGGATTCTGCCCAGATAGCCATGGCCCTCCCTCGATGCCAGCGGGGAGGGTCATGGCGGACCTGCGAACAGGCGCAAGCCCCAGTGTACCGGCATCGCCTGACTGGGTGGCTGGCTCGCAAGATGCCCATTACCAGATCGCGGTCATTTTCTTCTGATTGAGTAGTTGACATCACATAATATGCATAGCATAATACGTACAACAAAACAAATCCAAGGAGGCCCATATGAAGTTTGAGAGTCAGTTGCTCAAGGGTGTCGCCCCAGTGGTCGTCCTGGAGATCCTGTCTCGCGGACCTATGTACGGGTATGAGCTGAGCGAGGCCATCGAGCAGCGAAGCCAGGAGATCCTGACACTAGGCAGGGGGACGTTGTACCCGCTGCTCTACAACCTCGAGGCCAAGGGGCTGGTCAGCGGGTACTGGCAAGACGCCGAGTCGGGGCGGAGAAGACGTTACTACTCGATCACCGGCAAGGGCAAGGCGGAGCTGGCCAGGCAGAAGATCCAGTTGAAGGATCTGGCCGCAGGACTGAAACTCGTCTTTGGCAGCGCACTAACCCCAGCTTGAGAGGCGGAGGCCAACCCATGGATAGGTCCAACAGAGACAGACCAGCCGATCTCCTCCCGGATTGTGCAGCCGCATTCATAGACCTCGTGACGGAGAAGATCCGCTACCGCAAGAA
>Ga0209777_10000571_pt1 | contig 59516 bp, 31 predicted proteins | sample FrelakmetHBP12HB_FD_187147 | JGI IMG/M metagenome (GOLD analysis project Ga0209777, IMG submission 187147) | Freshwater lake sediment microbial communities from the University of Notre Dame, USA, for methane emissions studies -HBP12 HB (SPAdes)... | ecosystem: Environmental > Aquatic >...
TGGTCATAAATAGCATTTCCAATCGATGTCGGGTATAGATTTACCATAAGATTATTAGATTCCCTATATGGTAGATTATCAATTATATCATACCAATACCAATCTTTTACCTCAGAATCATACTTACCAAGATCAAAATAGGGACTGATTTTATTTCCATCTTTATCGATAAGATGAATTATAGAATACTTTCCAGTAGAATCAAGCTCAATAGTAACCTCATCAAGATAATACGATATTTGCTGTGGCTTTAAGAAAGCTGGAAAATATGAGAATCCTGGAAAATAGGATTCAGGAAAATAGTTAGTAGCAATAGCCATTATATTGTCCTTAAGTTGCTTAATGGAATTACATTAGAGCACCACGATGTTTTAGATATTATATCGAGATCAATTCCCCCAGGAACATCATTTAAGTAGTTATGTATATCTTCAGCTGTAGCAGAAGTCTTAGTCAATCCTGGTGAAGTGACAGAAAGAAAATATGATGGAGGAGCACCTGTATCCCCAGGAATAAAACTCATAGTTGCTATATTAGTATCAGCAAATATAGCATTTGAAAAAGTTGTCCCAAACCATCCTTGAGCTTCGTTAACATCAGCAAGAGCATTAGTAACAGAATACTTGCTACTAATCAGTACATTATTATAGTAGGTTGATTTGATAAAAGATTCTAATATATCTCTTCTTGAACTGCAGAAACCAAGAGTGAGACCAACGTCGGCCGCCTGGTCAGTCTTTGGTTGTAGAACATATAGATTACAACAGTTATATTGAGATACAGGATATCTAATAGCAAAGTTCTTCTTACTGGCATTAGTAAGCGAGTCTAGATACACTAGACGTGAGTTTAGAAATATCATCTGTCCATCAGCATAAGGAATATATTGGCCGTTTTCATATATCCCAACATTATCAGCAACATTAAAAGCATCTATTGGAAGATCTAAAAGAAAGAAAGACCCAGACCAAATGTCTGTAGAAAATTGGGTATAAGAAGTCATATCAATAAAATTAATAGGTTCAGTTCTCCAGAATTTATTAGATTCAACAGCAGGAATGTCCTTTCCTCCAATAGAAACATACCAATTACTGGTTGTTCCATTTGGAATCTCCTGATTAACTGTTAAAGATGCACCAATCAAATGCCTATCTATCAAGGTAAAAGGCATTGTCTTGAAGATTCCCTTAAGTGGGGTGTATTCTTGATATTTTGGTTCTATTGACCAGGTCCCCAATTCAAATCTAAGCAGCTTGCTAAAGTTGGAAGTAACTATCTTCAGGGGCGGCACAAGAATATCTGTAATCTGTTGGAGAATAGAATCAATATCCCTAGTTGATTCAATTGCTGCAACAATCTGAGCATACAATGATTGATTCTCATCATTAACTGGAGTTGTGAGATCTGACTCTAAGGACGAATTAAATTTAAGAAGATCGTATCTTCGTTCAGAAAGATCTGTATCAATTTTATTATCTATAGAAACTGAATTGGTATTAGGTGAATTAATAAGAGAATAGTTAAGCTGATTAAAAACGATTCTAAGAAACTTTGCAGATATAGCAGTTACATTCATAAAGGAAACAACATCAAAGCCTCTGTCCTTAAGAGTATTAGAAGGAATATCTTGTAATGGGGTCCATGATTTCTGTGTGTCTTCAACTACCTTTTGAACATGCTGCCATATTTCACCTTCCTTGGATTTATATAGAACTGTATCAATATCTAGGACTTTATCTCCAAAGATATCCAAGTCAAGTCTATTAATATCAACAGGATAGGTGAATTCAATATCCACAACAGCAACCACACCCTGGTAGTTTCTCATAATACCAGAACTATTTAAGGTTCCAGAAGGACCAGGGTCTCCAATATTAAGAATCATGTCTGGCATCTCGGAACAAGAAACTTCTTCTTTCCAAAGCCCATTCTCGAGCATATCCCTAGTACCATTAGTGTAGTTACCTGATAAATTATTCAGAATACTAGACGTTACTAGGACGCCAGCGTCTTCATTTTGAACAGGATACACTGTGCTATATATATTCTTTATCTCAAATGATTTGTTATGAATCTTGGAATAGACAGGTTGAAGAGACACAAAGCCCATCTTCTTATCGATCACAATGTTAGTTATTCCGTCAATATTTACATTAGAATAAAAGGTTTCATAGAACGATTCATCAGCTGGGTTAAGATCAAATATATTCTGTCTAGTAAGTCTTAGTCTTTGCCACAATTCCCTAACCTTCTTTTTAATAACTAGGAAGTAACTCTTATTCCTAGCAAGATTAAGATTAAGAATATTGTCTACAAGACCAAGGTCACTGTAAAGTGCAGACAGGTCAATGTAGACTCCTTCAAACATATGATTGAAATCATCTACCTTTATAACAGTCTTTGATGTAGCAACAAGCTTAGAGACATCCGTTAACATCCCTTCAACTGCTTGGAATCTATCTGTATAGGATTTAATAAGATCTCTAATGGATTCTTCAGAACGAAGCATATCCATTCCAGATGCACTTTTAATATTGGATGCTATGATGTTATTCTGAACATCTTTAATTGAACTTTGGAAATTAAAAGTACTTAGGGCCATAATTAAAAACTCAAATCTAATATCTGACCAAATGAACCGTCAGAATTTACTGGTATAAGTGCATAATTTGTTCCAGCAGAAATGTATCTCTTAATGACTTGATCTAGATATGCATTAAATGCCTTAGTTCCCTTATCATATGCCTCTGTAGGATCAGCAGTAACACCAGACATAGAAGCAATCCAATTATCTTTCATTCCAAATAAAACTCCACTGGGAATATGAATTACAATAGTGCTTCCTATGGCAAGGGGATCTCCACCATAAAATCCAACACTAGAGTACCAATCAAGCTCATTCATATCAAGATTTTTATTTTGACCAGCGAAAGCTTTCAAATCATCTCTATTAACAATGCCGCCGCCAACTCGTCTAGCATCTGTGATCTTGACAACATCTTTTGAAAGTCTATTAATATTAAGCTCGCAAAGAGAAATAAAGTTTCCTGCAACCCAACCTGATGCAACGGAGGGAACAGCACTTGCTCTATGAGGAATAGAATATCCAAATCTATTAACCTCATCTACACTTGGATCATATATGTACAACAATTGTGAATTAGGATCAGAATTATTATAGCTTGGAATTCCAATTCCTAAGCCATGCATATAACCAGAAATATAATAAGCAAGAGTTACTCCAGATATCTTAGGATTCAATTCAAGGTTGTCAACAATAAGATATCCAGATGAGTCTACATAATGATTAACAGTTATATTATCAGTTGGATTTAAGGATTGGTTCAGTTGAATATATCCATTATTCCTATCAATTGAAGTTATTTTAAGATCAGGAACAGATTGACCATTAACTAGGATACCAATAGATCCAGGTGCATCTGTTAAGCTTATTAACAATGGATTGTATCCACTAATGGTATACCATGGGTAAACATATAACGAGTTATCAATATAAATAGGAGCCTGATCAACCTTAATAACATTATCTGATATAAGAGATGGGTTAACATTTTCAATGGGCATTTGAGGCTGATTATAACTATTGCTAACACAATAGAAGTGTTTGCCAGTATCAGCAAATTCGCCAGAAGTAATTAGAAAAGACCCAGGATTTAATCTTAAAAACCATGAAGTAAGATTATCATGAGGAATAACAGGGGGATCTATACCCGCAACAGTAAGCCTCTTCCTAGGATCTTTAGTCAAGAAAATACTAGTTGTGTAGTCTGAGATCAGTCCACTAACCACTACTCCAGTAGCTTTCACAGAAAAATCATGGGCGGTATATATAGGTAAAACTTCTATGAGTTCTCTTTGGCTGCTTACAGCATTTAGAAGATTTTTATTATATTGAACTGAATAGAAATCTGGTCCTCCAGCTGACAGTGGAAGCAAGACCCTCACCCTATGAATAGTCTTAGATGGATCAAGGAGACCCCAAGTAGTAGGGCTATATCTACCAGAATCATTAATTAGGTCATAGCTATATTGTAATAGATAGCTATCGGGAGGCAAAAGAGATTCATTATTCTTATAGACACTTATAGCCCCAGCTGTTTCAATAATCTGAGAGTCATACATAAGCTCATACTGGTAGAATAGTGGGACCTGAGTTTGTCCTAAAGTCGTGTAATCCGTAACAAGGTAGTCGAGATTACCCTTAGGACTATCTGTATACGTGTAGTGAGTTAAAGGAAATGTGACAGCACCATCTAGGCGTTCTATTGTAAAGAAACTGGGTGAATTTTCATATATGCTGTCATCCTTGGTGACTACGTTGATAATCTTATTGGGACTAAATCCAACATACTCGATTGCGGACATAGGACAGTCAGTTGAATCAAACCAAGGATTGATTCTAAGAGTAGGATAAGTTGCTTGTGTTTTATATGGATTGGTCATGCTGTTTTCTGCCCAAATTTAAGTACTTTGCCCTCAATAGTATAGTCTCTAGAATTCGTCAACAGGCAGGATCTTAGGAATCCTTGTTGCTAAGATACATGAAAAAGCTCTGCTGGTTTATTAGGTTCTGATTCAATGGATTAAGATCATAATTTATAATGCGACCACTGGGTACTAAGGCATTATCCCATATCAGCGTGCCAGTTGCATTAGGAGCATTAAGATAGATATAGCCGCCAGAGAAATCTATATTATACTCTCCTGAATTAAGAACTATATTATAGCCCTGCCCAACCGTAGTTAAATACGGTCTTCTTCTGTAGATATCGCTATAGGTTTGATCTCCACCTGATCCTGTGGGAGGACTATAGTCTTCAAATATAAAGCCACTTAAGTGAGGGTCTTGGGCCGTTAGACCATTTTCAAAATAACCACTCTGAGCCAAGATAGTCTTCATGCCCCTAACCAGACCAGGAGGAATAGTAGCTACTCCATTCACAAAAACTAGATTGGTTGTTTTAGGATCCTCAAACATACTGTAGAAAATACCACTAACATAGAATTTTCCAGGATACACTACGGGGTACCATTGTTGTAACTCACTATCTACCTCTGTTAAATTAGCCAAATACAATGAGTTAGATAGATAATCTATTCCACCAATGTAGCCAGAATAGGAAGTATAACCATCCCAGTTATAAAAAGCCCCCGACCCAACAGCATAATCATTCCTAGGTATATATGAATCAAAGAAGTTAACAATTTCACCACTACTATAGATGTCCATTATATCCCATATAACGGAATTGTCGGTCATAGTGTCCCAAGTATGTTGATACTTACTGTCGACCCAGGTCTTTAAATCGTAAAGAGTTTTAAGAGCATGTCCATCAGCTGAATAATATTTATCGTATAATCCAGTTGGAATATCATTTAGGTTGTACAGTACAATACCAGTAGCAGGAGAAATATCCACAGTACGCCTATAAGTAAATCGCACATCTGTAGAATCCGATAGGTTATTCAAGTCAGTGAATGGAATTGTATTTATCACATTATTCTCATCCACATAGGTTACAAAGTAAGTTACTTTGATGTCTTGATTATCATCTAAAGGAGTAAAGATTTCCAGAACATTTGAATAATCAAAATTCTTATTAGATATCTGAGAGTTATAATGTTCCTGTGGCCATACTATGAAACCGCTAAGTGCATCATTAGCTAAAAGTTGAGCATAGCCAGAGCCCCATAATTGAGGAGTAAGATCGTTCCATACTCCAGTTGTACCAACTTCCCTATATTGAACCCAGATGTCCTGAGTTGTTACATCCCCAGAAGGATAGGGATTATTACTAAGAACAAAGCTTGTTCTCTTAGTAACATTCTGGGGAGTGTAACCAAACTCAGCACAGAGGCCATTTAATAGACCTTGCTTGGTTAAGGAGGGGGCATTGTCATTAAGCCTAAAGATCTTGTCCCTGATATTAAGGGCAGAGTCAAATGGCCTTCTAATGTACTGCAAAGTCCTATATTGTGGATCCCATATTGTAAGACCCCTAATTAGACCAAATACATCTATAGGACCCCAACTCTGTTTTTTAATCGGCTTTGCCATTTTTATTCCTTATACAATACAAAGATATCCACCACTATTCCACAGTCTTCCTGCACCAATAGGTTTTGAGGTTGGGAGGTGCTTCATCCAAATCCCGCTTCTAGTTAGCCCACCATCCATGTATACCCCAGATTCATAAGTAACCATTATTTGTCCTTCGCCACCACCATTTAATTTTATATCATAAGCTGAATTAAGGAATAAAGTGTCAACAGCACTTAAAGTTAATTCACTGCTAGAAATTGTATAGGTTCCAGCTGAATCTGATGTAATTCCATCAATAGTAAAATCAACTTTTCCAGTGGCAACAGGGGTTATTCCTGACATAGAAAAATTACTTGCAGCTAAATTTATCCATTGAGTAGCAGAAGGAGTTTCAGAATAAACAACCACCCCATCCTTGCTAGTTTGGCTATAGATATTAACATCAGTGGATGGACTAAATTGTATAGTCATCTGTTCATTTGTAATAGTATTAGTTTTTGGAGCAACTGGATTTCCATCAGTTAATGTAACTATCATACCGCTAGGTACAGTTACATTTCCAGATAAAATTATTCCGTCGGCACCAGCTATAACAGAATTATCAACGCTATTTATAGATGCAGCAGAGGTGTCAACCCTAACAGTATTATAATTTATACTATTGAGCGATAGTGATGTGTCGATATCATTATATCTAATCCAAGCCTTTTGACCATAGCTAGGCTGACCAAAATATATGCTAATGTTAAAACCGCCGTCTTGAAGAGCAGATATAATTGTATCTCCTCCAGATTTATATACCCCAAGTTGGCAATCTTGGAAGGAGGGATAAGGAGGATTTCCTATATAGACTCCACTAAAATGCCCTTTAGAAATATAACCATCTCCAATATAACAACCGCTACGGCCAAGAAGAGTTGCGTTAACGAAATTCTGAATCATGGCTATTGCATAACCAAGAGAATTAGTTAGTGATGCTTTATCTACTGAAGAGTAATTATCCCTAATGGTCTTAGTATTATCTAGGGGGGTAAAAGCCGTTCCAGCATAGGGATTTCCTATTCCTGAAGTCGGTGTTCCATATGGGTAACCTGTTCCTGTTGACATTTTATTGCTCCTTATAATTGAACATCATCATAGTTTTCACGTAATAAAACCGTTGAGTCTCGATCATAAGATGATTGAATCAAGGCATAGTCATACGCAAATCTATATCTATAGATGCCGCTACTGTTAAGATAGTCCGCCACAAAGAAAGTTCCATCTTCATACATAGTGATATCTGTTGGATAGGCATTTCCAGAGAATAGGGGCATTCTAACTGGAGCATTATCCATTGGTTCAGCTGAATTATAATTGGCCAGATAATGATTAAATATGTGGTTATTATTATATCTAATCACGGCTCCTGTACCAGAATTTTCAGGCAGAACTGGTATATAACTTCTATCCACAATCGGTCCAGAATATTCAGAGATAGTCAGATATATATTTCCCTTATAGGCCATTAAACCTCGAGCATCTTTAAGGGTATCTATCTGAGTGGATAGCCATTGAAAACCGCTATTAGAGGCACTTGAATAAAACACTTCGTTAGGATTACTAGTCTTGAGATACTTATATTTATTCTGAAATACTCCAGCACCAATAAGACCAGCTGGATAGATATATTTATGAGTTGGGTTGCTGATAAATAATGGGTAAGTTCCTAGTACGTCTCCAGTAAAAGCATCCATCTTTGTCAACATTTGATTTCTACCTTCAATTGACCAGATAACAGTATGTTCTGGGCTAGTAGCATCATAGTCATAGGTGACTCCTCTATAATCGTTATACATATATGGAGTAATATTGGGAATTTTAATCTGACTAAAGGCTACATTATTGATCCAGTTGCCAATGTATGGGGATATTGTCATTGCTACATCAAGAATAGATCTTGGAATAATATATTCATAATCATTCATATTATTGCCAGGCATCATTGAATAGTTAATTATTATCTCAGGAGTATCAAATATTCTAAAGTCCCAATCATATGGAAATGGTGAACTACTGTCATCCATAGCTGCTGTCACAGTAACTCCAGAAACACTAAATAATGCTTCAGTATATAGATCATAATTTGTTATAGGATAAAGCGCATTAGTTTCAGCAAAGCTAGCTTCCTTTTCATAATCAGAAAATAGCAATGTGTTTCCTTGCTTATAGATAAAGGGTCTGTATATTGCTGGATCAACAGGGAATGATCTATATTTTTTTGGATCAGGATCATTGGAATTAATATTACTGAGTGACAACTGACTTTGATCTGTCTTTAAAACAACTGTTGAATCAACTATTCCTGGATCTATTACTTCTATGCAGGGAGAACCCACTGTATCAAGCAACTGTAGTCTGTAGTCATGAATCAAAGTGTTATTGTATAGAGGATTTCCGCTAGAATTTACACCACTTATCAAAGTAAGGGCAGGGTCCCAACCAGATGGATTAAAACAACAGTCAGATACTTGACCACTAACAGATATTCCAGTAATACTGTACCCATTAGCAGAACCAATAATACTGGTATTAATATTTATATAGGAATTAGATCCTACAAAACATTGATATAGTGTATCAACTGTAAGATGGTCTCCATTAATAGTTGACCCACTTACTAATACAATACCCGAAGTTCCTGTAATGAGAGACTTGGTTGCATTGACTGTTCCAGAGATACAGACGCCAATTTTATTATCTAGCAATCTATTTTCAAAACATGAAATAGATATTCCACTAACAGCAGTTCCAAAGTTAACAATACTATTACCAATCATATTTACTATGCCAGCTGGGCTAGAAATAAAGTAACCGCTCCCATTACCCATGGCGTTTGTATTATTAATAGTAAGGATACCAGAATTGATAATCCCAGAAGAACCTCCAAAATAATATATGTTATCAAGTTCACAGTGAGTTCCTCCAGCTATAGACAATGCATTACTAGATATACCAGTTCCAACTAAATGAACATCAGTCATTACAAAGTTATTATTCCCAGCATACTCTCCAGATATATAACATACATTATTTGGAGCAAACCAGGTACCACTTCCAGCGATAGTTAGAGTACCACTATTGGGAACAACAGCATTAAATACACCGTAGTAATAACCAGAGTCCACTATTAACTTAAATACAGTATAAGTAGGATCAACCCCACTAGCAAGAATTCCGTTAATACCAGTTACTAGGTTGGAATAATCTCCAGTTCCATTCCACTTTACTGTCTGAGTTATACTGGCCATATAGCTCCTTCGTACCACATTCTAAAACGATTAATATCTGCTGTACAATTCTGTAATACGTGAAGATAAGTGTCAGATATAGTTGTCAGAGTATTTGTTGTTATAAAGGCAGTTGACTTTACAAATCTGTCTCCATCTTTGGTATAGATATTTACTGCTGGATTTCCTGAATTTATATCAAACCAAGTCTGAATAATTAGACCCTTTGGATTTCCATCAAACTTGTATATATATCTAGATTGAAGTACACTACCATTTGATGTAACTATTAGGCGGCCGTCATATCCTCTTATCATCACAGTTAGATAGGCATTATTTGCAGTATCATGCATGTCCATTAGAGTAATATCATTAGGAGTAAACAATCTAAAGTCCCACCTAAAGAAATTGTTGTTTAGCAGGGTCATATTGTTAACATTAAAGTAACCAGAACCACTAATATGCTGCGTGGTCTTACCAACAGTACCATTAACAACAGATCTATAAAGCATATTAGATCCTGTATTAACCCATTCAAGTACATTACCACTCCCAGATAGATCGGACTCAGTACAAGCTCCCCCAACAACAAGGCCAGAAAAAGGACAATCCAGAACATATGTTCTAAACTGTTGCGGACTGTAAATTGGGACAAATTCGGAAGAGTATCCAATATATCTATCTCGCTGCTGGTAAGATCCTAAAGCGGCCCCACCAGACTGTATCTTAATTGGCAAATCAAAATCAACTCTTGATATCTGACTATTAGGTCTTATATTATAACCATCAAAGGTCATATATCTAGAACTCTGATCTGGACTTATTCCTTTCCATCTTGGATCTTCTGTAAATTTGTAAGGTATAATTTCCTGATTATTAAAGATGGTCTCAATTGAGAAAGCAGGGACAGTAGTTGCAAGTGCGATATATCTAGATTGTTCTAAGGATGTCACATATTTTGTCTTATTTAGAGTCTTAAATTTATATTCAGCAACATATCTACTTCGAGGATTAGTAATCTTAATTAAGTTAGTTATTGCTCCAGATCCTTCAACCCATTGCTTAGTTCCTTCGTCAATATAGCCGCTACCATATTGATAGGACCAGGATGTATTAGTTAATAGATTAGCAGCAGAGCCAGCAATGCTGCCAAACTCTTTGGTATTAGGAACAGTTGAACTATAACCCATATAGACAGGATCAAATATACCACTGTGACTGGTATACATTCCGCTATATGATGTGAGCATTTCAGTGCCCTGTAACCAATAGAGATTTATGCCAGTACTTGGAATTTCAGTTGCATTTCCAGCATCATCTAGTGCATCTATATCGTACAGATGTAATGTTCCACTTATTGGTATATTACCAATTGTCAAATATTCTTCAGTATAATTTCCAGAACCATTGGGGTTATTAAATGCTACCCGATAATAGATCTTTGTACCATCAGTACCATAATAGCAATTACCAGAGTAATCTACTACAGCTATAACATCATCATATGCGTCTCGCACCCAGCCATGGTAGGGATCATAGGCATCTATCATATGGTAATAACCAAGATCATCTAGGACTTGTATTTGTAATGGGTAGTTTTGACTAAGATAGCCTGAGCCTAGTGGAGTAAGAATCTCATCTATGCCCTGGATATCATAACTTTGAGTTTGAATACCAGGCCAATAACCAGAGTTTGAAAGAATAGCGCCAGTTGAATTTACATCGAAATGCCAGGCTGAACCAGAAGCAGGATCATAGTTAGCTTGATCAACATCAGTACCAACTAAGAAATAACCGTAACCACTATTATTAACTCGCATATATTGTAAGCCAGTAATAGCATCGACAAGATTTTTCCCAAGACTATAAGTATTTAGATATATGCACCTAGTTGGGTCTCCCTCCCAGAACTCGACCTCACCACCAGGACTTCCATTATTAACAATCTTAATAGGAATACCATCAGTTGTAGAATTAAGAACTTGATTACTAGTAATTCCTTGCAGAGTAACCTGATATACATCACCAGTCGAACCAAAATCCATAGTAGTAAGAAAAGAGTTATTAAATATCTCTCTCATATAAAGCTTAGCTTCATCAAGTTCCACACCAAATAACATGTTAAAGTACTTATACCCATTTGAAGTTGGGTCTTTAACCATGGAAAATGATCCAGGTAGAACTGAAGCCAAAGAATAGCCAGTAGATTTAGCTTGAATAGGTAATCTTGTTCTCATATTATCCAACACATCCACAGATAAGACCAGTATCGGTATAGAATTTTTGAGTATATTCTGCTTGTTGATTGGTAAATCTCAGTACAATCTGCTGGGTATTTACTTTATTAGTTATATCGTATGATCCTATCTTAAAATAATTAGGAACAAAGTCTACGATGCCGCCAATATTCATAACTAGGTCAACAATTCTATTCCAAATAATCTGGCCACCAATTGGGAGATTGTTAATATATTGGATAATGGCTGTTCTGGCAACACCAACAAGGGATAAAGGATCCTGAATAGTTGGATCAGTAACTATGTTAAAACTGATCTCAGCTCCACGATAATCTGGCCTATCTACAAAAATCATATCACCATATGCTGTGATAGCCTGAGTGGCCTGTTTAACTGCTAACATAAGACCTTCGGAAGCAAGCGGAGAGATAGCATCAACTATGATGTGAGCTGTTCCAGAACCAAACTTATTTTTTTCATATAATATGTCTCGAATTCCAGGAACGGCAAGGGCAGCAGTTCTAACGGCAAGTTCATTACCTTGAAATGAAGAACCTTTAGTTGTTATTTTATACCTATACTGGTCATCAGTTAATTGATAGGAACCATTCTGAATAGGAAATGAGTTGGTGTTCTTAATATATGCTGCAATTTTTCTTAATTCAGGAACCCTAGAAAGACCATTACTTATAAGAACATTAGTATCAACATTGTTATTGGTGCCAGTAGCATTTGAAATAATACCAACATAAGCAGGTCCACTATCTAGGGTCACATTGGTAAGAGTTGTATAGTTAATACTGCCGTCGGGATTTGTGACAAGTGTTCCCATAGGAATCTGAATAGTGTAACCACCTGTCTTTGTTGCTACCCAACCTGCATTAATTAAGGAATTTATTTCTGCAACTGAATAAAATTGATTTAAAAGCTGAGTGGCAGTCCAGTTAAGTTTTTGATCTATATAGAAGTAAAAGTTAGTAGTTGTATAGTCCGCAGCATAATTTCCATCATCTCGATTTACTCCAACTAGGAAGCCCATACTATCAAGGTCTCTACCAACAGATCTAGTTGGATCAACCGACTTATAGATATAGTCACCCATATCATAAAGCCGTTCAAGTTCTATGGCTATGATATCAAGATATCCCTTGGTAACTCCCTGTGCATTAAAGTTACTAACAGGGGTATAACTCTGCAGTCTTGTTTTTCCATCGTAGTAAATCGAACTATAGTTTCTTCTTGTAGGCATTCAAAACCTCTTATAATAAATTAGACGATATGCTGTTATTTCTTAGTCTGTTAATGTATTTATTAGGCTTACTAAGATTGGTTGAGTCATTAATCGAATAATCAGTGCTGCTTTGGGCAACGACAGTGCGAGGATCAGCATGATCTAACTTTGATACTCCGTTATTGTAGTTAAATATAAACGGTATTGTTACTTCTAAAGCATCAGGACTATATATATCTATAAAGATCATTACCGAATCATAATTAGTTGGGATAATTCTTACTGATACTTGAGCAGGAGCCACAGTAAACGCTAGACCTTCAGTAATATACTGTTGTAAGGCTGCAGCTGTCTCCCTTGAATTCTGTGATCCAGCAAATCTAACAGGAGAACAACCTAAACTTAACGAACGCTTCCAGTCTCCTGGCTCAGTAATTAACAATTTATAGATTTCTCGTTCAATAAAATCTGTGCCAGTAGAGAGCATCACATCGCCGTTCTCAAATGCAATATCAGTGTCATAGGACATTAATATATCATGCATTCTTGAATAAAGATTATCTGCCATATTATGCTAAACTCGCTATATCTTGACCTATTTGAGATGCTGCCCCAGCTATACTTATATATTTTAGGGACGCATTAGCTATACTTGCAATTGATCCTAGATTGGGCATCTTTGGAATTGCCACAGCTGCCGTTGGAATAGTAGATGGTATCAATCGAGCTAGACCATTATCAGACATAACCCCTGTATCTCTTACAGAGGCTTCAGAGGCAAATTTGCCACCTATGTGAATACCCTCTTTGCCTAAAGTGATCGATCCACCCAAGGATTTTATCAGAATTGTGCCCTGTTTATTCATAAAAATGCCGACGCCAAGGCTATTTATATCCTGATTAGGGTCCGCTAACGTAGTATAGTCCGTAGTGTAAAGAGGGGGGGAAATACAAACACTCATATTGGTCATATCGAACATGTTAGTATCACTTATAGAGAAACTAGAGCTTGCAGTCTGGGGATTAGTTGTATTTATAGCCTGTTTTGAGTCAACTAGGTGAACTATTCCTATAGGAAGCTGTCCCAATGTGCCGCCATCAGAGATGGTTCCAGGCGGCCTCTGTCGAGCACCAGTAGAAATGGGTTGGACTATCTCAAAAAATCTTTCAGGAAGCATAGCTAAAGCCAGATGAGCAGTCTGATCGGGGACAGCTATTCCTGGATTACACTTTATGTCATAATACTCTGATTGCCACTTAACTCTTATGATCTTATGCAAAGGATTATAATAGTTTTCTAGGTCAGCTATCTCAAGCATCCAATACTCAAGCTTTGGACCACCATTCATATCTAATTCTGTAGCCATTACCAGCTCCAATCTGCAATATCAAGAGGACCACCACCAGTGATAGCACCAAGAGCCGCACTAAAGAACCCAATGTGGTTTGTGCCATCTCCCCTGGTCTTAAGGGTCTTAATCTGTCTAATATTCTGATCTATAAAGTTCGTTAAATTGGCTTTATTTACATCAAAACCATTGAATAACCAGGCAGCATAAGGATCACTAAAGGCAGACATTCTGGTAATTGGGTTTTTGATCCTATCGACTTTGTGATTAATTACGGTCGTTAAATTAGCATAGTCTACTCCATCAAAACCACACATGTGGGGGAGACCTTTATATGTTAAAGCAGTAAAATTAATAACATCGCCGCCCATTATTTCCATCATAGCATCATATAGGAATCGATGATAGTGAACACCCATACCCATTAAACCGTTCCAAGCTACCCCCGCTCCAGCAACACCCATAGCTGCTCCACCAACAGCATTTCCAAAAAATGCAGATGCTATACCAACTCCAGCTGTGGCAGCTCCACCGATTGCCTTAGTTGTATTAATAGCCCTATTGAGTGTAACAGACTTGTATATTCTATTTGTAATAGCTTGGTCTTCTATGGTCTGTGGGTCTCTATCATAGGTTATTAGACAAGGTGTAATAGTAGTAGTAAACCCTTGATCTGGAGTAAATGTATGAATAACTTCCTCGACCTCAACACATCCTTGCATATCGCTAAGAAGATCATCTAGGTGAACAATGTCCATAGGCTCAATGGTTGGATCTCCTATAAGTCTAAGAGTTCCCCTGTACATTTGCTCTACTTCTCTCTTTAAAAGATTGACTCCAACAAGCATATAAGATGGGAATGCTCTCCAATCAGGAACACCAAAACTAAATGGGCCGCTCCCAGGATATTTACCATTTAATGCTGTTTCTAGGTTCTTTTTAACATCGTCAACTGATTCGAATGTCTTTACAAGGGCTGCCGTAATCTTAGTTTTCTGCGCTGCAGCTTTAACAGATTCGGGGAGATCAGTGGTTCTTTTAGCAGCAGTATTTACTCGACCATATCCCTTAAAAAATGCTTCAGTATGAGCAACATCCATCCATTTAGGATTGATATTCTTTTGAAATGAATTTAATGGTCTTAGGAACTCATCACTAATATCTCTAAATGATTTTGTAGTCCAGATATCAATCTTCTTAAGAACATTCGGAGTTAGTCCAGAGCTATCATCGGCACCAATAGGATGCGGAGGATAGTACAGATTTACCATATTAGCAAAGCCATCATTTAGTATTATATTATTGTTCAGTAGATTATATGCATCAGAAACCAAATGATGTTTTTGAATCCTTGTGTAACGAGGATCAGATATTAGTTGAACATCGTCATTATCAGATAATGCTCTAACATTATAAAACTGATCAGCACTAATTTTATCCCAAAAAGTGGGATCTTTCATTTGTAGAACAACAATAGCATTCATTAGATTTTCAAAGGCAGAGAGTTTATCCAGGTAATCCATAAGATTAGTATTAGTGATATCTCCTCTAAAACCAGCCTTAAGAAAAGTTAGGGCTCTAGATATAAGAAGTTGCTTAAGTTGTTCAGGTGATGGATCAATTGTGGCTGAGGCATCTTCTTGACCCAAAATTTGTTGTGAGGCAAGACCAACTAGGTTGTTAACCATTCCTGTCACATTATCAATATTCATATTTGATTTTGTTAATATATACTGGGAAATGATAACAAAGTTAGTCTTATCATTAAAGAAATTCCAAATAGGAACCCAATAATCTTTTAAAGAAAGTTGTGAACTAATGTCATTTATATCAGTCGAACTATTAACTAGCGCTGATGATACAGGGGAGTATGCGTCTGGAAAGATTACAAGGCCTTCTCTTTTCGTTAGTTTTTTATGAGTCTCTATTGTAATTTCTGGAGTATGTTGCTTTAAAGCTGCTTTAAGATCATTAAACATTGAGATTCTTTTTTGAATAGCAGCATAGTCAAGAGATGATAAAGCATAGGCATCGGTATACTTGTAATACCCTGATTTTTGGCCAATTACAATAGTTTCCCTTTGTTCATTTCTACTTGAAAGACCATCGTTATTATAAGGCCTTATAATCATATTAACATTTGAATGATATAGGCAAAGTTCTTGTAATGCATCCCAGATTGTCTGGTTATAGACCTTCCAGTTAAACTTTGGATCCCAAGCTACTATGGGGCTAAGGTCATATGACAGATATATATTTTCATCTCTAGGATTATCATTACCAAGAAGGTTAGGATCAACTTGGCCAAGCATATTAGTTAGCATAAATCTATCAAATATCTGACGCTTGATATTCTTAAAATTCTTACCTGATACACTGCTAAGAATACTAGCTTTAAATAATTCCTTGCTTCCAAAACCTTCTAGACCTGGAATTTTATCTAGGATAGCTGTAGCAATATCACCATGCTCTTTAATACCAGTAAGAATACTAAAGTTTTCGCTAACTAGTATTGACTTTAACTGGGCGCCGAAACTCTGACATATAAGTTCCATCTCTGGACCAGAATTCATCTCTAGAATTCTTCCAGAGAAAACTGTTATTAACTGATCGTCTGTTGAACCATAGCCAAGCTTAATTAGGATCTTGCATCCTGGCTTTACATTAAGAGTTCCAAAGAATGGTTGATTGGCTCCAAGAGGTTGATCAACTGACCATATATTTCTGTACTCTCTATTGAATGCAAGTCTGTCTGTTAAAGAACCTGTAACATTACTTAATCTAATAACAGCAGTACTACTGGCCATGTTTTTATTTTTAACGATCTCAATCGATTGAATAGCGTTATAAGCATAGTACTCGTCTAGGTAAGACGTTTGTCCATTTTCTTCTATAAAGAGAATCTTAAAAGTTGGAAAGATTCTAGAGTTAAGATTTCTCTGTCTATTCATACTGTCTCTAAAGTCAGTATCAATTTTCATTTCTCTAAATGAAGATTCTATTAATCTCTTGTTAAAGTAATCTAGAAATTTTAATTCAGGCAAGGCATCAATGTTAATGCGGCCAACACTGGTTGGAGAGGCTAAGGCATTGGCATCTTGAATTGCGCTATTAAGTCTAATATAATAACCAATTTTATTATACACTAGGTTCTGTAGAATACGAACTTGGGGAATAGCTAGATCAACAGCGCCACCTTTAGAATCTCCAGGGGCCGCAGCCATGCCGTCGTTATCTTTAAATCTTGAAAGAAGCCTGGTTCTATCATCTTTAGATAGAGTTGTACCTTGAGGACCAGTCTTAGTGGTTTTATCAGTACCACCAGTTAAAGAAGACGTAGTGATAGCATCTGATTTTTTCATTACTATGGAGATAGAATCTTTGAGATCATTTAGAGCATTCTTTACTTGTCCATTTAAAGTTAAAGGACCATCTTTCTCAGAACCCATACCTTGAAGTATTTTATCAAATGGTGTTTTTTGTCTATTTGGATTTTCTCCAGCTAGCAATTGGGTATTCTGAGCAAAGTATGTTCCAATAGAATAAAACATCTCCATCAGTTCCATTAAGACAATATTCCGCTGAGCAATTATGAAGTTGAACTTCATAGCATCTGTATCTTTTAGAGTGCTAATTGTTCCAAGCATAAAGCCATCAAGTTCAGCCATTAGCTCTTCGATTTCTCCCTGAGTAAGAGTCTTATCTTTGTTTAGAGTTTCTTTCAGATCGGATTTTAATTGTTTCTGTTGGGCATCAGTAAATCTTTGAAAACTTCCATCGGTAGCTGGTGCAGCACCATCAGTTTCAGGAACAGCTCCAAAAAGAGAAAGGCTAACATAATCTTTCACGCTTTGCTTTAGTGATGTATTTAGATCCGTAACATATTTAAAGTTGTCCTGTAGTTTGGAAAGAATATCAGGAGATATACCTTTATCCTTATATAAATAAGGCAAGAGATTATCGAAACGTTGCTTTATAAAGACATCGGAAATCATACACAATTGCATAGCCATACGATTAGTATTGCCAATAGTCTTAACTTGATCATCAATATATGTTGATATTATATTGTCATCGATATTATTAATAGCCAAGTAAAAGTCGGGCGCAACATAGGCCTTACTGTTATCTTGAGTACTTACAATTGGAGGCATATCAAAATCAGAATAACAATCAAAGTTTTTAAAGTTCTTCTGAGCATCTTTATAACTATTAAGCTGGGCTGCCATCTGTTCATGGCCTGGGCGGCCCCCGTACAGTATTTCAGGAGACAGCAGTTTATCTGATACTACTGGGTCTTTAGAAAGAGCATGGGATAATTCTAGACTAACCTGTCTTTGCACAACATCAGCCATTTTAACTAAGAGATTACTAACTGATTCTTTGGCGGTCTGGAATGTCTGATCTTTAACGGCATTGGCTATTGCTCCCACTCCTCCAACAGTTGCACTTCCTATAAAAACAGGTGCAACAATGGGATAGGCTGCTTCTGTTAAAAGAAGTGCACAAATTCCAATAGCACCAACTCCAGTTTTCAATTGATTAAACCAATTTAAAGAGGCAATAGCGCCACCAACATAACTCAAATTTTTTGTCATAGATGCCATAGCAGACGTAAGCTGAGACGATATACTTTGAAATACATTAACTTTAGGAGTAATAAGCTGAGCATATAGTTGGCCCTGATCAGTAAGAATATTTCCATAAGATCGAACAACTGTCTTGATTATTTCTGTTAACTGTTCGTTTCCGTTCAAAGCCTCTCGAAGCTTGGTAGTTGCTGTTGTGTCTTCCCTATCCCACATAGGGTAGAAAGCATCAAGCGCTGATTTAAACTGATAGTTTGAAAGCAGATCTGCATTAGTAACATTTGTCTTTAGATCATAGCCAAAGTATTGATTAGATAACTTGTTATAATATTCATTTGTATCAAGGGGAGGAAGATCCTTAAGGGCTTTAAGATATTGTTCTAGTTGAAATCCCGCCATTGAATCAACAAATGACATATGCAATAACGTACGCATTTCAGGATTTTCTGCATTTGTAGCAGTCGCTCCATGCTTAACATCAGACCAGTATCTCTTTACTATTAGCTGTCCATCTACGTCGCTAATCTTTAGTCTTAAAATAAGACCAAGAAGAGCGGTATCTATGACTGAAAGATTTGCCCTAAACTCAATGGTGTGATACTGATCAACTGTATACTTAGCCTGTGTCATATTAATAACAGTATTCCATGAGTCTGGTTGACCTTGTCTATTTGTTGTATTAGAAGCATTGAGAACAACATGATTAAGGCCAAGGGCATGAAAAATACTATTAGGGGCGGACACTATTTCAATTCTAGGATCCAGCCAAGTTAATAATTCGGGAGCAGAATAGGTAATAATCTTCACATTCTCGGCAACCCTATCTGACATTTCTGATAATCTGGACTTGAGGTCATAACCATTTTCACCAGTCTTGCCTGGCCTTGGCACCGAAACAACTCTAAGAGATAAAGAAGCATCATCAAAACCCAAGTGTTGATAGAATGGATACTTGTCCAGTCTAAGATAAAATGGAACAAACTTATTAGCAAAGGACACAGTCCAGTTAGTAACAACATCATATATATTATCAATGTTTACTACCTTGCCAGTAATTGGTAATCTTTCAACGTCAACACCGCCTTCATCTCCATAGCCACCCATTGCATCAGTTATCAATGCATCATCTTTGTGAGGTGTCATTATATTAGTAAGCTTTTCAGCAGTTGATTTAATAATATTTAATAGCTGTTCTTTTCTAATCTTGTCATTGGCACAATAGTCCCAGATTTCTTTAAAGGCCTCTTCAATTGTCATAGAACCAAAACCGCTGTTAGAACTGGTATTTGCTTTTGTTGTTGTAAGGCCAGTATAAATCACATCTACTATAGAGGATGTGGCTGCGGGACCTTTTTTGTCCTTTAGTGCAGCCATAGTCTGAGCATATGTAGATGAAAAAGTTCCAAGACTAGTCATATGAATAGCTGTCTTGAATATAACAGAGAACGCATGACCAATTCCTCTGGCAGGTTGACCACCTTTTGGACCAATAGTAACATCCCAGCCATAGTATTGAAGTGCTCTATTAACAGCATTATCAACTTCACTTATTCCATATGAGTAGTTTCTAATAAGATCATCTGTTGTATGGAAAATAGGCATGAGGACCTGCACTAGATCCTTTGGGTCCATAACGGTATTCATGTAGTTAGATACTTGATTAATCTTGTCAGCTATTATTTGCTTACGGGTACTAGAGAGCTGAGTTGCTAATTCTAGGTAATCCATTGGAATATATTTGTAGTAAAATTGAATACCTGTGTTATTATTTGAAGCTTCATATGATCTCAAAGCATTAACCAGTTCCAGGTCTTCTTTACTTACAGTTCTAACTGGTCTAAATTGCCTTAATTGACCAGCTTCATAAGTTGATGCACCATTAGGACTTATAAGTGCAGCTGGCTGACCATGCTCATCAAGGACATTGTCTCTATCTTCAATCACAGACTGATAGAATGCTCTAAATGGAAAACTTCTCCTGAAGTCATCTGATGATTGGATACCTATATCTATCATATCCTTAGCTGTTCTATCACTCATCTTGGTTTGAATCTGAAGTTTATATTCTTGAATACGTTTTATCTGGTCCTGAACAGGACTATTAGATAACTTCTCTTGTTGTTCTATGACATCATTCATAGATAATAAAGCTCTAAGATTTGGATTACCCAAGGATCTAGATTCAAAAGGAAGTACAGTAATATCAGCTTGTAAAGAATTTGGGAAACCATCAATAGATTGGATATTGATACTTTCTAGGGCAACAGGTATATATCCAGAGGAAGTCCTAGGAATTAGATCCGCAAAGAACTTAGTAATATCCCTATTCTTGATATTAACAAATGGGGTTCTTCTGAACATAGCATATAAGGGAATCAATTGATAGTTAATTGCATCCTGATTAGGGAATATGAGGCTAATAGACATGCTCTTAATCTGTTGTCCAGTAGACATCTTAGGGTTTCCGTCAGTTCTAATAGTTGGAAATATCTGGAAACCATTCTGGGTAGTAAATGATATCTGAATTGGATCTACTCCAAAGACTAGGTCACCAATCTGAAGATGGGTACTATCAAGAGTTAGGTCGGCTCCTTGAAAACTAGAACTATCTATATTAGCATAGTTGGCGGCCCCTGTCTCAGTTAGAACAGAAGATACGAATGCTTCATAATCTGCATTATCAGCTATAGAATCAAAATTTGGTCTTAATATATCATATGGTGGAAGAAAGGTAGGATCAATAGACTGCTCGTCTTCTGGTATTCTATCTGGAAAAGTCCTAATAGTATTTAATGTCTTCCCAGTTACCAAGTAAAATCTATATGCTTCAGGACCAGAACCAGCATTTGGAACCTGAATGACATCGCAAATTTGAACATTTTGAACATTTACTTTTTCTAGATAATCAGAACTTGGATAATGTGGTCCAAAACCTGCCTTTTTAAGAGCATCAATAATAGTGGCTTGAACTGTTAACCAATCGCTATCTTTGTTTAGATACTTCAAAGAAGAAGCATGAATAATCAAATACGAATTAAGAACATCTCCTAGAGCTGGCAACTGCCCACTAGTAAAGGGTTTAATAGGTAACTTGTTAGTCTTGGTAGGCTTAGCTGAATTCATTATTCTCCTTCTCTCCCCCACTTATGATTACGAATAGGACTAAGAGTCAATGGATCATTAGATTCTACTACATTAATACGGGTTTGATGACCATTTGAGGACGAAACAAGATTCTGAATAGCTTCTATAATCCTGGCAGGATCGACCTGGTCAGGCACATTTATAGTGATGTTTGCTTCAACTACGCTCATAATTGTGATCTTCTAGCTAGGTCGGGACTTCCCATATGTGGCACGCTTGTAGTATAGTTCGAAAAATTAACATTGGGCTGAGACCTAACATCATACTGAGCATAGGGTTGCATTAGCCCAGCATCCCTTAACATAGAACCAACTATAGAGCCTCGTTGTCTATCATTGTTTCGTCCTTGGTCATTCATTCTAACGAAGGCTTGTTTTGAAAAGGAAGCATTAACCATATCCAGAGGATTGGGTTCTGGTAGTTCTAAATCAGATCTAAATAGGTTATTATTACTCTTAATATCTGGACCGACATCAACAAAGTAATCCAAGGGATTAAGAGACTTTGAGGTACCAAATGGATGAAACATACTTAGCCCTAATAGAAGTGAAGCCCCAATAGCCCCAGCTTTTCCACTTTTTTTAAATAGATCAAGTGTTTCTGGTGAAATCCTCAGTCTATCTTTAAAGGCATTCTTCATAAGTTCAAAGGGACCCTTCTGCCTCTCAGAAGCTTCCTCGAACTCATAACCACCATTGGCTGCCGCCAAACTCCAGATAGAGGAGTTCTTACGACCCATTACTATATCATTAGCTGCGGCATCAAACAACCTACCACCAGGTGTCTTTTTAAGCCTATTGATAGATATAGCAATATCTTCCAAGGTCTTAAAATGTTCTGTGATATGCTCTTGAGAAGGCGGGTCTGCCCAGTTAGAATAAAAACTCTTGAAGTGGGTGAAGACCTGTTTTCTAAACTTAGTGTTAGCTTCAGGGTTACTCCAAAAGTCATAGGCAATCACGGCTTCTCCTAACTTCTTAGGATCAATGTGCTTTCCTAGTTCAAGAGGTAACTGACCAATGATGCCAGCTAGACCATGGTTAATACTACCGAATAATTCATGAGCTGTAACAGAACCATTTAGGCGACCTGCTTCAGAGGCAGTAAGAATTCCAGCATTCATCCTCTTAAGTAAGTTTGTAGCATTAGGAATCAACTGCTTAGAAAGGGCGGGCAACTGGCTACGAACACCTTCTCCGACTATGAATTCTGACATCTCCATGGCTTCGGGGCTATGGTTAGCAAGACCTGCTGCCAGTTTTACAAGCTGAGATACTGCTTCAGAAGAATCTATCAGCTCTTTCTTCACGGTCCTAGTCCTACTAGTTATCCTGGAGTTTACTCCTCCACTAAACTCATAAGACTGGACAACAACACCTTCAGTATTAAATCCAACAAGTTTATGAACCGCTCCAAGTTTAACTTTTCTATCAACTCGACCAGCAGAGTCTGTATGAATAGCTTGGCTTTTAACTAGGTTACTAAGCTCGGAAGAATCCATTATATTCTGCATAACCCTTTGATTTTCCCGATGCATCTTATTCATTTCTTGAAGAGAATGAATTTCTTTAAAGTGCAGAACAGCATAGTCTCCATCATTATCTGAACCCTGCAGCATGCTCATTACGGTATGGGCATAGAAGCTATTGGGGTTCATACCTAGATGCTTTGCTATATCATCAGGTATAACAAGATAATTGATATCCATTAACGGGTGTCCTCCAGCTTGAGGAACAGGATAGCGGTACATCATACCACCAGGAAGAACTCTTTGACCCTTAATGACCTCCTGAAATTTACCCTTATCATTTCTAAGGGCATTCTCTAGCTGTCGAGAATAGTTAATTTCAACTCCAGTATTCTTAATGACGTGTTTTCTACGTTCATCAAGTTCAGTATAATGGTGAGACTTAAACTGAGACTCAGAAATAAGAACAGTATTCATCTCTGAATTAATAATCTGCCCCATAGTATTAGAAGCTAGACCATTACCAATTTGAAAGTTCAACTTGGGGTTCTTGTTGTTAAGTTCAGAAAGAGTATTCTTAGCATTAAGAATAATTTGTTCAATTCCATAGTGAGCTTTAAACATACCAGGTGGTTTATATTGAGCGGCTTCCCATAATTTAGAATTCTTATTAGCTCCAAAACCAATCATGATCATGCGAATAACATCTCTATTAAATTGAGAACCTATTTCTTCTTTGGCTTTCCCTTTAGCTGTATTAAGCTTTGCTAGATTTCTCATTATGCCTAATTTAATTTCTAATTCAGCACCTGATAATAGAACATTAGGAGCAAGCCTATTAAAGACATTAGCAGAATGAGGATCAAGATCTAGTACTAGAGATTTGTTAAGTCTTAACTTATTTCCTTCTACCTCAAACATCTGTTTCTTTCCTGGATTTTCTTTTTGAGCTGCAACCAGGGCCATTTTAAATGTCTCAAATCTCTCTACCATTTCTCTTTTACCAAGTGACTTATCTCCAATAAGTTGCCCACCCATCCTTCTTAATTCTTGATCAATATTCATTTCCCATACTCGTGCGCCGCCAGGAAGCTTAAGATTTATAAGACCCTTGTTCTTAAAAGCCACTTTTGAAAATTCAGTAACTTCTTCTTGAGAATAAACCCTGGCTGACCTACTCAAAGATCCAAGAAACTCTTCTCTTTTATTACTATGGAGTAAGTCGCGAAGGTCTTCAATTTCCTGCATATGAACAGCACTCTTATCAACATCGTTCATTTCCTGAGCTTTTTGAAGAAGGCTCTCGATTTCAGCTTGAACATCTCCCAAGCTTTTCCCAGACATGTGGGATAAATATTTTTTCCTTAAATTTTGAATAGCTTGATCTCTATTAATAAATCTATTAAAATCATTAACAGACATTGGATTTCTCATATTCATTTTACCGAATATGGCATCCTGATATCTTTGGTATGTATTTAAAGCAGATGCTGCGGCATGGTCGCGAGCATGAGTAACATGTTTCCTAAGCCAATCAATGCTACTTTTATTTATAGTGCCACCTGAATTTTCCAGGGCGGCCATATAGTCTAGTCTAAAGTTAGCTTCAAACTTTCCACCAGTTGAACTAATCCCATAGATACTCATAGCCGACCAAGATTCAAATCCAACCTGCCATAATGAGTGGCTTCCCTTTTCTCCACCACCATTAATGAATTTAAAAAGCTTAGCATGCTTATTTTCAGGAGAAAGAATTCCTAAAAGATCTTTAGCTTCCGCAATAGCTCGCCCTGATTGCAACTGGGTAAGACCTTCAAGACAACCTTTATTTGATCTAATCTCCTGTTCCATATTTTTAATATGTTCTTTGATATCTCTTTGATATACACTCAATGCGTTTCTTTGTCCCGCATTAAACTCCATGTTTTCACCCTTCTTCCAGACCATGCCAGTTCTTCTAGCAAACTGGGTTAGGTCCGCTAAGCGCATATCAATATTTCCAAGATATCTAGCAACGCGATCAACCTCACCAGGATTAATTCTTTTGAATGTCAATGAGTAATTTCCTGGATCAGCAGTTGCTCCATATTTTTGTGCCATCTTCTGAAGATATATTTTGAATAGCTCCTTCTTCTTTGGATCTTTCATCTTATTATATTTTTCCATAGCATTATGCATTATATTACCAAAAAAGATTTCCTTAGCTGATCCAATATATCCCTTCCTAATAAAGTTCCCGTCTGCTACAAAGTCAAAGCCATTAGGAATATTATGAGCATTGGCTCCAGATACATCATCTGCGACAACCTGTAGGTTTGATCTACTACCTTCAAGTCTAGATTGTATAACTAGGTCTCCTGCTGCACGCCCTGAAAGTTCAAGTTGTATTGTGGCCGTAAGCTTTTCAGCCATAGGCGATCCTTGGTTAATAATTGACATTAAGCGGCCTTGTACATTTCTTTTAGAAATATGTACTCCCCCACCCAATGCAAAGGAACTAAGAATCTTTTCGGTTACATCGATATACATACCATTGCCCCAGGCTTCTTTTTCCGCCAACTTCCATTCAGCAGCAGTGAACTCTGTCTTATCTTTGCCATACTTAGAATGTAATTTTACCCAAACTGCTTTCCTAAAGTTATGTAATTGATTATGTAAAATAGCATCTTCGCCTACAACGCCATTGAGATGTATGGTCTCAGACTTAGTCAAAGCAAAGTTGTCCATGCAACTCTGTCTAATAAATTGCTTTCCAGCTTCACTTCCCATGGCTGTTGGGTCCATTGTGTATATACCCCTAGCCATAACTGTCTTTGTGAATACGGCTTGGGCATCCCCTGCCTGGGGCAAGTGCATCCTTGAGGCTTCTTCAGCAAAGTCAGTCCTAATGAAACTATTAAATATTTTCTTATATTCTAGATCAGTTACTTTCGGATTACCATGCGCTGTCATCCATTTAACAGAAGGCTTAACAGTCCACTCTTGAGCAAATCTCTGGTTAAATTGTTTGTTAGCTGGATTATCACAGAATGCCTGCATACTATATAGGTCGGCAAAGGAGGCTGTCAGTCCATGAATCATACCATGGGAAGCTGCTGAGAAGGACATCACACCATAGCCAGGAATAACTTGACTCTCCATTCTCTTGGCAACATCAAATAAGTTAAGGGCTCCTCTTGTAGCACTGTTAGTTCCTAACCATCTCTCTAGTTGGCTGGCAGCCTGACCAATCTCTGGATTGGTTGAATAGGCATGCATCTGCATATTAAAGATAGCCGAAGTGAATAGGGCATCCAGAACAGGAGATTGGTGCATGTCTGAAAGCCATTGTTTCTTCTTACCTCCAAAGTCTCTAATTTGTTCGTCGCTAAGAGTAAGTAAAGAAAACGATGGACCAAAGCCAGCAGTTGGCTTTCTTAGTTTAACCATAATCTGAGACATGATCTTTGTAAGATCCCCAATATCATGACCTCTTGTTAAAGCTGTAACAAGGGGGTCGCTCTCTTTAAGACCCATCTTAGTAAGCATAAATTGGAGCATTCGTTCCTGTCTTAAGGAACCCTGTTCAAAAAAAGCCCGCTTTAGTGCTCCAGCTGTGGCTTGAACATCGATGTGACGATCTCTAATAGTCTTCATAAACTCTGGGCTAGTCCAGAGATCCATAGCTCTTAGATCAAAATAAGTTCCATTCTTAGTAAGGTAAACTACGTTATAGCCTTGGCTCTCGTACTTCCTAGTTTGAGCAGAAATCATCTTCCTTAGTTCATCAAAGAACTGTCTATTACCTTTTATATCTTTTCTGGCTCCAATAGCTTTTAGATGGTCAGAATAACCTTGAACAATATCATTGCCCTTATATTTACCACCACCTGGGACAACGTGATCTCGAAGCCAACCCATTAGGCTTTCTGACCAGTAATTCCCTTTAGAATTAAAGTGATCAAAACCATGCCTACTAGTAAGCTCATCAGCATACAATACAGGATGTGCACCATGCATATCAGTAACAACAAGACCAGCCTTAACAAACTGAGTACCAAGATCAGTAGCAGCAAACTCTGGACCTTCTGTGCCATTAGAAAGAGATTCTAAGTCAATGGTAATAGTTACAGTTTTCTGAGTTGCATGCTTCATTCTATTCATGTGGTGAGAATTCAAGACAAAGTTGTTTAGGTTCTGTTTGTAGTGAGCTGAAACATGGGGTCCAGGATTAACTATCTGAGCAACCTCTAGTGGGGTTACCCCAAGTTCCTGAACGATATCTCTAAGAGATCCAGTTATAGGAGCCAGTTGAGAATGAACACTATCAACTATTCTTGATACGACCTTGGAGATATGGTCGGGATCATCTCTAAATGATTTAAGTCCGCTAAAAGCTGCTCCTTCAAAGGCATCAGCTAGTTTAGAAAGGACCAGTTGTGAAGCTGAAACAAATTGATTCTTTGGATCTCCAAATTCTCTAGCCCCAAAAACATCACCAACTATGAATCCTTTAGCAGCCTTAGTTTGTCCAATAGGAACAGAAGATGGTATTTGTCCATTAGTAGCAATAGGTATCCTAAATAGGATGGGTCTATCCCTGCTCTCATGAAAGAATTCAAATAATAGATAACGTTTTTCTCCAGAACTAAAGTCATAAGACTGAACAGAAATTCTATAATCCTTGAGCCCAACATTTTCAGTCAAAGCACCATTAAGAACATTAATAATTCGAGTGATATAGGAAGTATATTCAACAGAGCCCACCTTATTTAGTAGCTCACTTCTTCCATTTTGAGGACGCCTACCACCAGAAGTCAATCCATTAACTCTATCTTTAAAAATTCCCTCGTCCTTTGTAGCAAGAAGAGTGTCTTCGGATCTAAGAATATCTTGGCTAAATTTATTATGTTCCTGTTGATTAGCATTCATACTTCCATAGAAATATGATGTAACTTTAAAGGGTGAAAGGATTTTGGGATCATGAGATTTAATTAACATTCCAATATGACTAAGTAGCTGTTGTGCTTTTCTAGCAATTGGAATTAGTTCCTCGTGATATAGAGCGGCAAATCTTTGGTCATCCAAAAGAGATTCTGTTTCTTTATTCGTCCTAGTTATTACTGCTCTCTTAGTAGGATCTTTAAGTGCTTTGCCACTCATATAGCCAGGAGAATTATAAAATTCCATATCAGCTTCAGCTTGGGTATAACTTAAAGAACCAGTATAGTCATATTCTTGAATCCAACGGAATATGGCCCTCTGTCTTGCTAGAGCAAGTGCATCTTCTGCCACTTCTTTATTGAATGTTGAAGAAAATTCTTTCTCAGATAATTGAGTATTAGTATTTGATGGCGCTGAATTTCGTTCTAATAATTCAATAAAGGTTGAAACGATTTGACTTTCCTTAGCTTTAATATTATTCTTTAAAGATGGAGAAGTACTAAGGTAGTCCCAAGATCCTTTAACCTCCGCTCTAAAATTAGATATGGTCTTTTTAATTACTGAGGAATATGCAGTATTCCATTTGGCTGCAGCATCCATTGGACGAAAGTCATATTTCTGAGTGGCCTTGTCAAAATAACGATCCATGTCTTTGACCTGATAATATTCCAATAACTTTCTAAAGGGACCCTTCATCTTAAAGGCCCCAAAGATAGCTGCAGAAGTTCCTAATATGGCAGCCGTAGTTCGCACAGTCTTGTCGAACCACCCCTGTTCCTTTTCCTTGTGGGAATCTTTCCACTCTTGAATATTAGATCTAACCAAGGTATTTGCTCCTATTAGTTAATGCATTAACTATTGCGTTAGCCCTGTCTCTCTTAACAAACACATTTACAGAGTTTACGTCGTCCGCACCTTCATTAATATATACTTCAGCTCTACAACTAATCCCCATGTTTCTTAGGTTCTCAACTATACCATATTTAATATGTGAAGGACTTAGATCTGTTGAGTTATCAACAATATCAGGACTTAATTTTTCTACCTTAGCTCCCTGAATATCATTGTAGTCTTCCTGCATTCTAAGCATTTGCTCATTCCAACCAAGACCAAAGTCGTGGGCATTATAACCCTCATCCTCAATTGTCTTTAATTTTATATCTTCTAGATTAACAGAGGGATCAAGTAATGACCTATTAAATTTAGGACCATTATAGCCAGCTGCCAATTCATCTGCTGAATTTTTAATAAATCCACCAGTAGATGCCTTGTTATCTGCCTTGCCCCATTCTTTCTTTAGAGCTTTACCCAGGTCAGATGGAATAAACTTAAGAATCTCTTTTCTTCTACTTGGATCTGTTTCTCCTAACCAACCACCTATATAAGGTTTTTCCATGTAACCTGTGCCTCTAAATAGATTGGCAACATTTTCTCCACCCTGGTTAAAGGCTGTCAAAGTAGTGCTGGCCGCATCCTGATATTCTTTCCTAGTCAGTCCTTCTGATAATTGAGCTGCCCTAGAAAAACGTTCGAATTTGACTTGATCAAAGTACTGATTTATTTCTCTTTGATCTTTGACTTGATTAGGAATATATACACTATTAGAAGCCGTCCTAATTGCTCCATTAACAGTACCATACAGAGCACCAAGGCTTCCTGCTATCAAAGATCCAACAGGACCAAAGAGTGCTTGTCCTGCCACAGCAAATTTATACGCACCACCAATAGGATTATCTTGAGCTAACGCGCCACGAACATATGGTGCAGCAAAGGATCTAACTGGGGTATCCCATGGTTTATATTCTTTTCCGTACAATCTAAGAGTCTTGTAGTGTTCCAAGGGATCTTTAAATGCAAAGAATTTATTAGTTAGGAAGTTATTAGAATTTGTAAATGTTTCCCATGCTGCTCCAACAACTCTCTCTGGTAACGAGTATTGATCCCCTGATTTAATATCATCATTAATAGATTGGATGTTAGCTTGAGTATCAGGAGACAGTATCTTACTCTTAAATCTTAAAGGGTATAGTTCGTATTTTCTGATTCTAGCTTGTCTATGCTTTAGGGCTGTCTTATATTCAGTTATTTCTGGAGCTGTTAATATGTTGGCCTTAATCTGATCTTGTACTAGAACCTTAGCTTCTTTAAATTCCTTGGAAGTGGGCGCCACATCAGCAAGAATTTTCATTCTGTCTAGCCAAGAATAATCATAGCCATATCTATCTCTAACTCCCTCAGCTGTCATGTCTTTAGCTAGCTGTCTACTCTTATCAAGTTTCTCCATATCTCTTTGATATCTTGATTTATTATATGAAATTTCATATGTCTTAACTTGAGAAGGATTATCTCTATTAATATATAAGAACGTTCCCTTGTATAGTCCTAGTTGCTTTAAATAGAAGTTCAGCTGACTAACGTGTTCATTCTTTGGGCCATCCAACTTAGCAAATCCCTGACTATTAACTGTCTTGATTTCCAGGGCTCTACGTCCTTTGCCACCATATCCATCTTTAATAATAGCATCAACGTGACCGCTTATATCTCTCTTAACATCATAAACTAGAACCTCTGCCTGCACCAATAGCCCTTCTGCAGCTAAGGAATCCTGAATCTGAGCATGCATTGTAGTACCAGCGCCCATAATATCATATTCTTCTTTAAGCATTGGACTTAGAAGACCAGTGAAGTACTGAAGTTGGTGTGCGACTGGAGCCCCAAGCATAGAAGCACGGGCAGGCATAGATCTCCTAGTATCAGGGTGGGTCTTTGTATATGCTGCTCCTGGAAGTCTTAGTTCTCCTCTAACAATCTTAGCAAAGGGATCTCCTGTCATATATTCTGCTGGTAACCAGTCAGGCATCATATTTGGAATAGGATTAATACCGTACCTACTAGAATCTGGTTTTTGAATAAGTCTTCTTACTGGCTCTGTAAAGATACCTAGACCTCCTACATTAGAATCGGTATAGGATCTAGATTGAGAAGCAATACGACCAGCAGTTTCAAGAGTAGGAAGAACTCTAGGACCTTTAAATATTTTACCAACAATACTTCCACCAAGGAATCCCTTTAAGCCAGCAAAGTTCTGTACATTATATAGAAAATCCTCAGCCATTGATCCAGCCCATGGTTCCATATTATCATGATATTGGTAAGTTCCCATTAATGTTGATCGGCTACCTGCTCCTCTAATATTCCACCCATGCTTCATCATAAGAGTTCCTTCTCTTAAAGTGGGTGGGGGATTGGCAAACGGATATGTTTCTTCAGCTTGACTGTCACCACCAGAAGTACCTTGTAAAAATTCTTGGTGCATTGTCTTAGGCGGCTTAATTAATCTACCCAATGTACCAGCAATCAAGGGTCCAGCAAGAGGTATTTCTTCTCCAAAAGCCCCAGTTTTAGGATATGGTCTAGAGAAGTAGTGTTTGCGCTCCATGTAATACGGATCAACTACATCTCCTAGAGATACACCTAGCGGCCAAATTGGTTCATGGAGCCATTTCCTAAAAACGGATCCATACATTGTGTCACTTTCTTTCCATCTGGACTTAGCTCTAACATACCAGTTAGGAGAATAACCTAGAACAGAAGAACCTTCCCAAGGTGTAGGCCCAAGCAACCAAGTGGGAGACTTCATAATAGGAACTTCAGTTTGGCCATTATATTCAGCATGTAACTGGGAATAGGTCTTAGTAAAATCTGGTAAGAATGGAGCAAGCATTCTATTGGCTATGCCACCATAAGCAAACATCTTTGCCATCTCTAATGGGCCACCACCAAGAGTTCTACTAACTACGGCTCCAATCAAAGCACCAGGAGCGGAAGTAGTAAACCCAGGCATTAGACCATTAAGATGTTTAGCAATTCCTGTTACTCCGACAGCATCAAGAACCTTGGACGTAGTTAATCGACCAGTTGCAAATGCATCGGCAGCAATACCAGTAAGACCACCATGAAGAGCAGTATTATCAAATAGAGGATCTGCAGCAATAACAGTATCAAGTGTCTTTAAAGCATAGATGCTGGCTGCGATTTTTAGAGTACCACCAGCAATATATTTAAGGTTACCATGGAGACCGAAATGTTCATCTTTTTTCTTAAATGGAAATATTGTATCTCTCATCAAACTAGAAACTGTATCTAGAGTAGACCCCAATGCCTCATTCATGAAAGCCATTTTATTCTTGGCCACACTAACATAAGCTGATCTATTTCTAGGAATTAGGTCTCCTGCACCAAGAGTATTTGGATCTCTTATAGACGGTGCCCTAAAATTTCGATCCCCAATGAAGTTTGTTATCTCTCCCTCAAGATTAACCTTTAAGCTTTTTAATCTTGTCTGAACTTGCCTTAGATTAGCTCCAAAGTTTTCATCTCTAGGTTTAAATGATGGACCAAAGATTCCCATATCTTTAAACATATTAAGATGTGAAAACAGTCGCATAGATTTGGCTTGAGCATCATTAATATAACCATGTTTTAAAAGTTCTGGAATAGCTCTAACTAGGGGATGGTCCATTCCTTCTTGCTGGGCCCAATGGGTACTAAAGATATCATCAATTTCATCAATTCTAATTCTATCCTCTACGGTCATCTCGTGAGATATACCCATTCTCTTAACAGTAATGTGTTTTCCTGCCTGATTTGGATAAGCCTGCAACATAGCTGTTTCTTCATGTAAGCCATTGTTATTTAACCAAGCTGTCCACTCTCTTATATTTAAGTGCCTAGAATCGATTCTTTGTTTCAGCGTTCTACTATTTATCATCATGTCGTGCGCATCGCCAAAGTGTGCAGCACCATTAGCTTTCGATATTATTGCTAAAGCTTCTTTATTTTTTAATACATGAACTATGTCTTGCCCAGCATGTAGTCTTAGGTTCTGTATAACATCAGCATATTTATACCAGTCATTTGGATTACCACCCATCTTACCAGTTAATATCGAACCCACCTGCTTATATGCAATATTTTTACCTTGAAGAGCTTCAGTAACTCTATTGAAGAATCCCTGAAATACAGTAGGGAATGATAACTGACTAGGATCGAGCCATTGGTGTAGCCACTTATTATTAACCTTGGCTTCTCCTGGCAGCGAACGAGATTCCTTAATTCTGGCAAGCATCTTATTCCTCATCCAGGCATTTTCATTTCTACGCCTAGCACCACCAGAATAATCAAACATCAACTTTCTATCCCAATCAAGAGTTTGAACTCCTGCATCGGTAAAGTACGCCAGCTTACCATTTATATATGTAGTTAGCCAAGGATCTCCAGTAGCCTCAGCAGTGGAAATTGCACCACCTGGAGGGAAGATGCCCTTTGCAACTCCCTTATCAGCAGCATCTTTACCAACCTTATAGTGTCTTCGCTCATTAGCATTCCAGAAAGCAACCTCTGGAGCCTTAGTAAGCCAAGTGTTGCTACCAAGTATATCGCCAACATTAAAATGAATATTTGTAAATGGAATCCTATATTGCTTTAATAGTACAGCATTAACTGCACCAAACAACATAGCCTTAGGGTCAAAAATTCCAAGATTAACTCCACCACCTTTAATTGTACTACCATGTGCTCTATAGTGGCCCATGCTTACACGCATATTTAAGATACTGTCCATCAACTGATTAGATTGTGACTTACCAATGTGCTGTCTAAATATGTCGTGCTTTTCTTTTATCCATTGCTTATCGACTATGTCTCTATTTCTAAGAGGCCTTAATCCGAATATTTCATCCATCAGAGTTGTCTTGTCATGAGTCTCTCTTAAAGCTTTGAATTCTCCTAGCAGGCCGCCAACACCACCGTGAGCCTTAAAGTGGTGAGACTTCATCTGCTCACCAACTTCTTCAGCCCATTCTAAGGCGGCGACTCCAGGGTGAGATGCTTCACTATACAACTCTCTATGAACTCTATTATTATTCCATATTTCTTTAATATTGCTTAAGGCTTTTCTAACTGGGTCTGAAAGGGTTCTCTTAGCCTTAATAGCTAAGCTATCTTGGTGAACCATGGATTCTTTAAAGCTTTGGCCCGCCTCATGCATAGTATTTTCAATACTTCTGGCCATTGGCGCAACTGTCTTAGAGAAAGTCATGGCCTTGTGCATTGCATTACTTAAGAAGTGTGACTTATAATTTGTCTCAGCAAACTCAAAGACTTCTTTGTTAAATGCTCTATCAACCTTTGAACCAATAGGCATACCTGGTTTAACATCGGCGAGTCCTTTTACAATACTTCTTCCAAGAGCTCCACGGAAAGCTTTAATTACAGGCTTTCCAATTGCTGCACCACCTGCTGCCCAAAGAGTACTAGTCGCCGCACCAAATCCTAAAGAGTACTTAGTATCCATAGCAAGCCATCTGGCATAGTTACCAACTTGGCCTGGAATATCATACCACTTCTTCTTGTCTCCCTTATTAACTTCAAACATGTCTCCACTGGCTAAGTTAACAAGGTTGTCAACTACGGAACCACCCAGAACGTGTTTAGTCCAGTATGCACCAACGGTTGCTGCAAGAGTAACAGGAGTAGCAAATGTACTTGTAAATGTAGCTATTCGACGAGATATAGGACCGCGAGCAGTTGCGGCTTTAATAAAGGATTCTCTGCTCTGTAGGGCACTTGTAAATGGCTTTGAACTTGACTGTAAGAAACTACCTACGGCTTTACCTGGACCTGTGTTCTTGAGAATATCGCCTATTTTACCAGCATTAACTTCCCTAGCTAATTTGGTCATAGGACCAAAATCATACTTCTTAACTAGCTCTGCTCCAGTCCTAGAAATAGTTTCCCAACCAGCCATACCAATCTGGTCCATGATGCCAAACATGGCCATGGTCTTAACAGAGTTAAAGAAGAACTTCTTTAAACTGGGTGCAGCTGAAGATTGTTGAGTATTCTGATAGGGGTCATCAGAATCTTGGGAGATAGCCATTTTTTATAGCCTAGGGGTTCCGAGATGAGCATTAAGCTCAGACATCTTTTGTTTAAGACTCTTACCATCGTCTGGTAGGTTCTTAGGATCAATCAGTTTAACGCCTTTCTTCTTACCAAAAGGTGAAGAACCAACAGTAAACAACTGCCGACCACTTAGTTTCTCTACTAGACAAACCAACTCTATAAGATCTTCATATGTAAGTTTCATTAATTCAGTGACTTGCTGACCTGGAAAGGCTTTAAGAATCTCCCCAATAAGAGACATTGGGCCAACTTCGTCCTTCTCCAGCTTATTTCTAAACTCTTTTACAGTCACCTCAAATAAGACCTTGTCAGACATCACATTAGAGGATCTAACGTAAATAGATGCTCCGATCTGTAATAGAACAGGCCAAGGTATATCAGTAGTATCGGTTGGTTCTATTATAGCTAGTTTAGCTGCAAACTCTTGTCTATAGACATCGTTATTAATATTATCTAGAAAACACAACTCCCCAGCAGTCAGGGTTCTATATCTAATAGTTAGGCCATTTGGTTTGATTTGAAACGTCTTAGTATTCTGAGTCATTATACCTCCAATGAAAAAGGCCAGGCCCTATAGCCCAGCCCTTTGTAAACTCAAGATTCCCAAACTATTAGAGTTCGATTTCTTCAACTGCTTGGAAGCCAGACCTTAGCATAATCTTTTCAGAAAGTACTGAAACTAGACCAGCCTTTGCCTTTAGTCCCTCAGCTGTCACAGCAGGGTCTAGAACGCATGTTAAGGCCACTTCTAGCTCGTTGTCAAAAGAAGGCCCCTCAGTGGCTACCTTGGTCTGAATCGTCATATAATCGTCCCTAGAAAGCGTCCTAAAGTAGTACTCTACACCATCCATAGTTACCTTATAGACATACTGGTAGGTATCCTTCCATCCATCAATTTGTTCTTGTGTCACTGCCATACTTATCTCCTTTGTAATTTAGCACTATATTGTGCTATAACTAGTATAATGTTTTGTTAGTCCCCATACTGTGAAAAAGTATCACGAACTCCAGCTTGTTGTTGAAATTTCCTTATATAAGCTGATGCATTTTGTTGAGCATAGAAGTTACTATAGACTTCTCTAGTTACCTGATTTGATATAGCATCTCTCTCATCAGCAGTTAAATTCATAGGCAAACTCATTTGAGAATGCAAATGCGGACCATTTGATGATCTTGGAGTATATATCTCAGTTCCAATAACATCTCCTGTATTAATGCGATCTCCAGGTTTAAGGCCAGGGGCAGCCTGAGCGTGATAGTACTGAACAACTGTAGAACCATCTTCTCTAATCACACCAGGGGCACCCATATAATCGCCAACAACAGGATCCCACATTTTCATATAAACAAATTTTCCTGGACCAGTCGCTAAAGCAGGTGTTCCTATTGGAGCATAGTAGTCATTAAAGGTATTTGCTTTTCTGCTATAGTCGTTATTAACCTGATTTGGGGTATTATTACCTTCAACTATCGTCGCTCTAGGAAGATCGGTCCTAGTTAGGTGTTGGGTTGTATTATTAATATCAATGATATTTCCTTCAGCCAAACCAAGTCCTTGCTTAGCAGTTAAATCAGCCTGCCAGACATAGCGTTCAGGACCAATTAAATCAATAACATAACCTTCTTTAGGAGTAACAGTTACCCACTGAATACTTCCATCTGGCTTCAATTTATATCTACTGCCACTCTGAGGATCAGTTTGTAGTCCTACAGTTGAGTGCATTTCTTTAATTCGTTCATTACCAACTGAATCAGCATCTGGAACAGGAACTTTTGATACTCCATCATTAGCGTCAGATCTTACATCAGTATTAGTTCCAACCATTGCAGTTTGCTCATATGGAGAAATATCAGGATGATTTATTTCTTTAAGATAAGCAAGGTGTCCTTCGGGAGTTGATATATCAAAGTTAGAACTTTGAGGAGGGGTGTTCTTTCTAAGATATTCTCTAGTTGCATCAAAATTTCCCATCTCCTGTCTTGTTTCTAAAGGAACATTATTATTTTCTATAGAATTAAGAAGCGATGGCCCCTTGTTATACAAACCTGCAGCGACAGCTTCAATACTAATATTATTTTCTCTAGCATATTCAATAGTCACTGGACTCTCGGCGGCCGTTTTTAGTTGTAATTTATAATACTCGTAACCTATAGCTGTATTTAACTCGGCATTATTTTGAACTTCTTTAAAAGTCACGTTAGAATATTTTGGAACTAATCTAGCTACTTCTTGGACAGCAATGTCTGTTAATTGGGCACGCCCAACTGCTCCCTTATCACTCTTAGCATTTTCATTCCCATTAGATTCAACAGTAATAAGCGCAGCAAAGTCAGCTCTATCAGCAGCAGGTATATTATTTAATGTATCTAGTTCCATTACTTTGTTAGCTGTCGGGTATAAATCATTTTCTAGGCCTCTTGATACAACAGGAACACTTGGCTCGCTTGCTAATATTGTATCATCTTGTACATTGCCTACAGATGACATACCAGCTGCAGAACTAATTTCAGCATTAACATCATATGGTAACAAATTATCTAAAGCAGCGCTGGTAGCAGCTATCTCAGAAGAGACCGAACTGGTGTTGGTTTTTGCAAGATCCGCAGCATTCATCTGAGCCATCTGTTGATCAATAGTTGATCCAGTTGAAGCTCTATGTTCTAAGACAGGATCTGATGTGTTTTGATTATTTGCTGCAAGATCCTTGTTCTTATTGTTGTCGCCAACATCAGTTGGTTCGGTACCAGCTTCCCACAAAGCATCCCTAGTAATAGATGTTACAGCAGAGTAATTATCCCTAGTTGGAGATATAACATTATATGTAAATGTATTGGGTATTCTCTGGTTAATGACCATATTAATAGATAACATGTCCGAACTTCTAGGTGGATCTCCTGCCTGTCTTGGAGTTTCTGACTGGCCAGCGGCATTGACAACTGTAACGGATAGAACCCACTGAGAATATTTGGGAAACCTTGTTTTAAAATCTCCCGACATTATATTATTATCAATTGCATTAACAGATTGTTCTACAATTTGAATGAGTTGATCAACCCTAGATAGTGAGCGACTATTTAACTCGGCATACACAGTGCCATCTAGGCCAGTATCATCCTGCCACGATGTATCATATCTAGCTATACTCTTAATAACGATCTTAAAGTATGGTTGATTTGACTGATCCATCCAATCGCCGATTGCTTTAATATTCTCATTATGACTAAAGTCAGCTGTACCAATTTTGTATTTAACATCAGCCATTGTACTAATAGTTTGTTTGCTAAGAGCCTTATTAATATCTCTGGCAAAGAAGTAGTAGGTCTCGGCGATGGGCTCGCCATTAGGAGCAATAATCATTGCTGAGTTAACTATATGAACATCATTTAGAACAACCATGGTGTGCTCTGCTCTATAGTCATTAATATCACCAAAGGTTATCATAATATTTAGACCCCTAGAATAATCATCTAGGCCAGTATTTGGATCTCTGCCAATGGTAATTCCACCAGTATCATTCATCTTTCTATCATAAGAGTAGTCAAATTCATCGGCTCTTCTAAAATGAACAGCACTGGGATCGTATGGCTTTCCATTAGCATCACCCCACACTGTATCTTCAAGCATCTTAGCAAAGTCTTCAAAATCCTCCTGATTATTAGTATTACCAGTCATAGCAAAAGATAGACCTGAAGCAACGGCGTTACCACCCTTCTTTTTCTGTAGAATATCTTCTATAGTCTGAGATTGTCTTATTAGTTGAGGAGTACCATTACCTACACCTGGACCAGCTGAAGCATAAGTTACACTGTTTTGAGTTCCAGTAGATAAAGATCCTTCAGTAGATAATAGAGCTGGTTCAATCTTAGCAGTTCCAGCAGCAGCCTTACCTTTAACATTTGTAATTATATTATTAAATGCCGTTGATACTTTACTTCGTTCTGTCTCAAGGAGATTCTGTATAACATTAAGATAACCCATCTCTTTAAAGGCAATGGAGAAAGACCCTTGCACTAGAATGACCCCACGAGCCACAGCATCATAGGTCTGAGAAGCATAACCGTAGATAGGTTCTTTATCCTGTTTAACATTGTACTGGATAGTTACTATATCGTCGACCCAAACATCACCAAAGAAGACCTTGGCATTGGTTCCACAATAGTAATCATATGGGTAGGTATTATAATTCTGGCGGTTTTCACTAATTAAGGATGCGGGATTATGTTGTGGATTATTAGAGTTAGTATTATCCTTAGCTCTAGTCTGAGTCTTTTGATCATTGCTAGTTCCAATGGCCATCGCTAATCCTTATTTGCTAATTGTTCCTGCGGCAGCGGCAAATCCAGAATTACCTCTTGTTATATTCTGGCCAGCAGCTTTCCTGAAGTCGGTATTCTGTAATGCTGTATCATTATTTAATTGGTTTCCACTTGTACCAGAATAGGCAGATTTACTCCAATTATCAATAGCTTGTTGTGTCTTATTAAATTCTATATGTAGTTGATTAATTAACTTACGTTGAGTAAGAATTTGTGCATTAATATTTGATAGACCACCAGCAGGAATAAAACCAATTCCAGTCATAAATCCTTTTCCTTTAGCTAATTCTAGGCTTTGGAGAGTGTTCTCGGCATCTTGAATCTGGCCCTGGATAGTCTTTTGATATTCTAACATGGACGCGAGATAGTTATCGGTAAATTGTCCCGTTAGTTGTCTCTCATACATTAGATTTCTCATACCCTGGATATCGTCTTGTTCCATAAGGATATTATAATCTCTTGCTACATACTGAACAGTCTTTTCACTATAAATATCATTAATAGAATGTACCTGACCTTCTTGAGTAAATTCGACCCCAAAGAGCGTCATGATAGATTTATGACCATACTCATTTGAAAACCATAGTATTAGATTAAAGGGTGGAATGTTATCCCCAACAGGAGTTGAATATTTATCTGATGGAACCTGGGTATCTTCTCTTAGATATTTTAAGATTTCCCAGAAAGGATCTCTATTAAATACTACAAAAGTGATTGAGCCAGCAATGGTTCTTTGACCAGCTGTATAACATTTGGCATATGAACGTCCAAGAGTTCTAACTGGTTCCTTTTCTCTAAATACAGAAATAGATATAGTCTCAACATTTGATAATGTTACTAGGGTTCCATTAATCTGAGCAATTGGTACTACGTCTGCGCCGCTATAGGAACTATTGGAAGTAACAATGGCATCTCTAATAGGATCATTTGGAAGATAGGGTTTAGGTCCAAGTAGATTACTAAATGCTTCCATGCCTCTTAGGGCAACATCTACATTGCCATCTCTAAGGCCATGAGCAATATCAGTTAGACCAGTTTCAGATCCAACTTGATCTACAACATTTTGGAATATAGTGGGCATTTTAGATAAAATAAGCCCTATGCGTTAACATAGAGCTTATTCCTTTTCTTGTGTTACGCAGTAGTCGATGCGCCACCCTGTGAAAGAGTTTGAAACTCTTGGGCCTGTTGCACAGCTGTTAACTGGGTAAGTCTCTCAAAAATATTAGCATTATTAACGTTGAATGTTCCACCTTGCTGTTGAACGCCCTGAGGAACCTGAATGGGCTTCCAACCTAGTATAGCTCTTGCAACAAAAGTCATCTGAGTTTCTGTCACGATATCATCGATTGAAACTCCAGAACCTTCATTGATTAGTTCTACACCAAGAATATTCATTACAGAGATTGAACCGTACTCAGTCATGGATGTCAAAGTAATAGTAAACGGAGGGATCTGGTCACTATAGTTTGGAGCAGCAAGAGTAATTCCAAGATGGCTTAGGTCACCAAAATTTGACGAAAGGAACTTACTGCGTCCTCCCGCAGGAACATCCTGTGCTTTCTTCCAGTACCAGTATCTCTGCTTATCATTACCAACTGATGTCGATTCAGGATCCATAAGATCGTATAGTGCATGTCTGTCAAAGTTCGTAAAGATCAATGATCCAGCGTGTCCACGCTTTCCACGACCAAACGATACAGCATCTACACTACCCATCGTATAGACTGGTGCTTTTTCACGAGTAGTACTAAAGGAAATACCGTTAAGGTTTCCAATCATAATACCATCGATAGTAGCAATGATGTCGCAACCAGAAGATGTATTGTACGTTTGCTTAATAGCTTCTGTGACATCGCCGACACTAGCAAAATTTTGTGGCATAATTATCTCCTTAAAAAGAGAGTAGGAAGTTTTATCTTCCTACCCTTTCACTTATTTACGCACCTGAAGTAGGCAAGTTCTTTCTCAACTTAACAGTTGTTCTAATCTTCTTAATCTGGAAGATCGGAACTAGGATTAGGTCAACTTCTATGATACCTAATACCTGCTGTGTTGGTGTAGAAGTAAGGTTAAAGTCAAAGGCTCTTAGTCCAGTCATAGACATCAGGGCATTTGAAATCAACTGTTCTAGAGAAGTTCTTACTTCGACGCTATTTGGTCTACCAATAAACTCATTGGCAACCATTTTAACTCTATTGGCAGCTTCAGCTGTGATGCTATAAGTTGACCAATTCACAAAGTCTGAACCAAAAGGAGCAGCTGTTACGTCTTCGACAATAACTGGGGCCCTTCCTGGCCTTGTCTTCATGACTACATATCTCATACTGTTCAGAGCTTCATTCTGGCTTACAGCAAGATCAAATCTGATATTATTAACATTCTGCAACGTCTTATTAGTTGGAGAAATATCATAAGGCAGACTTGCAATTACACCAGCATAGATAGCCTGACCGTTAGCAGTATAAGGTTGACCTCGACCAATATTCATAAAGATAGGTTCAAAAGCTACTACTGAAATGAACTTATTCTGAATCAAACTCATGATGTTTGCACCACGAAGAGGATCAGATAGATCAGTAACAGTTAGTTTATTTACCCAGTTATCTTTGTTAGCCTGAGTGATAGTGCCCATAGGTGTTACCCCAAGGACGGCCATCGGCTGTAATGAATTAATTGATAGGTCATCAAGGAAGTCTTCCATAACTGTGTGGAAAGCTGTAGGAATAGTTTCCTTCAGTCCAGTAACTGGATTAAACTGCTCTGATGTTGAATCAATAAAGCAACTCATTGGAACCCAAATATCGGCTTCATAGTTTCTAAGTTTGTCAGTTGCAATCTTGAGCTGTGCAGCTCTATCAGCATTTGACATCGCATTACCATTTGTGCCACCAGCAAGGGCTTGTGCCATTGATGAAATATTTGGCCACTGAGGCTGATAGGTATAGTTCAGTCTGATGTATGATACCTTCGAATTCGAAAGAGGTCCACCACCAGGTCCAGGCAAGTTTCCAGAAGTCGAGAACTGAATATAACCATTATTAAGATCAGTAATCGCGACCGATGCCCCAGGCTCATAGGTAGTCTGAGTACCATAATTAACAATCATGTTATATGGTGAAATTGCATCAAACGTAACCTTTTGTCCAGCAACAAAGTATGTTGTCGGTAGTTTATTAGTTGTCGGCAAAGCTGACAATGTTTGAACTTCAGTCAAAAAACCCTTAACTGTATTTGCTGTTACTAGGATATACTTATTAGGAAGAATATATCCGCTCACATCAACTAGGTGTCTCATGACAGTATCTTGACCAGCAACACCTGAACCAATTCCGAAATAGGCAACACCACTAGCAAAACTCTTTAGATAAACACCAGAGTTAGTACTATATGGAAGTTCCTGCCAGAAACCATTAATATCACTTGAATCGGAAATAAAGACCGAGATTACTCCAGATGGTCTCACCAGAGTAGCTGTTGCATCTTCTTTTGTATCGATCCCTTGGCAAGTTGCCTTCGTCCATACACCACTGTAGTGAGCATATGTTGTTGCGGATAGCGAATAGATATAACCAGATGCTACACCACTATTTGAAGCTTCTTCAGTATCATCTAAACAAATAGGAGTCTGAACAGCAAACTGATTACCAGCGAGTCCGCTGGCGGCAGTCGGCCCACCATATCCACCACCACCATCAACTAGGGCATTGCTAAGACTATAGATGAATTCTGATTTAACAAATCCTGATGGATCTGTTGTATAGAGATTATCATTGTTATAATCTTGCATACACTGAATTGTGTGCCAGCGGCTTTGACCTTTTCCATCTAGGGGCATAAACTTTAGATTAATATTGTTTAGACCCTTATTTTCTAGATCTTCCCATTCTGAGAAACTAACGGATTGAATCGTAGTAAGGCCAACTAGGTTATTTGCGGCTGTTAGCCCAGTACCTAGAGGATTATCTTGGACCATGAAACCACTAAGGGTCACATATCCACTAACCAATATATCTTGCAAGCTAAGAGTCACACTTGATTGCTCATTATCAACACCAAATGAGGTACCACTAATTGCGATTTCATAATCTGAAATTAGAGGTGTATATGATGCCTGAAGCACCTGTGCAAGATTTCTATCAGCATTAATTACATTTACAAGTTCGCTCACATTGTGAGCTTGCGCATTCGCATTATTTGGGTATTCGGTATCAACCGTGAAGGTCGATGCCAAACCAGTCTTTGGATTATAAATTGAAACAGCTCTATTATCATCATAACCAATGGTTATCTGATTATAGATTTGACCAGGATATCTGGCAGTCAGCTTAAGAGAATCAGCACTCTGTGGGGCATTTACCCCAGCTCCACTTGATTCCTTTAAAGTTAGAGATGCCTGAACACCATTTCCAATTCTTACACCAACTACAGTAGGATATCCTGTTTGGACATTCCAACACTCAAAAATACCTCTTACGAGATCTCCAGCATTCATTCGACCCCATGCGTATTCTGCATCCTCTGGCTGGTCGACCAAGACGGGTTCATACATTGGGCCATCTTCTGATGTTCCAATAATAACCACTCTCTTGTTTCTTTGTACTGGAGGGGCTGTAACATTCAGCCCAAAATCTTGAATGAATGTACTTGTAGATGGTATGGTTTGTTCTCTAGCCATTATCTATCCTCCATCTTATCTTTATCTATTGATATTAATAGCCTGTACGGGGTATCCACTTTTGTAAGACCCTATTGTACACGTCGTTATCAATAATTTGGTCCGAGTAGCTACTATTAGCCAAATTTCTCAGATCAGTCGTGCTAATTTTTAGATCAATTCGCTTAATTGGAGATATATTCTCAACGTGAATTCTCTCCGTCCTAACGTAGTATAGGACAGACCTCACATTATAGCCATTTTTCATGGTTAGAAGAGTATCGTCCCTAATCCTACGGTCAAAAACAGTCTGAACCACTCCCGCTTCTCTAAACATACCCCTAAATCGATCCATGTATTCCTCAAACCATTCCGTTAATATCTCAGCTTCTGTATTAGATTGCTGCCAGATATTATACTGAACTAGGTTATCAAAAAATTGTCCTTCAACTCTCATGAAGTAAGCTAATTCTCCATTTTGACCAATCCTAGATTCGCTATTATCAGTAAGCCATTGCCTATTTTTATCATTAAAAATAGCAACAAATTCTCTAAATCTAGGTTTAATTTCCTGGGTTCCAGCAAATGGTCTACCAGACATAGTGCCAGCTTCTTTTCTTACTATGCCCCAAGTTATACTAGCTGGAGTAGTTGTCGGTGCTTCTGCAGCCCCTGGATTACCAAGAGGAATCAAGAAGTCGGGAAAGTCTGGGGCAAAAAAGATACCACTTGGATGTTCCCAGACAACTGGGCTAGATGGGTCATCTGGATGTTTCCGAACTAGAGATCCAAGAGGAGCTATAATTTCAAAAGATCTACTCATTAAATCATTCATTTCTCGAACAGTTTGAATAGTTCCAACAGATTTAATTCTTCCAGTACTACTACTATATCTGGCGACTCCAATGTTACCAACCAAATTAGCGTTTTCTACTATGATGAAAGAAAAATCTGGGGCATCTTTTTTAAATGGATTATAAATATTCATTTAACGAGTAACCTCATTGTACTTAGCTAGAGCCATCCAATACTGAATATCTCCACCCTCAAGCCTATATGGATGAACCTTATCTATTGTATATTTTACAGTTAATTCAGGAACTCCTAAAGTTGGTTTAACAACAGTATTAGTTGGTAAATCGAGTTCAATTATATCATCACCAAATTTCGGAGTAACAGTCCATTCAAAATAGTAGATGTAGGTGTTTTCAATATCATAACCTGTCTTAACAGGAAGTCTATCAATAACAGCCTTACTAATTGGCACCTGCCTTGTTCTAACCATTATGTCTGTATATTGAAAAGCAGAACCACCAACACCTTCATGTGCTCTCTTATCGTAGACAGCAGAAGGCTTTGTCCTATCATAATTTCTTAAAACAACCCAGTGACCTTTATTAACAGCACCAAAAGTACCATATAGAATGTTATGCATTTCCATTCTAAGGTCAATGCCATCAACAAAGTTCAGGTGGCCAAAGAATAGACTCCCTGGCCCCCTTGTATAACTATTTATTTTACTATTAGACCAGTCCATTATTGATAATAGTATCCTCTGAAACGTCCCCAACCGTTGTAATTGTACCAAGGACCTGGAACGTTAGGTCTCCAGTTGGCTGACCTTCTCCAAGGACCAACAGGATTAGCATTGATAACATCAACAGTTCTAACGATTCTATTATGGTTGACATCCAATGCAGGATGTAAGAATTCTTTAGATGTATCAAATAGACCAAGAACAGAAGCATCGATACCACGAGTCTTAATAGCATTAAGCATAGTCATCCAACAATCATAAAGTTCCTTGAGTAGATCGGTAAGATGTAATATTCTACCAGTATAACTAATAGTCATATCACCCAAAGTCTTTAACTGTCCTCCTCCACCTGTACCAGCATTAGTTAATGAAAGCTGTATTAGAGCGATAATATCATATGCCGTTTTACATTCTACGTACTTCTTTAAGACAGTTGGAACATTATGAAAGGTGCAACCATAGGCATCATAAGGAACAGTAGAGTTATGATAAGCATTAAACAGATCAATAGAATCTATAGAGTTCTTATGGATCATTCTATAAATGGTATCATCGGTAAACCAATCTGAATAAGGTCCAGCATCCAATTTAACCTTGGTTAAGGTTGTAAATAAAGGACAGTATGCTGACGTAAACCAGAACGTATAAGACTGAGGCATTACGAAAACCCCAGACTCATAAATTCCAGAGACTCCAGCATCAACAGTCACCTCATAAACTCTATTTGGGGTTAGAGGGGCATCAAATGCCAGTTGTATTTCTGCTCCGTTAGTATAAATTTGATAAGCCATATATTAAGTCCTTATAACCCAAGGTTCGCATCCTGGTTGGGATGAAACAAAACCATCTCCAGTATTAGAATAAGAACTGACAAACATGTCAGAGGTAGGAATAAGAGATGATTCAAAATTATCAAAATAGCATTCCTGAAGACCCCACCAACCATCTTGAAATACATAGAGAGGAGAGGACTCTCCATCGAGACCTCTCCATCCTCCAAAGAATATTGATAAAGGAGGAAGTAAAACCCACTTAGTATTGGCGACTAAGATTTGATTACCGTCCTTCCATCATTATCTCCAGTCATAGTTAGTAATGTGCCAGATCCATCAAAGCTCTTATATATGAATGAATTATTAGATCTTACGGCATTACCAGTTGTATATGACATTATATATTTAAACGCATCTGATGCTGAGACTACATCAATTGTATGATCCCAGATTCCACTTGAAATACCACTTATTAGAGCCTCCAAAGTACCTGAAGACATTGCGCCCCAACCCTCAGCATTACCAGAAGTCATAATCTGAGTCAAAGATTCAGGTGTTAGACCACTAACTGTGACAAAAGTTGCAATTGCACTCCAACCAGCTGCATTACCAGAAGAAACAATCTGAGTCAATGCATTAGGAGTTAGACCAGAAGTTGTCAAGTAAACACCTGCCGCCACTCCAGTAACAGTAACTCCAGCAGTATCAGTAGCCGACCAATTGGCAGCATTACCGCTAGCAACGATTTGGCTAAGCGACACAGGAGTTAGACCAGTAACTGTTACCGCCACTCCATCGGTTGTCGCCCAACCTGCAGCATTACCAGACGCAACTATTGTCGCAATAGTTGGTAGACCAGCTGTGACTCCAGAGATTGAGTTAACAGAACTCTGGATACCAGAAGCCTGAGCAGCTGTAGCAAAGCCAGTAGCAGTAGACCAGTTAGCATTACCAGTAGCTATTACGGCGTCTCTAGCATTAGTTACATCGGCTGGAGTTGCAAATCCAGTTATTACTGGAGTTACATTTGCCCAGCCATCCGAATGTCCACTAGATACAATCTGAGATAAGGCTGCAGGAGCAAGTCCTGTTACAGTTATATTTGCAAGGGTATTTGCCCAACCAGCAGCAGTTCCTGAAGTAACAATTGTTCCAATTAGAGGAAGTTGAGAAACGCTAGTCTCTAGAGTATCTGTGTATCCAGAGATCGTATCCAACTTAGTATTAACAGTAGTTAAGTCTGTTACAGGAGTTAAGCCACTCCAGTTAGCTGCATTACCTGAGTTAACAATCTGAGTTAAAGACGCTGGATTAATTCCAGTTACTGTAACAAGAACGCCATCCACCGAAGACCAACCGTCTGCATGACCAGAGGTAACTATTTGTGATAGTGATACAGGATTAATACCAGTAACAGTCACATTAATACCATCTATGGCTGACCATGAAGCAGCGTTACCTGAGGCAACAATCTGGGACAAAGCATTTGGAGTAAGACCTGAAGTAACAACTGTTAGGCCATTAGCAATTCCAGTAACTGTAACACCAGCAGTGTCAGTAGCACTCCAGTTTGCAGCATTTCCAGAAGTTATTATCTGAGATAATGCAGCAGGAGTTATACCTGAAGTAACAACTGTTATTCCAGCCACGATGCCAGTTACTGTAACACTCACACCATCAGTTGTTGCCCATCCGTCTGCATGTCCAGAACTTACTATCTGAGTTAATGAAGCGGGATTAATACCTGTCACAGTAACATTTACACCATCTGTCGCCGACCAATTAGCCGCATTACCTGAAGTTATAATTTGTGTTAGAGCCCCAGGTGTTAAGCCAGATGTTGTTATGTAGACTCCTGCTGCCACACCAGTAATAGTTACCCCTGATGTATCTGTAGCAGACCAATTAGCAGCGTTACCAGAAGCTACGATCTGACCTAGAGCCACAGGATTAATACCTGTTACTGTGATGGTTGTTCCAGCAGCAATTCCTGTTGCTGTGACTGTAAAGACTCCAGTTGGAGTAACAGTAGCACCCACGCCTGTCCAAGATGCTGCATTACCCGATGTAACTATTTGTGTAAGGGACGCAGGATCAATTCCTGTTACTGTTACCAAGACTCCATCTGTGGCGGCCCAGTTAGCACTATTTCCAGAAGTAATTATCTGTGATAGGGAAGCTGGTGTTAAGCCAGTAACCGTTACCGATACACCATCAGTTGTAGCCCACCCATCTGCATGACCTGAAGTTACAATCTGACCAAGTGCCAGAGGAGCAATTCCAGTAACATTAGCATTGGTTGTATTCCAACCAGCTGCATTACCGCTAGTTACAATCTGTCCTAACGAAGTAGGATCAATTCCTGTAACCATTACGCTAAATATTCCAGTAGGCGCTACTGTTATTCCAGCAACAATACCTGTCACCGTAACAGTGCCACCTGAGTACACGTTCCAACTTGCTGAGTTACCTGAAGTAACTATCTGGCTTAGTGATGCAGCTGTTAGACCAGTTACAGTTACCGAAGTGCCGTCAACTGTAGACCAACCATCTGCATGTCCTGAAGTAACAATTTGAGTTAATGCCCCTGGAGTTAAGCCTGATGTTGTAATGTAAATTCCATTAGCTATACCAGTAACTGTCACTCCCGATGTATCTGTTGCAGACCAGTTTGCTGCGTTACCACTAGACACAATCTGTGAAAGAGCAGCAGGAGCTAGACCAGTAACATTAGCGTCGGTAGTATTCCAACCAGCAGCATTACCAGATGCAATAATCTGAGATAATGCTGCGGGATTAATTCCTGTAACAGTTGCACCACTAGCATCAGAGTTCCAACCAGCTGAATTTCCTGATGTCACAATCTGTGTTAGTGCAGCTGGATTAAGACCAGTTACTTGAACAGTTGCTCCATTGCCAGCCCAGTTGGCGGCATTACCTGAACTAACAATCGATGTTAGTCCAGCAGCAGGAATAGCTACAGTCGGCCAGTTAGTTAAGTTAGTGGCTGTCGTAGCTGTAGTTGCAGTTGTAGTCGTAGTAGTAAGTGTGCAAAGAGACAACGCTCCAGTTGTTGCATTAGCTAAATTTGCAGCAGTCTGAGTAATTTGGAACAAAGTTCCATTAACAGGGTTAGTTGCCCAGTTAGGAGTAATAGTCGCAACCTTAGTACCACCAACATATGACTGAATTAGTCTAACTTGACCTTGTCCTGTGCCAGATATCAAAGTAATATAAGCCCCACGATAAGCATTATCAGTAGCTGATGCCCCAGCATCAAGAGTAACTGTTCCTGCAGCTCCTGCAGTAGCTGTATTTTCAGCGCGAATTATATTACCAGCACTAAGTCCTGGAGTAATACCAGTTACTTGGACACCAAGTCCACCAGTAACTCCTGTTACTGTAACAGTGGCTCCATTATATACATTCCAAGAAGCAGCATTACCTGATGTCACTATTTGTCCTAGTGACACGGGGTCTAGACCAGTTACATATACTGGATATGTTCCAGTAGGAGATACAGTAAAGACCCCTGTAGGATACACAGTAATAGTGCCAGTTACACCAGTTACAGTTACAGTTGCTCCAGATCCAGTGTTATTCCACGATGCTGCATTACCTGATGTCACTATTTGACCCAGAGCAGCGGGAGCGATACCTGAGATTCCAAAACCAAGAGAAGAGGTTACTCCAGTTACAGTAACACTTGTTCCAGAATCCACCCAACCAGCTGCAGTTCCAGAAGTTACTATTGAGCCTAGAGATGCAGGATTAATACCTGTAACAGTAACAGTTCCACCAGAATAAATGTTCCAACTTGCAGCATTACCGCTTGTCACAATTTGACCAAGAGATGCGGGATCAATGCCAGTTACAGTTGTTGTAATTCCAGCAGAAATTCCTGTAACAGTTACAGTGCTAGTTACACCACTCCAGTTGGCAGCATTACCAGATGTCACCATCTGAGTAAGAGCAGCAGGATTAATACCTGTTACAGTTACCGACACACCATCAACCGCTGACCAGTTGGCTGCATTACCCGAGGTTACAATTTGACCAAGGGCCGCAGGTGTAAGACCACTTACACCAAAACCAAGTGAAGGAGTTACACCAGTAACAGTTACTGTGCCTCCGCTATATATATTCCAGCTTGCTGCATTACCACTAGTAACTATCTGACCTAATGAAACAGGATCAATACCAGTTACATAGACTGGGAAAGTTCCTGTGGGAGCCACTGTAATACCAGCTGTGATGCCAGTTACTGTTACGGTTGCCCCATTATAAGTTCCCCACGATGCTGCATTACCCGACGTTACGATCTGACCTAGGGATACTGGATTAATACCAGTTACAGTTACACTAGTGCCATCAGTTGCAGCCCAGTTAGCTGAGTTTCCTGATGTCACTATTTGTGTTAATGCTGCAGGAGTAATGCCAGATGTAACTATGGTCAATCCAGCAGTTACACCAGTAGCAGTAACAGTGAAGACTCCAGTTGGATAAACAGTTAAAGCAGCAGTTCCACCAATAAAGCTATCATATATCATAGCGGGAACAACATTCCATCTTTTCCAAACAGGTAAAGCTCCAGAAATATATATAGCTAAAGTAAGATCTCCAACGGTATTTGTATCAGTGGTATTAATCTGACCACTGTACCAGCCTGATTCATTATGGGTAAAAGATACAGCATTATTGATCTGGGCAAAGCCTGCACCAGCTTTAGATATTCTAACGCTAGCTTGGGCAATAGTCAGAGCTGTCTGAGGAGTAACTCCATCAGTAGAGGACACAAAGGGTCCTGCCATAAGATTAGTTGCTGTACTTTGTTTAATAAACATATATAGTCCTTTTTTGGCTAAATAGCCATCTTCGCATAGTGCATATATAGTATCGGAACTTTAGAGGTAGTGGCGCTACCTGTTGGCCTTAAAGCCATAAAAGTAGAAACAGCCGTGCCCGCTGTCGGCCCAGTCCAGTTTCCAGGAGCATAGGCTCCTGCTGTTAAATCTCCATTAGAGTCACAAATACATAAAGGATCTGAACCAAAGGTATCATATCTGTCAGCATATCCAGTTGGGACAACAATGCTGCCCTGATATCCTTGCATTGTCATTAAGCCTACGCCAAGACGACCTGTACTTTCCACCGTTCCTGACGAAAATGGGTGAGTGCCAGTATTGCTTGGATCAACATATACTGTTTCAAAATCATAAGGTGTAGTTTTATTTACACCACGATAACAGGCCATAGTTCCTATTATAAATACAGGAGTTGCTCCAAAAGTCCAAGTGAAAGATCCGCTTTCAGTACCATCTACGAACCTATAGTAGACACGTTGCCAAGTATCTGCTCCAGCTTCACCACTAGTAGAAACAAATGTCCAACCAGTTGGATCAGCAATAACGCCTGACTGATTATGATATGTCCAAATTAAGGTAAGAAGAAAGTCATCTGTTGTGGCACCAGTAGGCTTATTAATAGTTAAACTTGTACCAGGTCTAGATTGAGAAGACCCTTGAGTATTAACGTGATATATAGTAGCTGGTTTAAGTACTAGCAAGAAATCTACAGCAGTTCCATTAGCTACGCTAGACCAGTTAGGAGGAGTATATGATCCAGTAGGTATAGTTCCGCTAGAATCTGCCAGGGCGCTACACCAGTTGCCCCATGTACTGCCTGAGGTTCTATATGCCCACCCAGATGGAGGAGTATAAGTACTATCAAATCCGCCCTTTATACAACCACCAACTGCCCAACGGTTGGAATTGGTTACTGTAACTCCAGTAAATGGATGGCTACTTTCTGATACGCTATCGATATTATAACTATGTGTATCGAATGGATTTATACAATCAACGCCTCTATAAGTGCAAATAGATGCCGATACATAAGTTGATGCTCCAAAATTAAAGGTATAGTTTGCGGGTTCGGCTGGCCCAGCAACTTTATAAAACATTCGACCACGAAAACCAGCTCCAGGGTCATCTCTTGGAGAGTCTACTATTTCAGTCCAGCCAGAAGAGGTCATTGTAGTTAAGGTACCACCCATAAAGGTAGTAGCAATCATAAAGTCTCCAACAATAGTACTAGTTGGCTTAGTAACAGTTATTCCTGAACCTGGACCTATTGCGCCTTCCTGTTTATTTATAAATGAAATAGCCATTAGATTTCCACAATTCCACCAAGATAAGCATTTAATACAAAGGTTCTATTATCAATTGTATTAACTCTAAAAAAAGCATGCGTCTGTTCATCACCAAAAATCGGTAGATATATATTTATCATATTAATTTTATGAGTAGCTAGTAGAGCATCTAGCTCTTTTTGTAAGGCATCTTTTGTTTCCTGATCAGGGGCGTCAGCTATCTTAGTTGCATATTCAGCATTTTCGGAGACTATTATATCAGTATATTGCCCCATTACCAGACTTAGTAGTTCTTCAAAAGTAAGAACTATGTCTGACTCAGACGCGTTTAGACCAAGTAATGTATTCTTTTGATCAGTATTATAATCTTGTGATTTTTGATAGAACCACCAATCGACTGGACTTTGTATAGATATGTGGCCATTAAATAGTCCAAATATAGTGCTATCAATGACTGCAGAATAAAATAAGAATCTACAGTCTATTAAGTCTTGAAAAACAGCAATACCATTATCATTCCTAGCAATAGCTGTATAAAATAGAGCATCTGGGTATAGTGCTACCACCTGCGCTTTTACAATGTTATATAGATCTAAAAAAGTCATAATATTTTACTCGAGCTCTCCTGACAGTTCTACCTCTTCGCCAGAATAAAAATTATATCTTACTGGATTAGAAGCATAGACTTGTCCATCAATAGTAGCTAATGCTACTCCCAAGCAGTTAGTAATAGGGGCTGTTATACCACTTGTATTACTTTGTATTATACAGTTGCCATATTGTCCTGTAACTGCATTTGTATCTTTTGCCCAGACTCTAGTCCAATTTAGCCAAAGTTCAACGGGGATATCCTTTAAGTAAGAAAAGGTCTTATCAGTTATTATATCAACTTTAGAAGTTATATAGTCTCCACTTACATTAGAAGGGTACGCGTTCTTATTAGTTAGAACAACCCTATAGTTAGTATCGGTTGCATTACCAGATGGAGGAAGGCCAGGATCATGTAAAGCAGTTATATAATTCATCCTGATAAAAGTGTCAGGGATCCCTCCTCGAAAGATTGTTAGGCTAACCGTATATAGTCCTGATGCTCCATAGACATAATCTGGATTTTGTACAGTACTAGATCCCCCGTCCCCAAAGTCCCAGAGCCAACCAGTCGGGTTTCCAAGACTTGCTGAACTATCAAAATCTACTTCGAACGGCACAACTCCACTTTGAATATCAGAAACGAAATAAGCTGAAGGCGTTACGGTTATATAGTCATCTTTGGTTAAAGTTGCACTTGTTCCAGCATTTGTAGCAGTCAATGATACCGAATGTAACCCAGCATTAAGATAAGTATGATTAGGATTTTGACTTGTAGAAGTAGAAGAACCATCTCCAAAATCCCATAACCAAGAAGTGGGAGTTCCACTTGTAAGATCAGTAAAATTAACAGGAAGATTAGCTCCCCCAGCGGTTGGAGTAGCTATAAATTCAGGAATCATGTTAACTGTTATATATGAACTTCTTGTCAAAGTATCAGTTGTACCACTGCTCCACACCTGCAAAGTCACATCATGAGCCCCAGCCTTGGTATATAAATGAGTTGGATTGGCAGTAGTGCTTGGTGAAGATCCATCTCCAAAGTTCCATAGCCATCCAGTTGGAGGGCATATGCTGCAACTACTATCGAATGAAACTGAAAGATTAGCATTACCTGAAGTTGGAGTAGCTCCGAAACAGGCAGAAGCATTTACATGAATATAACCAGACCTAGTTAAACTTTCTGTTACGTAGTTTCCAAGGCCCCCATCTGCTGTAAAAGATAGTGCAGCAAAACCAATTACTGGTCCACTTTTAACCCATATATCTACTAGTGGGTCAGTCAAAGTTTGAGTGTGAGGAAATTGAATCCAAGTCCCAGATGCTTCAGGGGGAAGGTGATAATTTCTAATAAGATTATCTGATCCCCAGAGACCAGGGTTAACAGAATTTAATTCTAAAGTACCACTGGTAGTTAAGTGATAGCCTCTCATTGTTCGATACTGATCTTGTTCATATGAAGTTAGCACATGGCCATACCAGTCTGCACCAATGCCTGACATATATACAAAATTATTTGCTGCAAAGTTACCAATAACTACATAGGGATCTATAACATCTGGAGCAGCACTCTGTGCTCCATTTGGAGTAAGTCCAAGAAATTGTCCCCAGTCTCCAGAAGCTGCATCGCCATTTCTAATAGTAAATCCTAAGTCAAACTTACCACTGATAGGTCTATCTGGATAAGACATTCTATCCCAGAAAGATTGAATAGGATCACCGAAATGGTTATAAGGTAATCTTACTACATTGACTCCTGAATAATCTGCTACCTCAAGACTTCTAAGACCAGTAGCCATACCTGAGGCACCAACTAAGACGTTTGACTGAGGAGTTGTATGAGGAAAGAAATCATTAAAAACTTCAAAATAACTAGGTGTGATTGCCAAGACTCGACCATAACCACAGTTACCTGATACAAAACCAGGATCTGTTATTCTAATATTTGAGGTATAGGTTATATTTCCAGTAAAGTTTGGATCGACCCCGCTCATATAAGTGTATCTAGTGCCAAGTACTCCACTACTAACTGTTATATATGCACCACTAGCAACATTATTATTGCCGAACCAGAAATGGCTTATGACACCGCCTTCAAAAGTTTTATTATACGTTGACATTAAACTACCAGCTTTCCTACCGTTAGGGTAACATTAAAATCACCGCAGGCAGTATATATATGAGTCGGGTTAGGATCCGCACTAGTTGTTCCATCTCCAAAATCCCAGGCCCAAGTCTCCACCCCGCCAGTAGCAAGACTTGTAAAAGCAACACTCATGCCACTTAGGCCATGATATCCTGAAAGAGGAGTCGCAGTAAAATTACAAACCAGGTTATTAGGATCAAAATAGAAGGCCCCAATGCCTTGTCTAGTTTCCCCCCATAAGCCACTTCCATATAATGTAGCCATTATGAACTCCAAACCCGTGTGCCCGAATTTGTTATACCACTACCAAGAGTCTTATAATTCCAATCGGCTTGGGCAAAACCTGTTGGACTAGGCCAACTACTCCACGATTTACCATCTATCCAGCTCCACTCACAACCACTGGGAATAACTGTTAAGTAACCACTGGAGACAGCATCGGGATATATCATACCAGATGCAGATGGTGCAGTTGATGTACAATGATCTAGATAAATTGTAAGAGGACCAGTTGGAGCAGAATGTTTAAATGTAACATCACCAGTAAATAGACAATCTCTATAATGCACTTCTCCTCCCCAAGGAGGAGATAGGATGTAATTATGGCCAGTTAATGGGGTCTTTAGATTTAAAGTACAACCATAAAAGTTGGTGTTAAAAGAAACTTGTGTGTTACCCGCATTACCAGAAGTAGCAATATAAGAATTAACTATTGTAGGATTACAATTAAACTGAACATAACTGTCTCCTTTTAAGATTGCATCTCGAATTGTAATAGGTCCACCCATTGTTACAGTCCCACCAATAGTTATTCCACTGGGTGTATAAATACCCCAAGGGCCATATGTTTCAAGATTCCAACCCTGAGCAACAACAGTTCTTAATGGTGAATAATAAGAATAGTTAAATAAATTATAGTTATCAACCTGAGTAGTAGTTCCCCTAATATTTAATACATCTCCGCTGCCATAAAGGTTATAAGCTCCAGAACCCCAAGTCCAATACTTAAACTCATCTACTGTAAAAGGTTGCCCACTAGTTGCCTTCATGCCATCTATTCCATTTGTTGAAAGATTTACATAGTAATTTGGACTGAAGTAGAAAGCACCATAACCTCTTCTTGAAACTAGGTCAAATCCAGCACTAGTGCCAGACCCAGCATCCCAATCTGCTCTCATGTTAAACCCAGTAATATATGGAATAGGCAAGTTATAATCTTCATACCTTAATACTCCAGAATTGACATAATTGCCATTTCTTAGACCAGTATAATTTGGGAACTGAGTTAACAAACTGCCTGATGCAGAATAAAGACTTTCTTGATTGGTATGAGTTATAACAGCTAGACCACTAAATTGATTAACCTGGGACAAAGTACTTGCGCAACCACGGAAAGTAATGTTTCCTTCACCTTTATAATCTGCACTTACTGGTTCAGTAAAAGGAAAATTAAGAAGTAAACAATAGTTAAACTGAGCATTAATTGACCCAGTCTCTTGATACGAATAATCTGATATTGAAAAAACACCACTAGCGAAGGTACAAGCATCAAAGGTATCAGCAATAGATCCTGAGTCTTTAATATATGAAAAGTTTCCATATAAAATACAATTCTTCATGGAAATATGAGGGAGAGAGAAACCAGGTGCGAATAAAATAGTATTAGCTATTATAACTGCGTCTTGAGTTGTATAGTGTTGATTATATCCTCCCCAGAACAAACTAACTGTCCCAGATGGAGCTTCAAAAATATATGGACCGTAGACTATTTTATCCCAAGCTTTAATAGTGGGACCAGTAGAAGTATAAGAAGAAGTAATTGGAAAATTAAGATCAGGGTGAGCTATATCAGCTACCCGCCTGCCCCTGATATATAATGTATCATCTGCTATAAGTTGAGGCCCAGCAAATAACATACTATAACTCCAGGGATTACCAGACGAACCATCCCCGACATAGCCAGCGTAACTATTATTTATGTCAGCATAGTATATAGACATTATTATACTCCGTGCTCAAAAATGTCTTGGCCTATTTGATACCAATCAATATAGTTACTGCTAAGAATAACATTAATCATTGTAAAGAAATAGTTGGCTGCTTGATCGGGATGAATTGTAATATGCTTATTAAATCTAGACATGCAGTCTAGAAAGAATGTGCAGTTATTTAGATTATAGATTGCATAGTAGTCGCCCCTAACTGAACCATCTGTCATATCCAAAGTTCCAAAAGAGATCTTTGTAAGTATTGGCTTAGTGACTAGAGTTCCATCTGTATCAAGATAAAGAGTATCTGGATATTTAGACAACCAGTACATTCTCAAGATATCGCTTTTCCATACTGGACTAAGATCAGGGTTATTAAGTATTACTTTAGCCATAAGGCCATTATAATCTCGATCTATATAAGTCTGAATAACGCCAGCTATTACCCATTTGACTCTTGAATCAGAAAATAGAGGAAAATCAGAAATACAGGTATAGGTATCACCTGGTTCTAACTTATCAAGAACCCCCAGCATATTTGCTTTATATTCTGCTGGTAAAGGCTTATCTAACCATATCTGCAAGAAGTTCATTAAAACCCCTTAATATAAGACATCAGTAACTTTAACGTTAATATATCCAGACAAATCAGATTCAGATGTCATAATATCAGCATTGAATAGAATATTAATATACCCAGAATTTGTAGGAACATTTGGTTCTTGATGAGCAGGCCAAGTTGATATTACCCTAAATCCAGATAATAGCAGATCCTCATATTGAGAAGTATATGTTATACCACTAATTACCACTGTGCCACTAGTAGGCAATTCACCACTTGGTATTCCTGGAGGAAATGGATTTATTAAGAGACCTGTACCAACTGTAAAATCAAAAGTATATGCAGTCTCTAGATATTCATTCCCCAAACTAAGAATACTGTTCGGCGACTGAAATAGATAAACTCTATATTTATTAAATGAGGTTAATGGTATATATGGTTGGAATATAGCTGTAGTGCAATTACCAGAAGTGTCGTATTCAACTCCCAAAGACCCTGGCACAGTCGTATAGTTAGCTGCATCATTAACAGAAAAAGTGGAATAGGCCACCGATGATGGCACTATTCCATTACTAAACTCAACTTTAACTGCTGTATTCTTTGGTACATCTATTGCATTAATCGCGGGATAATGATTAATTACTCTTAGAGCCATTTAATTTCCTTTTTTAGGTAATTCGGCTTCATCGTTTACCCTAATGGGACTCATTGACGGACCATATTCTTTTAGTTTGGCTCTAATTAGATCCATAACTTCAAGTCTTGGTCTTGCCAACTTGTTATACCCCAGCTTCTCGTAGTGGAACATATCCATTAGATTATTCCTAGCCGTTGTATTTTTTGGACTGGTTGCAATAAAGTCTCTTAACTTGGTTACTGAAAGATTCTGCAACTTTGAAAACATCTCTTTGTTTTTACCCACAAAGACCAGTTCGTTATTCTTGTCTTTCGCGAAATCCTTAACATGCTTTTCTTGTTCTACAGATGGCTTAGGTGGTTTCTTTGGATCGGCCTCTACCAAGATTCCATACTTGTATGCCATTATTAATCTTGATTGCTTTTCTGGAGGAATGGTACTGACATCGACATACCATTGAATTTCAGTAATATCTTTGTCGACATACCCATAGTCAAGGAAGTTCTTATTACCAAACTTATCTCTTGGTACATTTTCCTCACCAGACTTGGTGCCTCTACCAACCATTATAGTTGGAGTTGCAAACAATTTAACTCCAGATGAATCTTGAAACCCTGTATCACACCACATTGCACCTTTGGCCAATCTTAGATATTTTGGTAATTTAAATTCTGCATCTGACTTTGTCTCGACCTTATTTTCTGCCTTTTTTAGAGGTAATTTCGCCATAATCCTTCTCCTTGGAAAATTAAGGTCCATGTCCTATGTAGTATAGGATAGCATAGACCTTCAGGTAGTATAATACGGCGATATTGAAAAATCCACAAATAAAAAAGCCCACTAGGTTTCCCTAGCAGGCTTCTCTCTATCTTAATCAAGTGCTTAGAGGCTTGTGCCAGTTGTAACAACTGCACCGCTAA